>Ga0163209_1000869_pt1 | contig 13200 bp, 11 predicted proteins | sample Kivu_160m_FD_113538 | JGI IMG/M metagenome (GOLD analysis project Ga0163209, IMG submission 113538) | Freshwater microbial communities from Lake Kivu, Western Province, Rwanda to study Microbial Dark Matter (Phase II) - Kivu_160m | ecosystem: Environmental > Aquatic > Freshwater > Lake ...
CGCGCGCCGACGAATCTCGAATGGCAGGTGATGGCGGATATGGGTTGGCAGATTGTGCCGGAGCCGACGGCGACCGTGATGCTCCTGCTGGTCGGCGGCGGATTCTGGTTCCGACGGCGGCTGGCGCTCCGGCGGGTATGCGGGGGGCGCATATGAGCCTGTGGGTTCGACGGTGTTTGGGATCCGCGCCACGGCTGGCCGCGCTGGCGCTCCTGCTGGGCGCGGGCTGTCTGGCCCGCCATGCGCCGCTTCTACCCGCGCCGCGCGCGACGGTTGTTATCGTCAATCCTTACGCCGGGGTGGATTGGGCGAACGACGGCGCCTATCGGGCCAATCTGCACACCCATACGACGCAGAGCGACGGGCGACTGCCGCCGCATGAGGTGGTGGATCGCTATCACGCGCTGGGCTATCGCATCCTGGCGCTGACGGATCACGACCGCGTGACCTGGCCGTGGACGGAATTTTCCCGTCTCGATCCGCGCGCGGAAGATCGTGACCCCGCCGCGTTGAACATGCTGGACGTGCCCGGCGCCGAGGCCTCCCGCCATCATCATATCAACACCCTGTTTTGTGTGGTCCCCGGCCGCGCCACGGAGGAGGAAACGCTGGCCGCCGTGCGCGCGCAGGGCGGACTGGCGGTATTGAATCATCCCGGCCGGGAGCAGTGGAGCGACGCGCGGCTGGAGCGGCTTTTCCGCCGGCATTCGGAATTGCTGGGCATGGAGGCGTGCAACCAGCGGGATCGCTACCCGGGCGATCGCGATCGCTGGGACCGGTTGTTGACCCGGATGCCCGCTGGCCGTCCGGTCTGGGGATTTTCCAACGACGACATGCACCGAACGAACGAACTGGGCGTCAGTTGGAACGTCGTGTGGCTGCCCGATCTGAGCCTGTCCGCGTTGTGCTCGGCCCTGCGCGCCGGACGAACTTGTTTTTCCTACGTTGCCACACCCGGCGCCGACGCGCCGACCCTGCGCGCGGTGGACGTGCGCGACGTTCCGCCGCGGATTGCCGTTACCGCCGCCGGGCACACGCAAACCGTCTGGATTTCCGAGGGGCGCGCCGTGGCGACCAACGACCTGCTGCGCCTGGACCGGACGTCCGGCCTGGGCCGCTACGTCCGCGCCCGGCTGGACGGGACGAACGGCTGGACCTGCACCCATCCGTTTTACCTGCGCTGACGACGCCCCGCGGCGCGCCCGGCGGCGTCTTCCAGCCGCACGGTGACGATTTCAAACGGGCGGACGATGAGCGACAACCGCCCCCTCGCGCGCGGCGCGCCGGGCATCGGTTTTTCCAACAGGTTGACGCGGCTCAGCGTGATGGGGCGCATCTCCGTATTGTTGTCAAATTGATTTGCGCTTTCCGGCGACGGAGCGCCGGAACTACAGAGATTCCATCCGACGGACGGATGTAGCTCCGCCGCTCCGTCGGCGGAGGTTTGCGGGTCACGTCCATGCATCGCAGATGCGTCCCACGTGACACCGGGGGCATGGGCGTGGACGACGACCTTCTGTTCGCGGGCGGCGGCGCTCCAGAACCGCAAAATCTCGCCCCGGCCGTCTTCGGCGATTTTGAACGCGCTGACGATCAGCTGCCGACCTTCGAGCCTGAACGGTACGATGCGGGCGGGCATGGCGCCCGCGACAAAATATTCCGGTTCGACCCGCCGCCAGCCGTCGCGTTCGGCATTGTGGCTTTTCCAAACCGAGCGATTGGTGTCCACGGGAATTTCAACGCCGTCCAGCGTTTCATAAAAACCGGTGGTGGCGTGGGCTTCGCGTTCGCCCGCGAAGGCCAGGTCGCCGTGCGCGAGCGCAATGGGCGGATTGCAAAACGCCGCCGCCTGCTCCGGAAGACGGGCGGCGCGCCAGTTCCCGGCGTGCGGGACCAGCGCGTAGCCGTATTCCAGCGGCTGCTTGAGCTGGGCCTCCGGCGTTTTCCATGTGCCGCATAGCAACACAAAATCCACGGAACGCAGGAGCGTGATTTCCAGCCGGGTCTCGCTTTCGCCGGCCACGGTTTCATATTCGTGCAGGCCGCGGCCGATGAACGACACCCCGCCGCGGCCGGCGCGCGCGCCGACAAAACTCCGCATCGGGTGAAAATTCTGGTCGGGATCGGCGGGCCAGTGGTCCGGCGCGTGCTCCTGCACGGCGAAGGCGGCGTCGGAATGCACCCCGCGCGCCCGGCCCGCAACGGGCAGGACGAGGCGGATACGCTGGTTTTCGGCGGAGTTGTCCAGGCGCGTATGCGCGTCCAACCGGTCCGCGCCCGCTTCGAGCGTGAAGATCGTGCGGATCGGAATCATGCGCGATCCGACGCGCCGGCCGCGTCGGCGGTCATAGCGCGCCGGGACGCGCAGCGTGACGTCCACCGCCACCCGCGCCCGCAGGGGACCGCGTTCGAGCCAGGTCACCATCGCCCGGCCGCCGCGCGTGTCCCGGCGGCGGTCGCCGGGAATCGGCTCGAAATGATAGCCGCCGCCGCGGTCGCCATCCTGCGCGAAATAATGCGCGCCGCGCAGTTCCGATCCGCCGCCCGAAAGGTCCAATGTGCCGTCGGCCCGGACCCGAACGCGCACCCGGCCGTTGGACATCGTCATCCCGCGCACGCGCACGGCGGCCCGCGGCGGCGGCGCGACCCGGTCGGGGTGGAAAACCAGTTTGCGGACCTCGCCGGGCGCGGTCTCGGGAAGATACACGCAGCCCCGGCATTCCCAGTAGGAAACCGAGCCGTTGGTGTGTTGCACCCGCAGCGGAACGCATCGGGTCCATTGCAGTGGATGCGCGCCGCTGTGTTCGTCCATGAAACAGCCGCGCGGGCCGGGCCTTTTCGGAAGTCGGATCATGAAATCCACCAGCCGGTGGCCTCCGTTGAGGCCGCCGTAGACGATCAGGGTCGGAACGCCGTCGCGCCGGGCGGGGTTGTTCAGATAATCCAGCGCGGAATCGGCCGCGTCTTCGCCCAGTTCGATAACCTCCCGGAAGCGGCGGTTGACGTCGGCATGCACCCGGTCCTGGCTGCAGCCGCAGATCGAGTCGTGCGCGTGGTTATGGAAGATCAGCCGCCAGGCTTTGCGGAAAAGCCAGGGCTCGTCCGGGCGGCCGTGGCGGCGGGCCAGGGCGTGCAGCGGTTCGGCCAGGTTTTCGATCGCCATGCGGGCGCGCTCGTTCATGAGCTTGTTGTCCATCCGGCTCGACAACGTGCCGTGCAGCTCCGCGATGCCGAGCCGTCCGCGCAGGGGACCGCGATAGACGGCGGCGTTGGGTGGAACGGCCCGTTTCCAGACGTTCACCGCCTCCTCAATGCCGCCATGCCGAAAGGAAAGGTCCGGCCGCGTTCCGGGAACGGCGCCCAGCACGGCGGCGATATCGGGCTGGAGCCAGGCGTGGTCCACGCCGTGGGGCAGCAGCGCGAAATCCGGCGCGTACGACCGCGCGCGGTTCGCGAACGCCTGTTCGATCCGTTGCCGAAGCGCATCCGGCCGGTCCGGGCCGGGCAGAAACATGCCTTCCACATAGCTGCCCGGCAGCGGCAAGGCGGTCAGCCGGCTTCCGTCCGGCGCCTCCCAGATGAACTCCAGTTTGCCGTCGGGTTTCCGGTCCAGCGCCGCCGGCCGGCCCCGGCTGAACACATAATTATCAATCCCGACGCCCCGCAATATCTGCGGCATCTGCGCGATGTGTCCGAAGCTGTCCGGCACATAGCCGACGTTGGGAAACCGCGCGCCGAACGCGCGGCCATCCTGATATCCGCGCAAGAGGTTGCGAACCAGCGCCTCGCCCCCGGGCAGGAACAGGTCCGGCATGGTGAACCAGGGTCCGATCGCCAACTTCCCGGCGGCGATCAGGGATCGGATTTTATCGCTCCGCTCGGGCCGCAATTCGAGATAGTCCTCGACGATACTCGTCTGTCCGTCCAGCACGAAGGTGTCGAATCCGTTGTCCGCATCGAGAAGGGCGATGATCCCGTCCAGCGTGCGGATGAGGCGGGACTGGAACTGATTCCGGCTCAGATACCATTCCCGGTCCCAGTGCGTATGGCTGTACATGAACAGTTTCATGGCGTTTGCCTTGCCGCCGCGATCATGGCTCGAAGATTCTCCTCGGGCGTTTCGCGCCCGACCTGGTCGCCGGTGCCGACGATCACCCGCGGATTGCCGGCAAACGCCGCGAGAATCTCATTCACCTCGCGACGCACATCGTCCGGACCGCCGCGGATGAGCGTCTCGACCGTGTGCACATTGCCGTTCATCGTCGTCCGGCCGCGCAACAACCGCGCCACGGTCTCCAGTCCCGCGCGGCCGACAATATCGCCGCCCGGCGGACGCTCGAACGGGCAGACGCAGTCCACGCCGATTTCGGCGAAGTCGGCGACGGTTTCCAGACTCCGGCCGTGGAAATGAATATGCAATAGTTTTCCGTGGCGGTGCAATTCGTCCGCCACGGCGCGAATGACGGGCTTATCCCAGCGGCGCCAACGTTCCGGGCCGATGAGTGAGTTGCAGCTCCATGAGCAACCCAGGCAGAAGCTTTCCAGGCGGGTCTTTTCACAAAGCGTCCGCGTCAGACGCAGGAGGTATTCCCGGTAGCGCGCCTGCAAGCGGAGGAGCGTCGGCTCAAACTCCGGATCGAGGAACTCGCAGACGGCGGTTTCGAAGCCGCCCGCGCGCGCGCCGGCATAGGTGTCGAAAAACGGCACCCCCAGCCAGCCTTCGAGCAGATAACTTTCGCCCACCTCGTCCAGGGCGCGGTTGACGGGCGCGGGATCGAGCGCTTCGGGTTGTCCGTCGAAGGCCCAATGCTCCCAGGCCGGCAAATCGCGCGCTACGTCCCGGATGGGACGCGCCGACACCCAGGAAGGTTCGGCGCGGGTGTAGACCTGGCGGCTTTCGAGGCTGCCGGCCGGGGTGCGGATCGTGGTGATTTCTTCCAGCGTGTCGGCATCGGTCCAGCTCGTCCGGGAAACGGTTTCGGCCGCCGGATTGGGTATGGTGGGGAAGACGATGCCCCAGCCCTCGCAGCCGAAATGTTCGAAGGCCTTCTTGAGCGCCAGATGAAAAGGGACGTCGCGCTGGAATTCGATCAGGTCCACGCCGAGCAGCTTCGCCGGATAGTAGTACCAGAGTTCCGGCGCCACGGCGGGCCGGTCGTTAGGCAGCCCGCGATAGGCGTTGAGCATGCGTTGCCGGGGCGTCATGGGCGGACTCCTTGCACGGTTTCGTAGACCGCCTCCACATTCTCCAGCGGGGTATCGCGGTCCAGCGACCAGAGACAGAGCGTGGCGGCGGGCGCGGGCGCGAGCGCGGACAGGGCGCCGGCAATGACCATGCGCACCTCGTCCGGATTCCGCTCCCGCATCAACACCGGGTCCACCAGGGGATGCACGGGCGTGGCGGGCAGGTCGCGGACGGCGGCGGCGATATCCGTGCCGGGGCCCAGTTCGATGTGTTCAAGATGGGGAAGCTGTTGAAACGCGGACAGCAGGTGGGATGACGGTCCGCAGGAATGGTAGCTGACAACCGGGAACCCGGCCGCGATGCGGCGGTTCACCGGCAGGACGGAACGGAGATAGACGTCGGGCGACAGCATGGACGCCGAACAATCCCCCAGGTGCAGATGCGTCGGGCGGGCCCGCAGCGCATCGGACAACCGGTCGAAAATGGCCCGATAAATTTCCCAGACCTTGTTTAAAATCACCGCCGCGTCTCCGTCGTCGGACAGCAGTTCGACGAACAGTTCCTCGCCGCGCAGCTGGTGCGCCGTGGTATAGGGCGTATGCACGTTCAACAGGCCGGCCTTGAGCCCGAACAGGTCCGCCCGTTCGCCATACCGCCGTTCGAGCGCGCGGTATTGATCGAGCAGCGCATTGATCACGGGATGATGCGCCGCGTCCGCCGCCTCGATCCGGGCGATTTCCGCGACGGACATATTCCGCCAGGGTGTGCCCCAGCTCTCCAGTCCGCCGTCCTCCGGGAAGCGCCATTCGGCGCCCTGGGTGCGCATGACCAGCTCGATGGGCTGGATAAAAAGGGACGGAATCGGTTCCGGCCGGGGGGAACCGACGCCATACCGGCCCAGCGTTTCGTGGAGAAATCGCTCCTCGGCGCACTGCACCGCGGCGCGATGGGCCGGATCGAAGAAATAGGCCTCCCCATAACGCGCCCCGATATGCCGGCGATAAAACGCCGGCATGAAGTTCAGGCTCACGGCGGGTGGTTGTTCAGGCACGATCCGGCTCCGGTGAGGGGCGGGACGCCAAGGATCCCAGCCAGGGCTCCAGAAATTCAACCGTCGCCGCCGCGCAGGCTTCCCGCCCCGCGGGATTCAAATGCACCCCGTCCGTGTCCAGAAAATCGTCCGCCCGCGCCCGGACCAGCCCGTGCAGGTCGTGGCAGGGCACGCCCTCGCGTTCCATCAGGCGTTGCGCGGCATCATTGTACCGCGCAATGGCGTCGGGTTCGAACAACCATTGGTCGCGCCAGCCGCGATCCGGACGTACGGGCGTGGTGTTACGCCAGATAACCACGGCGCCCGTGGCGCGCAGGCGGGCCAGGATGAAAGACAGGTTGCCGACATAGTCCTCCACGGGGATTTGTTCGGGACGGCGATCCGGGTGACGCCCAAGGTCCCACAAACCGTTGTTCCAATGGACCACATCGGGCCGACCGCACTCCTCGAGCCAGGCGCCCAGCCGGGCCAGCGTGTACAGCGCGAATCGGCCGTTGTCCGCGGGGCCGGTCACCTGCGCCCGGTCCGCCAGACGGGCGGTCACGCCCGGCTGATAGCTCAGGCGGATCGAATCGCCCAGCAGCAGGACGCGCGGCTTCATACTTTCCACTTCACGTCCACCGCCTGGCGGGTTTGCGCGCTGCGCTGGAGGTGGGCGATCAGTTCGTCCACGTCGTAGCCGGTGCGGCGCTCCTGGGCGCCCTGCCGGCCGCGCCGGATGTTGTCGCAGAAGAACGCGAGCGCGCGATCGAAGGGCGACACCGCCGCGAAGCGGTATTCGGTCGCATGCCCGGTCCGATTGTCGGTGTGGACCAGGAGGGACACCTTTTGTTCGGGCTGGTCCCAGAGGGCGCTGAAGATTTCCAGCCGTCCGTGGACGCCGACGATTTCAATGCGCTCGTCAAAGCCGTCGCGCAGGAAACCGGCGGTTTTCAGGGGATGCGCCAGCGCTTCGTAGTGGACCGGACCGCGGTCGGTTTCGAGCAACGCCGCCGCGCGCAGGTCGTAATCGCGCCCGCGCGGAATTTCGAGGGTGGCATAGAGGCGTCGGGGGCGGCCCAGAAAAAAGCAGACCAGATCGAGCATATGGCTGCCGCCGCAAACCAGGATGCCGCCGCCGTAGCTGGCGACCAGCGGTGACGGCCCCCGGCGCGGCGTGTGGAAGAAGCCGTCCGTCGGCGCGCGGCTCCACAGATCGCCCCAGGGCTGATGGGTCCGAATGTGCGTGGAAAGGATCGTCCCCAGCTCCGGCAGCAGAGCGTGGGCCTGCTCCACCGCCGGGATAAATCGCTTCATATAGGAGGTGTAGAAGATCGCTCCTTTTCGTTCCGCCGCGCGGACGATGGCGCGCGCGTCGTCCGGATTCTCGGCGAGGGTCTTTTCGCAAATCACCGCTTTCCCGGCGGCAATGGCCGCAAGACACACCTCCTTGTGGAAGCGGCTGGGCGTGGTGACGACCACGGTGTTCACCGCGGGATCGCGCAGGATCGCGCGGTAATCCGCCGTATAGGCCGCCCCGAATTTTTCCGCCCAGGGCCGGGCCGCCGATTCGCGGACGTCGCAGACCCAGTTGACCCGCGCGCCCGCCTTTTCGAGCCCGGAAAAGTGAAAGCGGCTGATGTTGCCGCAGCCGATGACCCCCGCCGTGATGTTTTTCATGTCCGACTCCTGTTTTCCGCCACCCATTCCCGGTAGACGTCAAGCATGTATTCGTAATGCGCCAGCGGCATGCCTGGAAACACGGTGTTCGAGGTGCCGAAGATGTAGCCGCCGCCGGGGGCGCCGTGGTCAAGGCAATAGCGCGCCGAGCGGCGGATGGCGTCGAGCGGGCCGTCCTGCAGCAGGTTGCATTGGACATTGCCCATGAGGGCCATTTTCCCGTGGCAGCGCCGTTTGACGGCGGCCATGTCCATCCCGGCCATGGGATCCACGGACTGGAAACAGGCGGCACCGGTGCCGATCCAATCATCCAGCACCGGCGTGAGATCGCCGTCGCTGTGAATGAACGGGATCAGACCGAGACTCCGCGCATAAGCCACCTGCTCGGTCAGATAGGGCGTCACGATTTCCCGGAACTGCGCCGGGGAAACGAACGGCCCGCCGTTGAACGCCACGTCGTTGACGATATGCACGAAATCCGCGCCCGCCGCGGCCAGCGCTTCGAACAGCCCCCGGGCGCGGGCGCTCTTGGCGCGCGCCGCTTCGTGAATCTGTTCCGGGGTTTCGACCAGTTGCACCGCGAATTCCGTCCAGTCGGTGATGCCTTCGATGGACCAGACGGTCTGTCCCACGATGCTGCCGATCAGCAGGTCGTCGCCGAACGTTTTTTTCGCCGCCCGCACGCCGTCGGGATCACTCCACGGCCAGAAAACCGCCAGCGCATCCCAGCGATAGCGCTCGACGATTTTTTCGTAGATCGTCATGCACTGGCCCACCATGCGGTCTTTTTCCGAGGCGGTGCAGCCGTCCCAGGCATTTCGGTCGGGAAATTGCAGGCCGAACGCCTCCTTTTCGAGTTCGAACATGACCTCGAAATGCGGCGGACGGTCCGGCTCCTCGAACCGCAGGGTCTTGAGCATCCGTTCCTTGCCGGTCATGGCGCCGCCTCCCGCGCGGCCAGCGCGCGCCGTGTGGCGTCCGCCAGGCGCGCGCCGACGGTTTTCAGCCCCGCGTAGTTCCAGTGATTCTTGTCCCGCAGCCCCGCGTCCGTCGAGTCCACCGCGAACACGCCATCCTCTTCGGCGGCGATTTCCGCGATGGCCTGGTTGATTTCGGGATACCCCATGGACTGAAACTGTGTCATGACGATCGGCGCCCCCGGCAGTTCGGCTTTGAGCCGATTCAGATGCGACCGGGTCGCCGCCTTCCATTTCGCGATGGGCGTTCCGTCAATCCCATCGTTGATGCCCAGGCTGAACCAGATCACCCATTGCGTGTCGGCCGGCAATTGCTTTTTGCCCGCCTGTACGCGCCGCAGGAAAGTCGCCCAATAGCCGGAGGCCGCCCCCTCCTCCCACTGGGCGATGCGCGAACCGCCCTGTCCGGTCTTGATCAGATAAACCTGGCGGCGCGGGGCGAACAGGCCCGTTTCCACCGCCTGGGCCAGCGCGTTTTCCAATCCGTGACAAATCCCCTCGTACGGCTCCAGCCGGCGATGTCCGCGAAGATTGTTGACCCCGAGCTGTAGCGGCTCGAAGACAAACCGGTCGTCCGTCAGGTCCAATATCTGGACGGAGGGCCGCGGCGCCCGCTCCGCCGCGGACGCGTCGGCGTTCAGCCCGATGCCGCCGGAATTACTCTCGCCGTGAAGGACGAACGCCAGGGGGGGCATGGTTTGCATGGGAGTCTCCGCCGGTCCCGTCCGGGCGCCCAGCAACAGGGCGGCGACGCCGGCCGCAACGCGGGAGTTTTTCATGGCTGCACAATAACCTTCAGCGCGCGCGCCGGATCGCGCGCCGTGTCCATGGCCTCCGCCAGCCGGGCCAGCGGGAAGCGATGAGAAATCAGCGACGGTCCGTTCACCACGCCTTCGCGCAGGTATTGGAGCGCCATCGGCGTATAGAGCGCCGGCGATGCGAACGACGCGCGCAGTTGCAGCTTCTTGAAATGAAAGGCGTTGACGTCAAACCGGCAAAACGCGCTTTCGCCGTGCCCGATGCCGATGAACGAGACGATGCCGCCTTTGCAGGCGACCTGGAACGCGCCGGCCAGGGTCGGCGGCGGGGTCGTGACCAGCACGCGGTCAATCGGACAGCCGAAATCGAATTTTTCGATTGGCGTTTCGGACGGGTCCACGATGCCGTCCACCCCCAGCGCGCGCGCGGCGGCGCAGCGCGCCGTCTCCCGGCTAAAGGCGCTCAAAAAGACGCGCCGGGCGCCGAGGCGCCGGGTCAGCGCCAGCGCCATGAGTCCGATGGGACCGGGCCCCAGCAGCAGCACGTTCGAGGTCGGCTGGATATCCGCCAGCCGCACGAGATCAATCGCCACCCCCAACGGTTCGCTCAGGCACGCCACGTCCGGCGGCAGGTCCGCGCAGGGAATCGCGCAAATAGCCGGAACCACAACCTCGTCCGCGAAACCGAACGAGCCCGTGAAGAAGAAGCTCTGAATGTTCGCGCACAACTCCTGACGCGTGTTGCGGCAGGCGTCGCACCGCCCGCAGGGCGTGGCCGATTCCAGCACGACCGGCTGGCCGACCGACAGCCCGGAAACCGCCGAGCCGACTTCCGCCACCGTGCCCGCGATCTCGTGGCCGAAGGGCTGTTCCCGATCCGCCTCCGCCGGATTTTCGTGCAGATCCGTGCCGCAAATGCCGCAGGCCGCGACGCGCACCCGAATCTGGTCCGGTTCGAGCGCCCGGGAAGGAACTTGCCCGATCCGAATCTCTCTGCCCCGACGATAAGCCACCTTCATGCCCCGCGTTCCTTTCGCTGGTTTGCTCATAAAAACGTATTGATATTAGTTAAACGGCGCGGTATGGGCATGCACAAAACAAATATTTGATTTGTACAAAACGAACCGCCACAAAAACGCATCATGTCCAAAAACGACCTGTCGCATCCGCTGGAACCCGCGTTATGGGGCGAGGCGCCGTTCCATGCGCGGTCGCGCGAGTGCACACCGCTCTACCTCACCCGGTTTGTGGGGCCCCGGCGCTCGGCGCGGCGCACCGCCCACGACCACTGGGAACTGACGGTCGTGCTGGCGGGGGAGGGCGTCCTGCGGGTGGAGAGCGGACGCTATCGTTTGCGGCCGGGAACCGTGATGTTGGTGCCGCCGGGTCGGCCCCACCGCGAAGAGGCGGAGGACGCGCTCGACACGATCTGGATCGGCTGCCGGGGCGCGCGTTTCCGCGCGCTGGTCCGGCGGCCGCGCGGCGTCCGGAATCCCGACCTGGCGGCGGAGCTGGAACGGCTCTGGCTGCTCGCCCACCAGGCGGGCGGCCGGCATGGGCCCGAGCTGGACGCGCGGCTGCTGCTTGCGCTGGTCGAACTTTTCCGGGAACCGGCCGCCGGCGTTTCGGGCGGCGCGGACGACCTGATCGAACAGGCGCTGCGCTTCATGCACGCCCGCCTGTCCGAACCGTTGAGTCTGACGCAACTTGCCCGGCGCGCCGGATGCAGCCCGGGGCATTTTGGACGCCTGTTTCGCCGGCGCACCGGTCACAGTGCGATGCAGTGGCTGGCGCGCGCGCGCATACAACAGGCGGCGCATCTGCTGCGCAACACGGGATTGACCGTTTCGGAGATCGCCGCGCGCGTCGGCGTGCCCAACCTGTTCTATTTCAGCCGGCTGTTCAAAAAGCGCATGAACGAAACCCCGCGCCGGTACCGCCGCCGGGGCGGCGGTTCGACCGGCGCGGGCGCCGCGCGGCGGCTTACAGGCCGTACTCCGCCGGGATGAAGCGGGACGTATCCACCCGGCCGAGCATCTGTTCGATGAAACGGCTTTCTGCCGCGGGCAGATCGTTCACCGCGTCCGACATGGTGTCCAGCCACGGGATTTCGCGCTCGGGCAGCTTCAGCCGGCCGGCATCGTGGGCGGCGCGGATCGCGGCGATGGCGGTCAGCGCGGCGGCCTTGCCGGCGGCGTAATGGTCCGGCGCGGCGACGATCGCCCGCGCGATGTCCAGCACGACGTCCGGCTGCAGCACCAGCGCCTGCGGATCCAGTCCCGCATCGCTGCGCACGAGCCAGTCGCGCAGCCGGCGCGCGGCGGGCGGGCCATCGGACGCGGCGGTGTTCATCAGCCGGCAATCATACGCGAGCTGTTCCATGTAACAGGTGGGCGCCATGGCGGCGAGCAGCTTGACGTTCTGCACGGATTCGTTGCTCCAGGTGTCGCACAGCGCCGACGCGATATTGCCGATCGGGCTCAAGTGCGCGCACGCCGCGCTCTTGCCCTCCAGCGCCATGGGATAGCCGGTGATGGCCTTGAGATAGACGTTCTCGTAGCCGCAATCCTTTCCGGGGCCGACGGCGCCGCATTCGTAGGCCACCAGCGAACGGACGGCGCTCACGGCGCGCACGACCGCGGCGAACACGCGCGGGATATATTTGCGCTCGGCCAGCACCATGGCGGTGTTGGCGAAGCCGCAGGCGGTGTCGCCCGCGCAGTGCACCCCATGGCGGTCGGAAATCTTTTTCAGTTCCGTCCAGAGAAACCGCATGTCGCGCACACCCAGCGTGGCGAGGGCGAAAATGACCGCCGGCAGATCGCATTCCGTCAACGCATCGTCGCTGACTTCCTTGCCGCCGACCGACTCGATGCTCAACAGCTCCGCGCCCGCCGCGGCCGAGCCGTCAAAGCACTCCAGCATCCGCTCCAGCAGGGGGCCGTGGCGCATCAGCGAGGGGCGTTTCATCTCGCGCAGGTCGTTGGGTGTCATCCGCAGCACGCTCTTCAGGCCGTTCTTTTCCTTCGCCCGGTTCATGCCGTCGAGCAGGATGTTGGCCAGTTCAACGCCCCATGCGGGCTGCTCCACCATCGGCGGCAGCGTCTCGAATTCGATCACCACGCCCGGCGTTTCCAGTTCCGCCGCCCGCTCCAGCGCGCCGGTGATGATCTGTTCGTACTGCCGCCGGACTTCGGGCATCGTTTCGGCATTCACCAGCATCGGCGGCAGGGTGAAGTTCAATTCCGGATACACCGTGCCGCCGCCGATGACCATGCCGCTCCGCGTCGTCAGCGGTTTTGTCGCCCGCCCGTACACCAGCTCGTCCACCGTCCCGATCGCCAATTTGTCGTAGGTCTTCATGCGTTTGCACTCCCGTGGTTATGTGCGCACCCTCGCACACATCCCGCGCCGTTTCTTGTGCCCGGGTGCAAATCTTTTGGAATTTCAGGCGTTCCGCCGGCGCCGGCAAACCCGGCTCCGTCCGGCCCTTTGGTGCCAGGCACTTTTTCGGGGGCGGTGCCGCGCCGCCCCCGAAAAAGTGGTTGAAAGGGCCAGGTGTTGGAAAAA
>Ga0163209_1000871_pt1 | contig 13196 bp, 6 predicted proteins | sample Kivu_160m_FD_113538 | JGI IMG/M metagenome (GOLD analysis project Ga0163209, IMG submission 113538) | Freshwater microbial communities from Lake Kivu, Western Province, Rwanda to study Microbial Dark Matter (Phase II) - Kivu_160m | ecosystem: Environmental > Aquatic > Freshwater > Lake ...
GTACAAGAAACCCCTTGACCTCAAGGTGGTCACCGTTGTAGATGATTTCCGCAATTTGCCGGGCGAAACGATCTGGCCGGCGGTCGTCCCCCAAGTCCTCAACGACATCCGCCAGCACCACACGACGCTCGTCTTCTGCAACAACCGCCGCCTCGCCGAGCGCACCGCCGACCGCCTGAACGCGCAGTTCACGGCGGAGCAAAACGAAGATATTCCGCCGGGTAGTTCTGCGGCGCTCGCGCCGGGCGGCTTGGCGCACGACCGCGGCATCTTTGCGATCGGCGCGCAAGGAGTTTTTCGCGCGCATCACGGCAGCATGTCGAAAGAGTCACGGCGCAAGATGGAACAGGACTTGAAAGCGGGGCGGCTGCCCGCGCTCGTCGGCACGAGTTCGCTTGAGCTTGGGATCGACATCGGCGCGGTCGATCTGGTCGTGCAACTGCAATCGCCCAAGAGCGTCGCACAGGGCTTGCAGCGCGTCGGTCGTTCCGGGCACATCGTCGGCCAGACCAGCGTCGGGCGCATCTACGCGACCTTCCGCGAAGACCTGGTCGAGGCGGCGGCGATTGCGCGCGGGATGCTGGAGGGTGATGTCGAGCCGACGCACACACCGCAAAATCCACTCGACGTGCTCGCGCAGCAAATCGTCGCGATGGTCGCGTGCGAAGAGTGGTCGGTGGATGCGCTGTACGCGCTCGTGCGGCAGGCGTATGCGTACCGCGATCTGTCGCGCGAATCATTCAATCTCGTACTGGACATGCTCTCGGGCAAGTACGAACGCGTGCGCGCCCGGATTTCCTGGGATCGCGTGAACAACCGGCTGGCGGCGCTGCCCGGCACGCGCCTGCTCGCGACAATGAATGCCGGCACGATTTCCGACACTGGCGCGTTTGGCGTCTATCTCGGCGACAACAAGACAAAAGTGGGCGAACTGGACGAGGAATTCATCTTCGAGACGCGCGTCGGCGACGCGTTCCTCCTCGGCAGCCACACCTGGCGCGTGCGCGACATCAAGGATGACCGCATCATCGTAGACGACGCATCGGGCGCCATGCCGCGCATGCCGTTCTGGAACGGCGATTATCCCTGGCGACCGTACGAACTCGGCGCGCGCATCGGCCAATTCAGGCGCGAGGCCGCAGAGATGATACAGACTCGAACGGTTTCAGAGACCCTTCGGGTCTTGGAAAGCGACTATGCGCTCGACGAACAATCCGCGCGCAATCTAACCGCGTACGTCCAGCGCCAGCTCGAAGCGACCGGCGTGATGGCGTCCGACACGACGATCGTCGTCGAATCGTTCCAGGACGCGATCGGCGAGCCGCGTCTCGTGATTCATTCGCCGTTCGGCGGACGCGTCAACGGCGCGTGGGCGCTCGCACTTGCCAGCGCGCTGCGCGAACGCTTCGGCGTCGACGTCGAAACGCAGACCAACGACGACGGCATCCTCTTTCGTTTCCCCCTGACCTCGGCGCCACCTCTTGACATCATTGAACAGATGACGCCGCAACAAGCGCGCGAGCGGATCCTGCGCGAACTGCCCGGCTCAGCGGTCTTCGGCGCACATTTTCGGATGAACGCGGCACGCGCACTCCTGCTCCCCAAGGCGCGCGGCAAGAAGCGCACGCCGTCCTGGCTCCAGCGCCTCAAAGCCAAGGATTTGCTCGCAGCGGTACGCCAATATGACGATTTTCCCATCGTCGCGGAAACGTATCGCGACTGTTTGCGCGACGTGTTCGACCTACCGCACCTCGAAGAGATTCTCTCGCGCATCCAGTCCGGCGACATCCGCATCGTGCCGATTGAGACTCTCGTGCCGTCGCCGGTCGCGTCGGGACTGCTGTTCAACTTTATCAGCGTTTACATGTACGAGTGGGACGCGCCGAAAGCGGAGAAGCAACTGCAGGCGCTCTCGCTCCGCCGCGAGGTGTTGGAAGACCTGCTGCAAGGCGTCGAGTTGCGCGAATTGCTCAAGCCGGAAGCGATGGGCGAAGTCGAACAGCGCGCCCAGCACGACGTGCCGGACTACCAGGCGCGCAGTGCGGAGGAACTCGCTCTGATTCTGCACGACCTCGGCGACCTGACGACCGACGAGCTTGCCGCGCGCTGCGCGGGCGACAGTGCGGCATGGCTCTCGCAACTTGTCGCGCAGAATCGCGTTGCTGAGGTCCCGATCCCGATCCGACGCGGCATTGTCACGCGCTGGGTGACGGCGGAACTTACCGGCGAATACCGCGCCGCGTTTGGCGTTGCCCAATCGTTCGCCGAATTCGATCAAGCCGCGCAGAACATCCTGCGGCGGCTGTTGGTCAATTCCGCTGCACTCACCCGCGATGCCATCCTCGAACGCTACGCCTTTCCTGAGTCGTGGCTTGACGAAACCCTCGCCCGCCTTATTCAAGCGCACGTCGTCTCGCAATTTCCCCAATCACCCAATCACCCAATCGCCGAATTCATTGATTCGCACAATCTCGAGCACATCCACCGCCGCACGCTAACGCTGCTGCGCAAAGAGGTGCGACCCGTTTCGCTCTTCGCTTACGCCGATTTTCTCGCGCGCTGGCAGCATCTGCCCACGCGGCTCGCGGGTACGGATGGTTTGCGCCGCGTGATGGAGCAACTGCGCGGCGTCGCGCTGTCGCAAGCCATCTGGGAGCGCGACGCGCTGCCGGCGCGAATCGCCGATTTCGATGTTCGCGATCTTGCCTCGTTGTGCCAGAACGGCGATCTCGTCTGGGTCGCGCAGCACAATCGGGTCCGATTCTTTTTCCGCGGTGAAGGCGCACTTTTCCTCGCCGCGCCGGACGAATCGGCGCTGAGCGCGGGCGCACACAAGATCCTTGAATTCTTGACGTCCGAAGGCGCGTCGTTCACCGCAGATCTGGCTGCCGCCGTCGACAGATCGCGGCTGCAGGCCGCGCTGGTTGAACTTGTCACTGCCGGGCTGGTCACGAATGATACGCTAGATGCGATACATATGATGATAGAGACAACCCGGCAGGTCGTCTCTACTACGGAACAATCGGCCTTGGAATCCGATCTTGCCGCGCGGCTCGCGGGAACGCCGCGCCCGCTGACGCACACCCGCTACCGTGACGCGAAACGCCGCGTCGCAAGACACTTGCGCGCGGAGACGCCGCCGGTGCAATGGCAGGGTCGCTGGTCGCTCGTACATCGCAGCGGCGTGCTCGGGCCACCGCTAAGCGACGACGAGCGCGGGGACAAACTCGCACGCGTGCTGCTGGCGCGCTACGGCGTCGTCACGCACACGAGTCTGGAACGCGAGGACATTGGCGACTGGGCGCTCGTGTATCCAACCTACCAGCGGATGGAAATGCGCGGCGAGATTCGGCGCGGCTATTTCGTCGAGGGACTGGGCGGCGCGCAATTCGCGCTGCCGGACGCAGTCGAGCAGTTGCGCGCGGCTGAGGGTGCGATGCACCCTGAATCCTTCATTGTCGTGAACGCGGCTGACCCTGCGAATATCTTCGGCGGCGAGATGGGTCAAGCGCCGCGCTTTGCCCGGCTTGCATCGACGCACGTTGTCCTGTGGCGCGGGCAGCCGATCTTGGTCGCGGAAGACAACGGCGAGCGCATCGCCGCGCGCGGCGACGAGGACGCTCTAAAGGGCGCATTAAAAACGTATCTCGCGCGGCCCAACGCGCCGCGGCACATCGTCGTCGAACTGTGGAACGGCGAAAGGATACTGGGAAGCGCGGGTGAATCGCTGCTGCGCTCGCTCGGTTTTTCGCGGACGCCGAAGGGAATGGAGAAATGAGGTAGGACAATTCTACAAAATTGTCCCCAAAAAGAAAAATGACTCAAACCAAAATCGTCTTGATCGGTGCCGGCAGCACGATTTTCGGCGTGAACACGCTCGCGGATCTGTTCGCACAGCGCGAACATCTACGCGGCAGCCACATTGCGCTGTGCGATGTCGATGGCGCGCGGCTGACGCGTATTACGCGCTTGGCGGAACGGTTGAACGCCGCGACGGGCGCGGATTTCAAGATCACGAGTGCAACTGATTGCCGTAATCTGCTGCCGGGCGCGGAGTTCGTAATCGTCTCGGTCGAGGTCGATCGCATCGCGCGCTGGAAATTCGACTGGGAGATTCCGTTCAAGTACGGCATCCGTCACGTCCTCGGCGAGAACGGCGGACCGGGCGGCTTGTCACACGCGTTGCGCACGATCCACCTCGTGCTCGGCATCGCGGGTGAGGTCGAGCGACTTGCGCCGCAGGCGTACCTGCTCAACTTTACCAACCCGCTGCCGCGCGTCTGTCTCGCGCTGACGCGCTACACATCGCTCAAGGTGATTGGCCTGTGCCATCAAGTCAACAAGGGCTACTACATCGTCGCACATATTCTGGGGCTGACGCCGCGCCTCGACGCACATTTCCCGCCGCCGGCACTCGCACGCGCGTTGAAAGAGAAAATCGATCTCCAGACCGCCGGCTTGAATCACGTCACGTGGATTCAATCCATCCATGAACGCGCCACGGGGCAAGACCTCTATCCTGCCTTTCGCGCGCGCCTCCTCAGTTTCGATCCTGCATTCGAGCCGTTGTCGCGGCGGCTGCATAAAGCGTTCGGCTTGTTTCCGGCGACCGGCGACGACCACGTCGGCGAGTATTTCAGTTTCGCGGACGAGACCAGCGATCTGAAGGGGTACGATTTCGACAAGTACACGGAAGGAGGCGCGGCGCTGGACGCGCGGGTTGATCGCGCGCTCGCGGACTCGGACGCACTAGAAGAATTCCTGAACTGGGAATCCGCCGAGCGCGCGGCGAGCATCGTCGCCGGCATTGTCAACAACTGGCACAGTTACGAGATCACCGTGAACGTGGTGAACAACGGCGCGCTGCCCGGCTTGCCGGACTGGGCGGTGGTCGAGGTGCCGGGTTTGGTCAGCGCGGATGGTGTGTTGCCGCTGCGCGTGCCCGCGCTGCCGCCGGCAATCACCGCGGTGCTGAACCGCGAAGCCGCGATCCACGACCGCGTCGTTCAAGCGGCAGTGCACGGCGACCGCCACGCCGCGCTGCAAGCGTTGCTGCTCGATCCACTCATCAGGAGTTACGCGGACGCGGAAAAACTGCTGGACGAGCTGCTGAGCGTGCACGCGGACGCGCTGCCGCAATTTGGAAAATAGCCACGAAACCAAAACCGGCTATAATACAGCCACACGCTTCTCCGGAGATTTCACAGATGAAATTCCCGCGCCGCAGCGGCGTTCTGCTTCACCCTACCTCACTCCCCGGTCGGTCTGGCATCGGCGATTTAGGCGATGCCGCGTACCGCTTTGTCGATTTCCTCGCGGCGGCGGGCCAGTCCTACTGGCAGGTGCTGCCGCTCAGTCCAACCGGCTATGGCGATTCGCCGTACCAGACACTCTCCGCTTTCGCCGGCAACCCGATGCTCATCAGCCCGGAAAAACTGGTCGAGATCGGGCATCTCTCCGAAGCCGACCTGCGCGACGCGCCCGACTTTCCCATCGACCGCGTCGATTTTGGGCCGGCGATTCGGTACAAAACTGATTTGCTCGATCACGCGTTCGCGAATTTTCGCGCCCACGGATCGGACGCGACGCGCGACGCGTTCGCGCGATTTTGCGGCGAGCAGGCGTCCTGGCTCGACGATTTCTCGCTGTTCATGGCATTGAAAGAGACGCACGACCTGCGCCCGTGGCACGACTGGGAAAGCGACCTGGCGATGCGGCAACCCAGCGCGCTCGAACACGCCCGGCAATCGCTCGCGGCGGAAATCGAAAAGTGCAAGTACCGGCAGTGGCTGTTCGCCGAACAGTGGCTCGCGGTAAAGCGATACGCCAACGCGCGCGGCATCCGCATGATCGGCGACATTCCGATTTTTATATCGGATGACAGCGCGGATGTCTGGGCCAACACGAACCTTTTCTCCCTGGACCGGAATCTTAGGGCGACGGTGGTCTCCGGCGTGCCGCCGGACTATTTCAGCCAGTTCGGGCAGTTGTGGGGGCATCCGCTCTACCGCTGGGAGGTGATGGCGAGGGATGGATACGCGTGGTGGATCGCGCGGTTCCGCGCCGCGTTCCTCTACGCCGATGTCGCGCGCATCGACCATTTCCGCGGGTTCTACAACTACTGGGAGGTGCCGGCGGGCGCTCCGAACGCGGTGAAGGGACGCTGGCTGCGCGCGCCTGGCGCGGAATTGTTCCGCGCGGTCACGGCCGCGCTCGGCGACGTGGCAATCATCGCCGAAGACCTGGGCGATTTCGACGCCGAATCGCGCGCGGGCGTGACGGCCTTACAGAACGAATTTGGCTTTCCCGGGATGAAAGTCGTCCAGTTTGCCTTTTCGTCCGGTCCCCGCGATCCGTTCCTGCCGCACAATTTCACGCGCGATTTCGTCGCGTACACCGGCACGCACGACAACGATACCGCCGTGGGCTGGTACCAGGTCTCATCGACCGAAGCCGAGCGCGATTACGCGCGCAAGTACATGCGCTGCGACGGCTCGGACATCGGCTGGGACTTGATTCGGCTGGCGTGGGCGTCGGTTGCGAACACGGCGATGACGACCGCGCAGGATTTGCTGGGGCTGGGGCACGCCGCGCGGATGAATACACCCAGCACCGTCGGTCCGCCGAATTGGTGCTGGCGTGTGTTGCCCGGCGCGCTGAACGACGCCGTGGCTGCGCGGTTGTTGGAACTCACCGCCGTGTACGGACGAAAGCCATAGTGGATGGTGAAACGACCTGCCTCGATGCAATGCACGCATCTCGTCGAATCGAGGATGGCCGTTCTTTTTTGCAAATCATCTAATGTTGGGAACGGACGCTGTTCCGTTCCTACGGCGAGCAACGAACGCTACGGCGAGCGTTCGTTACATCCGGATGGGAGGCGATGATGACTCAGATGGATCGGTCGCGCGTCGCGACTGCCCTGGTACTGATCCTGATCGGCGTATGGTTTCTGCTCGTCCAGTTTGTGCCGGCGCTTCAGGCATTCGCCATCGATCAATGGACCTGGCCGCTGATCGTCGTCGGCATTGGCGTGTTGATTGCATTGATCGGCTTGGTGACGTGGACGCCCGGCCTCTTCGTTCCGGCGTGCATCGTCGGCGGACTTGGCGGGCTGCTTTACTATCAGAACCTGACCGGCGATTGGAAGAGCTGGGCATATGCGTGGACGCTGGTCCCTGGCTTTGTGGGCGTGGGCGTCTTTTTTTCCAGTCTGCTGAGCGGCCGCGTCCGCGAAGCCATCTCCGGTGGCGTCTGGCTGATCTTCATCAGCGCTGTGATGTTCCTGATCTTCGCCGCATTCCTGGGCGGGCCGAACCTGCTGGGCGTCTATTGGCCTGCGCTCCTGATCCTGCTTGGAATCATCCTCCTGATCCAGTCCTTCTTCCGGCGCGCTTAAGCTGAGCGAGCGGAGGATAGTGCCTCGCGCCCGCCACCTTCGCGGAGTGTGAGGTTACGGAGGTTTCGCCTATGGCGCAATCGACATCAGGCATCCAGAGAATCGCCATCACTACGGGCGGCGGCGACGCGCCCGGCCTGAACGCCGTCATCCGCGCGGTCGTCCTCTCCGCGCTTAACCTGAACTGGGAATGTTACGGCATCCGCGACGGCTACAACGGCTTGCTCCTGCCGGAAGAGTTTGTCGAAGGTGGCATCGTTCGGCTGACGCGTGAAAGAGTGCGCGGCATCACGCACTTGGGCGGAACGATCATCGGGACGACGAACCGCAGCAACCCGCTGGCTTTTCCGATCAAGGACAAGGACGGCAACGTCCAAGAGATCGACCGGACGGACGAATTGGTGCGCATGTTCGCGCTGCATCGGATCGACGCGCTGATCTGCGTCGGCGGCGATGGTTCAATGACGATTGCCAAAGTGCTGGCGGAGAAGGGACTGCGCGTGGTCGGTGTGCCCAAGACGGTGGACAATGACCTCGACCGGACGGTGGTTACCTTCGGGTTCGATACCGCGGTCGCCTTCGCGACGGAATGCCTCGACCGATTGCACACGACCGCCGCGTCGCATGGTCGGGTGATGGTGGTTGAGGTGATGGGGCGCTACGCTGGCTGGATCGCGTTGAACGCGGGCGTGGCCGGTTCGGCCGACGTGGTCCTGATTCCTGAGATTCCATATGATTTGGAGCAAGTCATCGCCAAGATCAGAGAGCGCGACGAGCAGGGCAAGAATTTTACCATTGTCATGGTCGCCGAAGGCGCGAAGCAAAAAGGCAGCACCGTGTCCGTCCTCAACAAGGAGGTGGGACACACGGAGCGCCTGGGCGGCATCGGCGAGATCGTCGCGCAGGAGATCAGCAAATCGTCTGGCAAGGAGGCGCGCGTCGTCGTGCTGGGTCACCTCCTGCGCGGTGGCAGCCCGACGAGCGCCGACCGGCTGACCGCGCTGCGGTTCGGCGCGGCGGCTGTGCGCGCGCTGCACGAAGGCCAGTCCGGCATCATGGTCGCGCTGGACCCGCCGAACGTGAACTATGTACCGTTGGAGGAAGCCACGCGCCGCATGAAAACCGTGCCGCTCGACTGCGATACGATTTTGACCGCACGCGACTTGGGAATCTGTTTTGGGGATTGAGATCTTGTTTGATCTACAAGGAGGAAACCGTGAGGAACCAGGGTCAAATGATTTTCGGCGGACTGCTCATCTTCTTTGGGCTGCTGTTCCTGTTCGGCACGCTGTTCAGAATCAATGTCTGGGCTTTTTGCTGGCCTGTAGGGTTGATTCTGCTGGGCGGGTGGATCTTGCTGCGGCCGCAACTCAGCCCCGGCACGCCGGTGCGCGTGACGCCCTTGGGGGAGATCCAGCGGGATGGCGCGTGGCACGTCGCGAACGAAGAACATTGGGTCTTTGTCGGCGATGTGGACTTGGACTTGACGCGCGCCGACATTCCTGCCGGCGAAACCACACTGCGTCTCTTCGGTATCGTCTGCGACGTGAGTCTGACTGTGCCGCAAGGGGTGGGGTTCGCGGTCTCGTCGACCGCTTTCGTCACCGACTCGAAAATATTGGGTCACCAGGAAGAGAACTTCATCATGCCCTACACCTTCACGAGCGATGATTACGCGACTGCAGAGCGCAAGGTACGGCTTGAGACCGTATTTTTTGTGACGAGTGTCAAGGTCAAGCGGGTGTAAAACGTCGCGTCATTGCGAAGGGCCGCGCAGCGGCGACGAAGCAATCTCCGAATTGGTTGGAGATTGCTTCGCCGCCCATGGCGGTTCGCAATGACACGTCCCAATTGCTCCGAGGTCTGGTCAGAATGATCTCTCCAAAGCAGGTTGTCCCTTCAAACCGATCGCGCCCGGGCTGCCTTGCCTGCCTCGCCTTCGTGGCCGCGAGTGGGTGGGTGATCGCGGTTACGCTGTCGATTCACACGGCTGCGTGGCTGACCGACCAAATCCTTCTGGTCTCCAGCATCTACCTGCCCTGGTTCGTCTGGCCCCTCATCTCGTGGGCGCACGCCGCGCTCCTCGCGCTTCCGATCGTGCCGCTCGCGATCTTCGTTCGCACGCCGCGCTTGCGCGCGGCGTACCAGGCCTGGGCTTGCAGCATCGCCTTCATTTCACTCGCCGCGCTTGGACGCGTCTTTTCCGCATCGCAGTTGCAGCCGGCGTCGCTTGCATTCTCCGTTCTGGGTTCAATCGGCGCAGTTGCGCTCTTCGTATTTGCGCGAAGACACGGACGCATCCTTGCGTCGGACGGTCGCGCGCTCACGATCGCGCTGATGGCTGCGCCGATCATTGCCGCGCCGATGGTGGCGTACGGCGCACTCGGCTCGGGGCTAGACACGTTACTCACTTTGTTCTCTGGTTTGGGACTGGGAGTGTTCGCCGGGGTCTTGCTGAGCACGTTTCTTTTCCCACCGCTCGCAGCAGACGAATCCAAGCCGTCGCTCCTCTTCGCCGGGTTTGCGGCGAGCATCGCGCTCGCCATCTTGGGCGCCGGTTTTGGCGTTCCCGGCGCGCAGCTCTTGCTGCTCGCGGCACTCCCGCCGCTTGGCTTTGGGGTCGCGGGCCTGGCACGTTTTGCCGGCGCGGAGCGCGCGGGATGGGCCATCGCCGCGCTCGTCGGACTCGTCGCCGCCGCGCCGCTGATGTTCTTCGATCCGGTAGAGCTAGACCTCGTGCTCGGCCTGGTAAGCAGCGGTGAGACGCTCGGCTGGGCGATTCGCGCGGCGGGGCTTTCCCTGCTGCTGGGATTGATCATCGGACTGGTCGCGCTCCTCCTCTTCCGGCGTCCGCGTACGCTACCGCGCGGGCTAGCCGCCGGGGGCGCCGTGTTGGCGTGGCTCGCCGTCGTCGCGATTTACGTTGTCGCCGGGCGGCCTGGTTTCTATGGCGAGCAGCTCTTCGTCATCCTGAAGGATCAAGCCGACGTGAGCGCGGCGAAGAGTATCGCCAACCGCGACGAGCGCCGGCGCAATGTTTATTCGACGCTGACGAACCACGCGGATCAAACGCAGGCGCATCTGCGCGCGACGCTGAATCGCGTCGGCATCAAGTATCGTGCATACTATCTGGTCAACGCGATGGAGGTAGACGCGGAGCCACTGCTGCGTGTCTATTTCGCAACGCAGCCGGAAGTCGATCGCGTGCTCGACAGCCCGCACCTGCGTCCGCTGCCCGCGCCGCAGCCGACGAGCAAGGGCGATCTGCCCGCGCCGACCGAACCGCCGTGGAATATCAAAGCGATTGGCGCGGACCGCGTGTGGAATGAGCTAGGAATCACCGGCGAAGGGATCCTTGTCGGTCAGTCCGATTCCGGCGTCGATGGTAATCATCCTGCGCTCGCGGATGGCTATCGCGGACGCAACGGCGGCAACGATTACAATTGGCTCGATCCGTGGTACGGTACGCACACACCGACCGACATCGGCGGGCACGGGACGCACACGCTCGGCACGATTCTGGGGCGCGGCGGCATCGGCGTTGCGCAGGGCGCGGAGTGGATTGGCTGCGTGAATCTCGCGCGCAACCTCGGCAACCCGGGGCTGTATCTCGATTGCATGCAGTTCATGCTCGCGCCTTATCCACCGCGCGGCGATGCGCTGCACGATGGCGACCCAACGCGCGCCGCGCACGTGCTGAACGATTCGTGGGGCTGTCCGCCGCTTGAGGGCTGCGACCCCAATGTGTTTCGTCCGGCCGTGAACGCTCTCCGCGCCGCGGGCCTCTTCGTCGTCGTGAGCGCCGGCAATAATGGGCCTCGGTGCGCGAGTCTGATCGAGCCGCTCGCGATTTACGACAGTGTGCTCAGCGTCGGCGCGATCAATCGCCAGGGCAGCTTGTCGTTCTTCAGCAGTCGCGGTCCCGTGACGGTGGATGGGAGCAATCGCATCAAGCCGGACATCGTCGCGCCGGGCGAAGAGGTTGTTTCGTCGGTTCCTGGCAACACGTACGCGTCCGAGCAAGGGACCTCGATGGCCGGCCCGCACGTGGTCGGTGTTGTCGCGCTGATGTGGTCGGCAAATCCAAAGCTGATCGGCGACATCGATCAAACGCAGAAGATTTTGATCGAGACGGCCAAGCCATACCGCGGAGTGAAGGATGCGTGCTCAAATGGGCAGGTGCCGAACGACGCGACCGGCTACGGAATCGTGGACGCGTACGCGGCGGTGAAGGCAGCGCTGGCGGCGAAATGATGCCCGCGAATCTTCGCTAAACGATACTTTATTCGCGTCGATTCGCGAGATTCGCGGGTAGAGAAAACTGCAGACGAGAGAAGAAATCTCGTCCGCAGTTCCATTTCATACCGTTTGCAGCGTCTGCTCCAATTCTGCCACCGTCGCCGGCTCGATCTTGACCGCGCAGATTTTGTACTCGGGGATTTTCGCCTGCGGGTCTAGTGCGTCGATCGTCAGCACGTTCGCGGCGGCTTCGGCAAAATGGAACGGAATGAAGACGACGCCGCGCGATGCCTTCTCCGTCACCCTCGCGCGCAGGACAATCGAGCCGCGGCGCGATGAGACGCGCACCGCGTCGCCGTCCCGGCACGGAATCCGCGGCGCGTCGGCGGGATTGATTTCGACGAGCGGCTCCGGCATTGCAAAATCGAGTTGGGAGTGCCGCGTGAGCGTGCCGCCGTGCCAGTGGTAGAGCACCCGGCCAGTGGTGAGGATGAACGGATACGCGTTATCCGGCTGCTCCTTACTCACTTCGTAGACGAGCGGGAAGAACTTGCCTCTGCCGCGTGGGAAAGTCTTCTCAAAGAGGAATGGCGTGCCCGGATGGTCGCGTGTCGGCACGGGCCACTGCAGACCATCGCTTTCAAGCCGGTCGTAGGTGATACCAGCATACGCCGGCACGAGCCGCCCCATCTCTTTCAGAATCTCCGACGGGTGCTTGTACTCCCAAAAGGCGGTCTGTGTGCGCCCCAGTTTTTTCTCCAGGCGCTTCGCGACCTCGCAGACGATCTGCCAGTCTGCGCGTGAATCGCCAAACGGCTCGAATACCTTGCGAACGCGCTGTACGCGGCGGTCGGTGTTCGTGAACGTGCCGTCTTTTTCCGCCCAACTCGCGCCCGGCAGAATCACGTCGGCGTAGCGCCCGGTCTCGTTGATGAACAAGTCCTGGCAGACGAGGAATTCCAGATTCTCGATCGCGTGGTACGCGTGGCGCAAGTTCGGCTCGCTCATCAGCGGATTCTCGCCCATGATGTACATCGACTTGACCGCGCCGGTGGCCCACGCCTCTGCGATTTCGGTCGTCGACAGACCGCGTTTCGGCGGCGGCGCGGTGTGCCATGCCGCGCGGAATTTCTCGACGACTGCGGGATCGTCCACTCTTTGATAGCCGGGATAGTCCCACGGCATCGCCCCGGCGTCCGACGCGCCCTGGACGTTGTTCTGTCCGCGCAGCGGGTTCAAGCCGGTGCCTTGACGCCCGATATGTCCGGTGAGCAGTGCAAGGTGAATGAGCGCCATCGCGTTCTCAGTGCCGTGCGTGTGCTCCGGGATTCCGAGCGCCCAGTAGATGGCGCCGCGCTTGGCCGTCGCGTACATCCGCGCCGCGCGCACGATGTCGTCGCGCGGGACGCCGCTGATGCGCTCGGCAAACTCCGGCGTAAAGTCCTGCATCGATTTTGCGAACGCGTCGAAATTCTCGGTGCGCTCGGCTCGAGCGCGATGAGCAATACCGCGAGCGCGATTTACCAAAACGCTGTGGCGATCATTACCGGCTCGAACA
>Ga0163209_1000880_pt1 | contig 13144 bp, 12 predicted proteins | sample Kivu_160m_FD_113538 | JGI IMG/M metagenome (GOLD analysis project Ga0163209, IMG submission 113538) | Freshwater microbial communities from Lake Kivu, Western Province, Rwanda to study Microbial Dark Matter (Phase II) - Kivu_160m | ecosystem: Environmental > Aquatic > Freshwater > Lake ...
AACTTATTCTTAATATTACTTATAAATCTTTTAATATTGTCTTTTCATATTTTTTTCGTAGAATTTAGACGCATTGTTCGGGACATTGTAACGTCCTTTTCTCAATCGAGACGTCCCCAGGGTATTTTGCCGGTTTTCATATTAATAAGTTCTTGCTACTGTCGATCAACACCAAAAAATAAGAAAGGAATCGATTATGCGGTATAAGGATCATGCAAACAGATACTGGCGGGTAGGCTTGTTGTTGCTGTTGATAACATTTGTTTTTTCCGTATCTTTAGCCGGTTGTTCCAAAACGGATAAGGGGGAAAGTCCGAAAAAGAGCGAGGCCACGGCCGCAGCCAAGCCGCAGGCGGATGACGGCAAGCCTTTCAGTTTCCGTGGCATCACCATGGGAGCGCCCTTGAAAACCCAGTTCAAAGACTGTAAAAGCCAGCCCGGAGGTCCCTGCTACAAGGAAGGCGTCAAGGGAGAGGCTTTTAAAGGCTATCAGATTCAGGGTTTGCCGAAACTGGACTTTGCCACCACCGAATACGTGGCCCTGATCGATGACAATGTCGAGATGATCCTCGCGGAGTTCAACCGGGAATATGCGGGAAAAAACATGCTGACCTTCCTGAAGGGTCAGTATGGAGAACCGGCAAGTTATAAAAGCAGCATGCTCACCGAAAAGGCAGGCGACATACCCTATGAAAAAATTCTGGCGACATGGAATGTCAAGGGATGCGTGCTTGAATTGAGCAACATCCGGGACAGCCTGGTGGATAGCGGCAGATTGCTCATCAAGTCCGACAAGTACCTCAAGAAAGAAGGACAGGGAGGAGGGAAAAAGTAAAAGAGACGAATAATACCGGTTACCGGCCTGTGTGGCTATCATGTTAACGTGGAAACCTCCTGTGGTGTTAAAGGAAAACGAAGAAAATACATTTTACGCCGATTGCGCAAGAAAGCCGGTATGGTGTGAATAACCATTAAAAGTACAGGAAAAAAGGGGGTGATGGAAAAACTGGCAAAAAAATAGAACGTTCCTGGGTGACATTGATATAAGCGTATCTTAAACTATAGGCAATATAAGGAGGGAACATGAAAGAAAAAGCCTATAAAAAAGAAATACTCGTGACCATCGTCTTTATTATCCTCTATATGCTGATGGGTCATACCGCCTCCCTCTTCGTTCTTTTCCCCGGCCTTCAGGGGGGCTCCATGTGGGGATTTCCCGTCCATTACATCATTCCCGTCCTCACCGGCTGGTTCGGCATGCTCATTGTGGCCATTTTGGCGGCTCTGGTCTGCAACAAGCTGGATGACGAAATCGAAGCGGCCAACAAGGCCGATGAAACCGCTGCCGGGAAGGGAGGTGAATAGCCATGCAAGTACCGCAAGCATTCGTTATTACCGAATTATGGACCGCCATTATCATTATCGGCGCCATGTTTGCTATGTTCTACTTCATGGGCTGGCTGGGGATGAAACACACCGCATCAACGGACGACCTATACGCTGCGGGATTTAAAATCGGTGCCGTGGTGAACGGTCTGGCCATGGCCTCCACGTGGGCGAGTCTCGCCACCTTCCTGGGCGTGAGCGCCCTGATCCTGAAGCTTCAGGTGCCCTTTGTTTTTCTCTGGCTTCAGTGGGCCCTTTCCATCCCCCTCATCACGCTGTTGTATGGGACGAGCATGCGGAGGATGCGGGCCTACACCCCGTGCACCTTTATCAAAGCCCGCTATGGGAATCAATGTACAGTCATCGTTGCCCTGTGGATGATCCTTGTCATGGTCATGTACGCCCTCGGTCAGTTGATCGGACTGGGACAGACCTTCGAGATCCTTTTCGGCGTCAAGTATGAGCTTGCCCTTTTCATTTCCGGTGTTGTCGTCATCGGCTATATGGTTGCGGGAGGTATGATGGGAGCGTCGTACAACGCCGCCTTCCAGATGGTCATCATGATGGTCACCATGGTCGTGCCGATGGGGTGGGTCATGAAGGTCATGGGATCTTCCGGCTGGTGGTTCCCGCCCCTGGCCTACGGGGACATGGTGCCAAACATGCTGAAGATGATCCCGACCTTCTTCGATACGAAGTACGATTTCCGTTGGTACTTCGCCCTGATCCCGGCCTTTACCCTTGGCCCGGTGGCCTTGCCCCACCTGGCGGCGCGGGTTTTCACGTCGTCGAATCTGAAGTCCGCCCGGTGGGCCGTGGTGTGGTTCATCTTGTTCCTCGGCCTGCTGTTCAGCGGTACTTATGTGGTCGGGTTTGCCGGGAACTACTTCCAGGCCACGACCGGCATCATCATCAAGAAACCGGATCAGATCACCCTGATCCTCCAGCTGGTCTACAGTCCCCAGTGGGTGGCCGCCTTCGTCCTTGCCGGCGCCATCGCGGCAGGGGTTTCAACGCTGAACGGTAACCTCATGGCCATCGCCGCCCTCGTCGGGAGCGACATCCTGGGCATCCTTGCTCCCCAGATGGAGGCGAAGAAGAAGATGAGAGTCGGTTTTGCTGTCCTGGCATTAGGTGGTGTTGTCGCCCTGCTCCTTGCTTTCAATCCACCCACCTTCCTTGTCACGAGCATCCTCTGGGCCTTCGGACTTCTGGCCAGTACGGCGACGCCCGGCATCCTTCTGGGCGTGTGGTGGAAACAGGCGAACAAGTATGCCCTGATCGTTTCCTCGACGATATGCGGGCTCATCTTTATCGTTATTTCTCCTCATGTCATCAAAAGCATCGTTGTGGGGAAGGGTGTAACTGCGGCCCTGGGCATGTCAGGGGGGTTGGTGACCATACCTCTTTCCTTTGCCCTGTTTATCGTTCTGTCAATCATCTTCAACAAAATGGGGTGGGCGCCGTCGCAGGAGGAAAAGGCCATCCTCGACAAAATCCACGGCTGGAACGATTATCGCGAAGAGAGGTACAACGGAAACGTATGGCCCTGGGTCGTTGCTGTTGTCTGTCTGGCAATCTCCTGGTGGGGCCTGCAGCCCTGGTAACTGATGATCATGCGGAAAGACCCGGGAAAGGGAAATTCCCTTTCCCGGCAACCTTCCGCAGCTATGTGAAGGTATAACGGAAATCACATTCCGCATGCCCGTCCATGTGGACGGGCATTAGCGGTGCAACAGACAACGAACATCATTGCCCGGGAGCCCGGCCTGCAGGTGCGGAGCCACACTTTTTCCAAGTGAAAGTGGAGCGGTTTCAAACTGTTAAAATAGAATAAAGGGGACATCCGGCAAATACAGAGTGATAAGGAAGCGAAGAATATGGGTTATTTCGACGCGATGTGGCACGTCCTGAGGATCGAGGAAAAGATTTACCGGGACATCAGTTCACGAGGGCTCACCGTCCGGTACGCCTTGATCAATGTGTTCATCCTGGGCGTTCTGTACGGTCTTTTTTCCCTCTCTTTCCTCAATACGGAGCTTTTTCGTGATTTTCCCAATGCCCTCAGCGTCCTTGTGGCCAAAGTTATCGTTGTCGGAACGGGAATCATTGTTGCTTTTCTCCTGCATCTGGGCGCGGCATTTCTTTTCTGGACGTTCTGCCGTGCGATGAAAGGAGAAACCAGATTCATTCCGACCTACTTCAATCTTGGCGTCGCCGTCGCTCCCCTGTGGCTTGCCGTTCCCGGCCTTACCGCACTCCATGCGGGATGGGGCGGTCCCGTGGTTTATCTGTACGCAGCCATAACCGGACTGTACGCGTTTTCGTCATTCTTTGTGGCAACAAAAAGTACGTTTGGTTATTCGTATAAAAAAATGTTTATAGCCATGGCAATGATGCTTGTTTTTACCGTCAGCTTTCTTGCGCTGTGGCTTGGATGACGATCGTTTTTCAAAGGTCTCTCTTTGCAAGAAGGAGGTCGCTCATACTTTTCGCCATATCTTCCTCGCTGAAGAAAGACTGACAGAGGAGTGAAGAGGCAAGCATAATAATAAAAGGAGGTTACTATGCCGAGAATTCGCGGAAAAGCTAAGAAAGTTCAGATGATGACGCTTGAAGAAGCGGTGAAAAAATACATGCATGACGGGATACAGTGCGCCTTCAGCGGATTTACGGGTTTTAACAGGAATCCGATGGCTTTTGCCTGGGAGACGGCGAGGCAGGGCATTAAAGACATCCATGTGATCGACCGGCATGGAAGCAACTGTACCTGGCTCCTCAATGCCATTGGCGCCATCAAGATCTATGAAACGGACTGGATGGGCTGGGGGGAAATGGCCGGGAAACTCGATATCAATCTGGAAAGAACTTATAAGGCAGGAAAGATGATCCTTGAGGATTATTCCCACGGCGCCATGGCCATGAGATTTCTCGCCGGCGCCATCGGGGCGCCCTTCATCCCCTATTACGCGCCCCTGGGATCGGATCTCTACAATCCCGATTATGATGCCCTGGGGAGAGCGGGCTTAAGGGATGGCAAGAATCCCAGGATTGCGAAAAAGAAATTCATTCAGATTGAAGACCCCTTCTTTGGCGACGGAGACGTTGTCATGCTTCCCGCTGCAAGACCTGAACTCGCGATCATCCACGTCGCTCAGGTTGGCGATAAAGGGACAGCCAAGTGGCGGGGTGTCGGTACGATTGACAAGGAAATTTCCTTTGCCTGCGATAAGGTTGTAATCACAGCCGAAGAGGTTGTTCCTGAGGCAGAGATGCGTAAGAATCCCGAAGCCAATCAAATTCCTTTCTTTACCGTTGACGCCATCGTGGAAGTGCCCTGGGGCGCTTTTCCGAGCGGGGTGCCCTTTTACTATGACTATGATGCACCCTTTATGCGGGAAATGGATAAAGCCTCAAGAAACGAGGCGGATCTGAAAAAATGGCTTGATGAGTGGGTCTTCGGTCCGAAAAACTGGGAGGACTTTGTCATAAAACTTGGCGCCAAGAGACTGCTGGATCTGAGAGCGGACAGCGTTACCGGTTACAGCACCCGGATGATGAGAGGAAAGAACCCGGCGCCCAGGATGAAGATGCCCTTGTCTGTGGCTCGAAGCGGCTTTTAAAGGAAAGGGGGAATGAAAAATGGCTAAAACGATGGAAGAATTGATGGAATTAATCGACAATATCCCTGAAGAACCGGCCAAACCAGGCGAGTTTATTCTCCCGGAATTGATGGGTATTGCTATTGCCCACGAGGTTCTGAATGATGATATCGTCTTTGCCGGCACGGGGCTTCCCATGGTAGGGATCATGGCGGCCAATATGCTGAATGCCCCGAATGCAACGTTGATCTATGAATCGGGCATCTGCGACGGCAAGACCATGCATGTTCCCATGTCGGTGAGCGATCAGCGGGCCGCGAATATGAGCTCTTCTCTGGGGGGACTGGTCGATACCTTCGGATATTTTCTGCAGCAGGGTTTTGTGACCCTTGGATTCCTGGGAGGCGCCGCGATTGATCAGTACGGGGGTGTCAATGTGACATCCATCGGAGATTATTACAGCCCGACCCATCGTTTCACCGGTTCCGGAGGCAATTCGGATATCGGGACGATGGCAAAGAGAACCGCCTTTATCATCCTCCAGGAAAAAAGGAGGTTTCTGGAAAGGAATGAATATACAACGACCCCCGGCTGGTGGTGCTGGGATTTCAAGACGAAAGAATGGAAGCCGAAAAAAGAGGTATGGAAAGGGACGCCTTTTGCCGATTGCGGTCCCTGTGCCGTGGTGACCAATATGGCTGTCTACCGGTTCGATGAGAAGGGGATCATGTACCTTGAGACGTATCATCCCGGTGTTACCGTGGAGAAGGTTCTTGAAAATTGCAGCTTTGATTTGAATGTATCGATGGTCAAGGGAGAAACACCCCGTCCGACATACAGAGAACTCTTCGTGATGAGGGAGTTTGTTGATCCCGAACTGATTTTCCTGCCGGCGAAAACGGAATACCCGCCCCAGATCAAGGCCCTTATTGACGGGTAGAAGATCGGCAGGCTGGAGAACAGCTGAAAGAAAACATCCCGGAAGCCCCGCCGTCCAGGCGGGGCGACAGGGTGTTTGAGACAAGGAGGTGGGATACGAATTTAGATCTCACAGAAACACAAAAAATCATTCAGGAAACGGCAAGAAACTTCGCAAAGACGGAACTTGAGCCGGTGGCGGCACAGCTTGACCGGGATGGCGACCAGAAAGTTTTTTTGAAAAACCTGAAGGAAATCGCCAGACTCGGGCTGATGGGCATCAATGTGAAGGCCATGTATGGGGGCACCGAGGCCGGTGTGGTGGCGTTCAGCCTGGCGGTCACGGAAATTGCCAGAGCCTGTGCCTCGACGGCGGTGCCCGTATCGGTCAATAACATGGTGTGTGAAGTTATTCAGGCCATCGGATCTGAAGAACAGAAAATGGCCTACATACCGAAAATCTGTTCCGGCGAGTACTATGCCGGAGGTTTCGGATTGACGGAAACGGGGGCCGGTTCCGACGCCGCTGCGGTACAGACGAGCGCCGTTCCAGATGGAAATGAATGGGTCCTCAACGGCTCTAAGATGTTCATTTCGAGCGCGGAATACGCCGGAGTGTTCGTTGTCTGGGCAGTGACGGACAAGAAAGCAAAAAAGGGAAGCGGTATCAGCACATTCCTGGTGGAAAATGGAATGCCGGGATTCACCATCGGCAAGGCGGAGCACAAAATGGGGCAATGTTCATCCGTCACCAACGAGCTTATCTTCGAGGATTGCCGCATCCCCAGGACGGCTCTCATGGGAAAACTCAACGGCGGTTTCAGGGTGGCTATGGGAGAACTGGCAGGAGGGCGGATCGGTATCGGCTCTCTGGGTTTGGGTATCGGCCTTGCTGCCATGGATTGCGCCACAAGGTACGCGATTAAAAGGAAGCAATTCGATCAATCCATTACGGATTTTCAGGCCATCCAATGGATGATTGCAGAATCATATACGGAACTGGAAGCGGCAAGACTGCTCCTGATGAGCGCTGCGCTAAAAAAAGAGCAGGGCAGATTCTTTTCGCGGGAGGCGTCCATGGCCAAGTACTATGCGACGGAAACGGCGGAGAGAGCATGCTACAACGCCGTGCAGATTCTGGGAGGATATGGATACTCCAGCAAGTATCCTGTTGAACGGTATGCGAGGGATGTTCGCATCACGTCGATTTATGAAGGCACGAACCAGATCCAGAGAATGATCATCGCCAGGGACATCCTGAACAGCTTCAGGGAAACGGCCTGATCGGGGTAAAGGACACAAGACAGAAGACTGGAGGCAGGAGATCTAGCTGAATGAATCTGACTTCTGACCGATGGTCCTACGACGCAGAACCAGAACGTTAAAGTGGGGGTAGGAATGGAAAAAATTCCGCAGAAACTAAGTAAAACAAGGGCTGAGATGTATGCCCATGCCCCGATTGCGAAATTTGGCGAAAGGAAGCCGGATTTTTCAACCATGGGCAGAAAAATCAAGAATCAGTACCGGAATTTCAGGGAAGTGGTTGTTGTGGAGGCGTGCAGAACACCTTACGGCAGGTTCGGCGGCGCTCTGAAAGATTTCACCGCCCCGGAACTCGGCGCCCTGGCCATTAAAGAAGCCCTCAGACGGACGAATGGGAAGATCAAACCATCGGAAGTGGATTATGTCTTCATGGGACAGGTGGTGCCGGCGGGTTGCGGTCAGATTCCCAGCCGCCAGGCAACGATTCTCGCAGGCCTTCCCGAATCTGTTCCCTCCATTACGATCAACAAGGTCTGCTCGTCGGGCATTAAACCCATCGACCTGGCGGTTCAGATGATTCAGCTCGGAAGGGCGGAAATCTGTATCGCCGGCGGACAGGAAAGCATGAGCAACGGGCCTTATGCCCTGCCCGAGATGAGATGGGGTGCCAGAATGGGTCTTCCCGGCCGCTCCGTAATCGATCTGACCGTTTATGACGGTCTGTGGGATGCGTTCTATAACCGGCACATGGCTGTTCACGGTTCTGAAGTGGGAGACGAGTTCGGATTTACAAGACAGGATCAGGATGAATGGGCTCTGCGTTCACAGATGGCGGCGGTTGAGGCTATGAAGAACGGAAAACTGGACGACGAGATATTTCCCGTCGAGATCAGGCAGGGGAAAAAGGTGGTTGTTTTCGACAAGGATGAAGGGCCGAGGCCGGAAACGACCATGGAAGGCCTGGCAAAACTGCCGCCTGTATTCAATCATAAAAGCCCGGTCACAGCCGGCCCCGGCAGTGTCACCGCCGGCAACGCACCCGGTGTCAATGATGGCGGAGATGTCTGTCTCATCATGAGCAGGGAAAAGGCGGATGAACTGGGCGTAAAACCCCTGTTTACGATACTGGATTATGCGGAGGTTTCACAGCCGCCGAAGGATATTGCCACGGTACCGGGACTGGCGATAAAAAAGGTTTTGGAACAGAGCGACATGACCCTGGAGCAGCTGGATCTCATCGAAATTAACGAGGCATTTGCCGCCGTTGTGCTCGTCAGCGCCCTCAGTGTTCTGGGTATGCCCAAAGAAGACATGTTCAAAAGGGTCAATGTGAACGGAAGCGCCATTGCGTATGGCCACCCGATCGGGGCGACAGGCGCCAGAATCGTCATGACCCTCGCCTATGAACTGAGGCGGCGGGGGGGCGGAATCGGCATCTGCGGCATCTGTTCCGGCCATGCCCAGGGTGACGCCATGCTGATCAGGGTATAATAATCTACACATAAGACATCAAAATAGCGGTGAAGGGAGACAGGTGTGATGGAAATCAAAGTATTTGGTGTCGTCGGAGCCGGCCAGATGGGTAATGGGATAGCTCAGGTGGCCGCTAGTCCCGGCGGGCTTCATGTCATCATGAACGACATAGCGGATAAATTTGTTGATAAGGGTTATGACACGATATCGAAGAACCTTGACCGGCTCATTGCCAAGGAAAAACTGACGGCAGGGGAAAAACAGGAAATTTTGAGCAGGATTATAAAAAGCACCAGCCTGGATGATATGAAAAGTGTAGACTTCGTCGTGGAAGCAGCTACGGAAAGAGAGGATCTTAAGCTCGAAGTATTCAGAAAACTGGATAAAATCTGCCGGCCCGAGGTCATTCTTGCGACCAATACCTCTTCCATACCGATTACGAGGATAGCGGGGGTGACCGGGAGGCCGGCACAGGTGATCGGCATGCATTTCATGAATCCCGTTCCCGTCATGAGGTTGATTGAGATTATCCGGGGGCTGGCAACCTCTCAGGAAACCTATGAAATGACGGAAACCCTTTCCAGACAGTTCGGGAAAGTTCCGGTGGAATGCAACGACTTTCCGGGCTTTGTGGCAAACAGGATCCTCATGCCCATGATCAATGAGGCCGTTTATGCCCTCATGGAAGGAGTGGGAACGCCAAAGGCCATTGATGACATTATGGTACTGGGCATGAATCATCCCATGGGGCCTCTGGCGCTGGCCGACCTGATCGGTCTGGATACCTGCTGGGCCATCATGGACGTGCTCTACAGGGGATTCGGAGATTCAAAATACCGCCCCTGCCCCCTCCTGAAAAAATATGTGGATGCGGGGTATATGGGGAGGAAATCGGGACGGGGATTCTACGATTACGGCAAGTGATGCTTGCTCAAGCTTTCAATGAAAGTGGAAAAGGGGGTAGACCGGATGGAATATAAAAACCTCTTGTTTGAAATCGAAGAGGGTATCGCGACGATAACCTTCAACAGGCCGAAGGCCATGAACGCCATGAACTCGGAAACCATGGGAGAGCTTCTCCATGCCGTTACGAATTGTAAAAATGACGATGGCGTCAAGGGAATTATTCTGACCGGAGCGGGAGAAAAGGCCTTTGTCGCGGGTGCGGACATTGCGGAAATGCAGAACCTGAGACCAAAAGAGGCACTGACTTTCATGGAACTGGGCCATGAGACGCTGCGATTGCTTGAGACACTGCCCAAACCTTCCATCGCTGCCGTCAATGGTTTCGCTCTGGGCGGCGGTACAGAAATTACCGTGGCCTGTGATATTCGATTCGCCTCGGAAACCGCCCGTTTCGGTCAGCCGGAGATTCTTATCGGGTTGATTCCGGGATGGGGGGGGACCCAAAGACTTCCTCGCCTTATCGGAATGGGACGGGCGAAAGAACTGGTGATGAGCGGTGAGCTGATCGATGCGAAAAGGGCTTATGAGATCGGCCTTGTCAACAGAATATTCCCGCCCGATCAGCTCTTAACGGAGGCGAAGAAATTTGCCAGAAAATTAGCAGGTATGCCCGGTTTTGCTGTCAAAATGGCCAAGCATGCTATCAATTTTGGATATGACCTGGCGATTGATAATGCCATCAGGATTGAAGTGGAGTGCTGTGCCCAGTGTTTCAGTACCGATGATCAGAAAGAAGGAATGAAGGCGTTTCTGGAAAAGAGAAAACCCGTTTTTACAGGCAGTTAATTCTTGCATTGGACGGACTTGTTTTTTAAATTCCCATGCCCCGTGGCGAGACATCGGAAGCATGAGCAATAATCAATTTGTCATTCCTGCGGAAACCGGAATCCATGATTCAAAAAACCTGGATTCCGGATCAAGTCCGGAATGACAATAAGGGCTTTATTTTTATACTAAGATGATGAGAATAATTTAAAGGGGGTCATTATTATGAATTTTGGACTGACGGAAGATCAGCGCGACGTAAGGGATATGATCAAAAAGTTTGCGGAGCAGGAAATTAAGCCCATAGCAGCGGAACTGGACAAGACCCACCGGCATCCCGAGGAGATATGCCGCAAACTGGGGGAAATGGGAATCATGGGCGTTGCCGTACCTCAGGAATACGGCGGGGCGGGCATGGATTTCGTGACGTACGTCCTGTGCATGATTGAGATTTCCAAGGCCTGTGCAAGCTGCGGCGTGATCGTCTCGGTTAACAATTCCCTGTACGGGTATCCGATTTTAGCGTTTGGAACGGAAGAACAGAAAAAAAAGTACCTGACTCCTGTAGCCGGCGGCAAGGTCGAAGGGTGTTATGGATTGACGGAACCCAGCGCCGGTTCCGATGCCGCCTCATTGAAATGCCGGGCTGTACTGAAGGGGGACAAATACATTGTCAACGGGACCAAGCTTTTTATCACGAACGGCAATGTCGCCTATTACTGTGTCCTTGCTGCCACAACCGATCCATCCTTAGGATATAAGGGAGTCATCAATCTGATTGTCGATATGAAGAACACGCCGGGCTTTCACGTGGGCAAGGTTGAGGAAAAGATGGGGATTCTTGCTTCGGGGACGGCGGAGTTGGTCTTCGAGGATGCCGAGATTCCGGCGGAAAACCTTCTCGGAAAGCCGGGGCAGGGATTCCGGCAGATGCTTTCAGGGCTCGATGCCGGGAGAATCGGCATCGGTTCCCAGGCCTGCGGCATCGGTCGCGCAGCCCTTGAAGATGCCCTCGCGTATGCAAAAGAAAGAATGCAGTTTGGTAAACCGATTGCAACATTCCAGGCCATTCAGTTTAAGCTCGCCGACATGGCAATTGAGCTTGACGCAGCGGAATTGATGCTCCTTCGAGCCGCCTGGATGGAAGACAATGGCCTTGATTTTGAAAAAGAATCGGCGATGGCAAAGTGTTACGCATCCGATGTTGCAATGAGGGCGGCCATTGAGGGCGTTCAAATATTCGGCGGCTACGGATATATTAAGGAGTATCCTGCAGAACGGCACATGCGTGATGCGAAAATCTGCCAGATCTACGAAGGGACGAATGAAATCCAGAGAGTTGTCATTGCAAGAAAACTCCTGGGAATGAGATAGGGCTGACGAGGTCCTTGCATTTTTTTACGACGAAGGTGGATCCGGCCGTTTTTTTGAAAATAGTTAACCGTCTGTTTATAGAGGGGAAAACTCGTATTCTTTACCCTGTACGTCGAATACCAGCCGGTTTTCTTCGTTCTCTTTGAGTTTACCCTCAATGATTCGGCGGCAACCGAAGTCATAAAAGTTGATCTGGTGGGTGGGAATGTCTTTTTCATCCAGATCTTTGAAATACTGATTTTTTTCTTCGGAGGACATTTCTCTGATAATCAGTTTCTGGCATCGCTCTCTTGATTCCCAGTCTCCCTGACGGATGATGACCCGATAATTGCCGTGAAATTTAATGGGCATCTTGATATCCATGTTCTTTCCTCCCATAGGGTTTGTGATCGATGTCATACGGGTGTGTGGGTATTTAATGACTTAAGTTATCATAGAAACAGGTATCCTGTAAACGAAGATTTCTTTTCATTCTTCACAAAAGTCCGGTCCGGGAGCAAGAAAAATAAAAGGGGAATGAGAAGGTTGATGATGGAGATTTAACAGGGCTTTACGTAACATAAGGAGGGATCATATGTATTATGCAAAAGAGGTTCTGAGTCAATCCGGCGAATTAAGAAAAAAGTGGGAAGATGAAGTTCGCAGGGTCGTCAGTAAAGTTCCCGATCAGAAGGAACGATGGTCCACTGTTTCTGATCTTGAAATTAAGAGACTCTATACACCTGAGGATATTAAGGGCATGGATTTTGAGAGGGATATCGGTTACCCCGGGCAATTTCCATATTTGCGCGGGAACCAGGCGACCGGGTATCGGGGGAGATACTGGACGTTCAGGATGTTTTCCGGAATGGGGAGTGCCGAAGACACCAACAAAAGGTGGCACATGCTATTAAGGGAAGGTCAGACGGGCCTCAGTACGGCTTTTGATTTTCCGACCCTGATGGGCTACGACACGGACTCTCCCAAGGCCCGGGGAGAATGCGGGAAGTGTGGTGTCGCTATCGATACACTTGAGGATTTTCTTATGCTGGTCGATGGGATTCCTCTGGACCAGGTAACCACATCGATGACCATCAATCCGCCTGCCTCCGTTCTCTGGGCGATGTACTGTGCTGCGGCGGAAATAAAGGGGATACCCCTCAACAAGATCGGCGGCACGATTCAGAATGATATGCTCAAGGAATTCATTGCCCAGAAGACGTTTATGTGTCCGCCGGAGCCATCAGTCAAAATTGTCAGTGACACGGTCGAGTTTGGCACAAAGTATGTTCCGAAGTGGAATACCATCAGCATCAGTGGTTACCATATCAGAGAAGCAGGGTCCACGGCGGTTCAGGAACTGGCATTTACCCTTCGGGATGGGATGGAATATGTGGAGGACGCGATTAATCGAAAAG
>Ga0163209_1000881_pt1 | contig 13142 bp, 9 predicted proteins | sample Kivu_160m_FD_113538 | JGI IMG/M metagenome (GOLD analysis project Ga0163209, IMG submission 113538) | Freshwater microbial communities from Lake Kivu, Western Province, Rwanda to study Microbial Dark Matter (Phase II) - Kivu_160m | ecosystem: Environmental > Aquatic > Freshwater > Lake ...
CATTTAATTTCGGGGCGTGGGAAACCCTGCAGACCCCATAACCGACCGATTTATTAGCGCCGAACTGAACGAGTCTGCCATTGTCGGCCATTAGTTTCACCCACTCGCTGAAACCTTTATCTTCTTGCCCAGAAGGACATCCGAGCAGGAACCAGAGCCGGGAGCGGCGGGGCAGGACTTCCTCATACCAGAGGTTCCCGCTGGTCCCATCCTCTTTGATTTCGTTGCGCGCAATCACCGGCAGTCTGCTCTCGCAGATATCCTGGAAATGGTCGGCTTTGAAGACGGCGAGGTTTTTAGCCGGAACTTTGAGCACCTGCCTGGCCAATAATTTGAAATCATCCTCTAAATTCGGCGGAACTGCGGCGCCGGCCTCGAAATCCTCGATTTCCAAGTCCTTTAACTCACTGGCAAGGACGAGGAAATCCTTCTCATCGTCGCACAACTGTGCCTGCATCCCGGTCAAGAGACCTTCAAAGCCGGCGCTATCATCCCGGAGGAAAAGCTTCCATGCCTCGAAATATTCTCTGATAACCGGCGCTGAAGTCGCCCAGAAGAATACGCCTTTGCTTGCGCGCAGCGGCAGCAGCAGCAGACGCGCTTCAAAAAAGAGGACATTGCCGGGCATCGATTTGATTTTTTCTTCCACTTTGGCTTTTTTTCTAACCTCGGAACCAAATACCCATTCTTTTTTATCGCTAGTCATACCATTTTCTCGGCAATGGTCGCAGAGGGCGCCCTTGAGCCCGGAAGCGTGGAAGATGGGCAGATGGGTCACAGGGTCGCGCTGGATGAAATTGTCCACCGCCCCCAGCAGGGTCTCTTCCCCGGAGCCGACATGGGTGTTGGTCAGGGCTTCGATGTGAAATAATTTGTAGGTGTACATTATGCTCCTCTCTGGGCGTGAACCGCCCGGTTATATCCGATTTTGGTGGCATATGAATTCGATGATTTGTATGAATATCCCTGTGCTGGATAAAAAACCGAACCAACCGGTATCATCGAGTAAGCGTCCGACTTAATCATTTTTTTCCCTCCTATCATCCGCACCGTTTCCAAGCCGGGAATTATTGCGAATTCAAGATTATTAGCGGGCGGCAGTTCAAGCAGCGGGGAGAGCGCCGCCAATTTCACCTTCACACCCGCATTGGGGAATGAATAGCCGTCCGCATCCGGGATGAAATCCTTAACCACAGGATGCTGATTAATTCTTTCTTCTGCTTCACCCTCGACCGGCGACACCTTTAAAGTGAACTTGGACTGTTCCCCGCCCAGGAACACTATTTCACCATTCGGCAGCAAATCCTCCGGTTTACCCTGAGCGCAGTCAAAATGAACGATTACTCCGAGGGAGTAATCGCGCCGCAGGCGATAATGATCCTTGCGGTAAAACATTCCCTCTATAGATTTCCGCTCCTGCCGGGCAATCCCAAACTGCGATTCCGGGATGAATAAGCTGTCAGCGGTCAAGTCGGGATGGAAGGGCAATGATTTACCACCATTGATATAGGCTTCCCAAAATTCCCGGCCGCCATAATATTCGAGAGGCGGTATTTTATTATTATAATCCCGGAATAATAAAGCCGCTTCTTGAGGACGGATGCAGTATGAACAACCGTTTGTTTTCTTATAATCGATTATCCTAATTGATTTTTGGGCTTGGTCGGCCCAGACCACATCCGCCGGCGCTTGGAGGAGGAAATCGGCGATTCGACCATTCTTCCATTCCACCAAAAACACCGGCGAGAGCCGGGCGAGGATGCCTAAATTGTCATCACTCGGCTTCAAACTATCCCCGCTCACATTTCCAGTCAAGCCCTTAATGTCATTTTCATACTTTTCAAAATTGGGCCTTAAGCGCCCATCCTCCGTACCCGAAGACAGCCATCCTTTCTTCTTCAGCAGATTGAATCTGAGGCAGCCAAGGACGGTCATTTGCGTGGGGAAACGGCGTGAGACCGCGTGGAACCCCTCATCCCAGGATTGAGAACTGCCGAAATAGAAGGGGCCCTGCGGCTTGAAGCTGAGCAAATAGGGCTCGCTCATTGATTATCCTCCTTATCAAGCATCAAAAAATGCATAAACTTAAGCTGATTTAGAATGCGTTTTATCGCTTCTGAAATATCCTCGCCCGATTCACGCGCTATCTTTATTTCACCCCAAAGCAGGTCCCGTATATAATTAAGTCCATCGAGCATATCTTCATGAATCTCTTCATTGAAGGTGTTCTTGAAGAAGGCGGTCAGGCGCTCCTCATCGGGAATCTCTATCAGCAGACGCTGGAAGCGGGCGAGGTTGTGGTGCAAACCTTGAGGAAGTTCAATGTCGCCGGACAACACCCCTTTAAACAACGACATAAAACTCTGGAACTGACTGCTAGCGCCCAAATGGAAGACAATCTCCGTCTTCGCCCCGGAATGCTGAAGCAGAGAAAGGGCGATGGAATCCTTCTTCTGCTTGGCTTTTCCATACATTAAATCTCGGACATTTTGTAGGTTAAATTGTTGAGGGTGTTTGTAATAGGCGATAGCGATACCAATGGATAAGGAGGGTTTGACGGGACCGTTTTGCAGAACCTCTTCAATCTTTTCTTTGAAGACTTCTGCTAATTCCGCGGCGAAATCAAGGACGGTGACAAAATCCGTATTAATAGTAGTGGCGGTGGGGAGAAAAGCGAGCACATCGTCGCCGCCTAAATAAATTGGCTGCCCATGGTATTTCTCGATTAACCTAACCCCTTCAGTGGCAAAATCGAAGAGTGCACCCGATAATTCTTGAGGGTTCTGAACTTTCTTAGCGATTTTGCCCATATTGTCGCCGTCAGCCTGGACCACTGCGATGTATTTGTGGTAAGGTTTGATTGTTTTGTTGTGTCCAATAGCGCCTTGGATAGATTTAATATCAATGTCTTTATCCTTTTTTTGCTTAGCTTTTTCGATTTCGTCTTTTACGGCTTTATCTTGTAATAATTCCTCCGCGCTGATTTCAACCGTGGAAGGGTATAAAAACCTATTATGATTAGTCCCCAGGATTTCCTTTATTACTTCTGGCCGCTGACTAATCTTGGAGGTTAGCATAAAATATTTCAATAAACAGAGTGGACAGCGTTTTGCCTTATCAAATTCATCATCGCGGCTTTCGGGATTGAGTCTCCAAATTTTCGCTTCCGCTACCGCGGGAAGGGTCCTGCAAAGTTCACAGGTATTTTCGCAACGCCCCAAGCGGAAACTGCGGTTCAACTCCAATGTGTCAAGGTATTTATCCACCGTCTTGACCACTTCATCCTTAGGAACCTCTGCCGCCGGCAAAACCACGAAGGAGGTCCGCAGATAGTTGGAAAGAATATCTTCTATTTTATCCTTTGAGAGGAGACGAGTAAAATCTTTTTTCTTGATTAAATCATCAATAACCTTGCTAAAGTAATCAATGATTTTATCCCGCGCCGCCTGAATACGCTGGTTAGTTTCATTTACACTGAAGACGCTTTCGGCCACGAAACGGTCATGATAGCGCCCGGCCAGCCCTGATTCGTCATTCTTAGGTAGGAAGGGGGTAAGGAACTCAAATACACCGGGATTATACAGCTTTCTGACCAGTTGGCGCATAAACCAGGAGAAGAAGTAGGAGGCGAACCAGGTTTCCCTGGTGCGGCGGCTGGCATCGATGACCTCGTGGATAGGACCGATGGTGAAACCGGCGTAGGTGATGGGATTATCCATTTTGCACCTCCAATTTTTTTAAATTTTTCCGTAAATGCTGCGCGATAAATTCCGCTTTCTGCCCGGCTGTAGTTGAATTCCCATTATAATTTTTGGGAATGCTACTGCCAGATTGGGGGGTGCTATTTTTAATTTGTATCTCGGCATACTCCAAAAAATCGTTATAATCGAGAGAATCAGGGGTTTTCAATGACTCGATTTTATTAAGCGTATTCTTTTTGTTGCCGTCGATAAATCCAAATTCAAAATCCTTTCCCAATAATTCGGGATGAATGTTAAAAATTTTCCCTTTAGTTTCATCCTTGGCGGAGGTTAGCGATTTTAACGCAAAGACATATACTCGATTTGAGCTGCCCCCTCTAAAAACCTTATACATAAAGGGATTCGGTATCCTTTCTACTTCTAATTGTTTTGAAGGTTCGGAAAGACCGGGAGCGCAAGATACAACCAAATGGGATTCATTCATACTCAACTTGCGCGCATAGTTTTTATAGTTTTTTGATGACCAGGCGTTATCAGTGCTAAGACCTAGCATTGCGCGTATGAATCTATATTCTTTACCCTTAACCGGCGGATTACTCCAAACTTCAGCTTTAGTCCCGAAACTACCAAGAGAAGGGGGAGTCAAGAATTTTTCCTTTACAAATCGTTTATCCCAGATAAGACCCTTTTCAGTATCGGCATAACAGAAAAGAATCGACTTGTAGTAAGCTGGTTTAATATTTATCCCCGACTTTATCCAGCGGTTGAAGAGGGCGATGGAATGAAACAGGATTTTGTCATCGCAATCCCAGTAATAAATGTCGCCAATTTTTCCGGCTAAATGCAGACTTTTCAGGGCGGTTTCAAAATCGGCCTGGGTCGCCGATTCGGGATAGAAGCAGCCATAACCCTTATTGTTGCGGGTGCCGAAGGATTCCAGGGCGAAGAATTCATTCAAAGACGCTTTTATCCTTTCTCCAATCTCTTGTTGGAACGGGGTATTGATTATGAGTCTAACTCCATTGAGATATTCAATTTTGAACTTCTTCTTGGGATTGCCTCGATTGCCGAAATAGGGCTCATTCCTAAATTCTTCATTATTATTTACCGTCTTTGGCTCATTAATTGGAATCACTTCAAGCCGGTATCGAGTTTTTTTACTGTCAATTCCCAGGAATCTGTCCAAGCGCGGTTTCAAGTCGCTGGCGCGCAAAGCGGCACCCGGCTGGTCAAATTGAAAGTGAATCATCGGCGTATGCTGTTTAAGCTGGATGTCAAATGACGGTTTCATAGTTTAAACCCTCGATTTGGTTTTTGATTTGTTGAATATCGATTCCATACAAGTTTCCAGATGTCGAGAATCGCATCCCCTATAAGTTTCCAGATGCAAAGTCCTTTTTCTTTTTTAAGATATTTATCCTCATCTTCTCTGAATATCTTGACCATACTGGAAGTCAAATGTGTAACACCTAGTAGTGTCAAACCGAAGAAAACAACGCTGAGCAAAATATTACTCCCCAGTATATACAAATTCTCGCTCCTAAAAAGCGGCTGCAGAAAAGCTAAATTCATCCCCCAAAATCCTACCAGCAAAGTGAGCGGCAGCAGCACCCCGCCGACTACGGTCAACACATTGATTCTTTCCACCTGCAGGCGCTGAAAACTGAGTTCCGCGAATTCGTATAAATCCTTCATCTCATCCTTCAGCTCCTTCAGCTGTTCCCGCAAAGCCATATTGGATTGGCCTAAGTTGTACAATTCGATGCCCTGTTCCTGAGGGGTGATTTCGGTGAACCATAATCGGTTGATGAAGTGAATGACATCTGCGTCCAAATCCCGGATTTCCTTCAATATTTTCCTGATTTCCCCTCTTTGTTCTTCGCTTTTTACGATGAAGGACTTCACCTCGGCGCTGATTTCACTGACCCTGTTGGCTAAATTCAATATCGACGCCCGCTGCGCCAGCAATAAAACTACTATTTGGTAGTACATAGTTCGAACATGAACTCTCAAATATTTTCTGGCAATGTCGCTGGTATTGGTCAGACAGACAAAACTGTAGCGGCTGAAGCCATAAAATGTGCCGTAATCCGCCCAACGGGGATTGGTCACCTTTTTAACTGCTTCCTCTTGGAAATCGAGATTTGCGCAGCCGAGACCGGTTCCATCGATGAAGACATAGCGCGCCCAAAACTCATCGCGGAGGTAAGAATATTGACTGCCTATGCGCTGCGCTAAGCTTCTCGCCAGCCAGGAATTGCCATACCAGCAAATCGTGAACATCCGGTCGTCGAGAATAGTGATGTAATTGAAATTTTCTATAAATCCCGTCCCCAATAGTTCCTCGATATATCTGCAAGCGCGAATCTGGCGATGGAGTTGGAAGTATTTGTCTTCTTTGAAGTAATCCTCTCGCAATACCTCTTCACAACTTTGATGCGGCTTATCCCCCCAGACAATTTTTATCCTATCCGCTAAAAATTTTTTCTTAGTCTCCGCAATGCCTTCCTTTGAATCTAAAAATTGCGGGTAAATGCGGCGGAAAAATTCGTTGATATGAAGTATATCCTCTGGAGAACTATGTTCCCGGTTAGCTAACCCTATAGTCAAAATACCAATTTTTGTTTCGAAAATTCTTAAAGCGATGTGCTCCAGCTCCAGCCGGTAGGTTTTTTTGTCAGCACCGGCAACCGTCACCTCCATAAAAGGCGTGCCAGTTAACTCCTTCTCGAAATAAAGGGAAATTTCATCGGTCTTTCCGGTTGAGTCGGATTGCTCCGCTAAATTATAAAGCGCCGCCCGGGCGAAGCGATGAAAATAAGCAAATTCATTGTATCTTAATCTATCGCACTCGATGGTGAATTGACTGGGTTTACCCCACTCTTCCTCTATCTTTTCTTCAATAATGGTGAGGAAATCCGCATTCTTCGATTTTTTCTGGAAGTCATTCTTATTCTTCGGTTCAATTGCGAACGGAAACAGGAAAATGTGATGTGAGATCTCTTCATTCATAACTTCCCCTAGAAATTTTTTAACTTCAGGTAATAGTTCACGGTTGGAAATTCCCCAGAATCCTTCATTGGGCAAGGCACCGCCAAACCAGCACTGGGAAAATTTCTCCGCCAACCGCTGGACAATCCAGCCCTTTCCGGTGAAATGAAGCGCAATGGGAGTATGAAGCAGAAGATTTTGAAACCTTTCATACAGCCGGTCTATCAAGGGACTGGCATGCCGATGCCCCCAATCGATGAAGTCCAGTACACCGGTGCTTTTGAAATTGTTTGCAGCAATCTCCGCTTGTTCCTCTTCCTCAGCTGTCACTCCTTGACATTGACGGTCAAGTTCCCGTATTTCAAGAACTTCGCTTTCAGAAGCGCCGAATCGGCGCATCTCGCTGATGTAGCCCCGGTCATTGGCGGCGATGAGGAGTTGCCTCCGGTTAAGGTTGACCCCAAGCAGAGTTGCTGTTTGTTCGAGGGACGAGGGTTTATCACAACCGGCGGACCAACCGTGATGGTTAATGATGATGTGATTCTGAGGGGGAGTAACATCGATTTCGAGTTCGACCAGAACGGCCTGGTCTTTCGGATTGAGGGCATTCAGTTCGGTTTGATATGAACTGAGTTTCGCACCCCAAGACAGCGCTTTATCAAAGTGCGGAATATTCAGCTGTTCAAGCAGTTCGCGTATTGCCCACATTTCAGCGTCCACCATACCGCCGAGGAAGAAAATAAACATACCGACCTCTATCTCTTTCTGTAAATTAAATTTGAAAGCAATTATAAAATTCTTTAGGAAATTTGCTTAACCGAGAAAAAATTCAATCATATACGGGTTTTAAAGAAATACTAATGAGCCTGATTGTTACCTGCCTGTAAAAGGATAAAGATTGGTTCGATTATGGTAAAAAATTACTAATGCGATTCCGGAACATTGTAAAAGAGCCAATCTTAATCAAGGCTGTAATATTATAGCCTTTTCCCAATCAGGCCGCTTTTTTGTTTGACTTACTTTTAGTTTTCCTCATTGGCGCAATCTGATTTTCGGAAATCTTCTGCTTCGCCAACGCTTCCACATAATCGACCGAGTTCAAATCCTTAAGTTCCGCGGTGCGGAAGATGGTCATCAGCACCGCCTGCGCCATTGAGCCCCAGTCGGAACGATTCTAGTGGCAAATCTTGCGGGCGATCACCGGCTTGCGCAGCTGCAGTTCAGCGTGATTGTTATAGGGGCTGACCCCTTCGTAATCCAGGAAGGTGAACAACTCGTCCCGATGCGCAGTCAGGCGCTTTCACAACCGCACGCAGTCCTTATCGGTATAACTTTGCTGCCGGATCACTATTGTCCGGAAGATTTTCCGGGATTAAATTGTAAGTATCTAAGACAACAATAAGTTAAAGCTGCTCTTTGAATTTTACGATTTGATTTATTGATTCATTTTAACAATCTTTAAGGATAAAAATTGGAGCTGTAATCGTGAATCAAGGTCGAACTGTTTTCGCCCTGGTAATGGAGTTTATCCCGCATTATCAATTCCAAAAGGCGGTTGATAGATATGCTGGGGATAAATGGGTTCAGTCCTTTTTCTGCTGGGAACAAGTTCTCTGTATGGCGTTTGCCCAGCTGACGCATCGCAACATCCTTCGGGATTGTATCGTCAGTCTTAACTCGCAGAGTTCCTTGCTTTATCATATGGGTTGGGGGGCCCGATTGACAACCCAAAAGTAGTCTCCGGGAGGGATGTTTCCGGAGCAACCAGGTAGAATTTCCATTTCTGTTACTTCCACATAGCCATTGCCGCCGGTTGTTGTTACTCCATTATAAGGAATGTGTTCAAGTCTGTCCAACGTTCATAAATCTCCTCGTTTTCTTTTAACATTGCCCAGGTAAACACCATTAAATCCTGAAAATCAAGAGCATGTCGTAATTGCAAGGCACGTTGATACTCTATAGCTATAGACGCAGTGCGCTTAGGCAGGTCTTTGAAAAAATCCATCATTAATCCGCTGGCAGATATCAGATTACCGTCAGTGTCAACTTTCAAAGTCCCAATCTGATTATAAATGTTCCTTGCTTCTTGGAAGTCTATATGTTCTATTTCTTGGATTAATTCAATGCTATCTACTTCATCGTAAACCACAAAATCCCGCGGAAGGCCGATTTCGTGGGATTCCAACCGCAACATGGTCGCACATAAAGCGTGAAGTGTGGAGACCGTGATCTTATCTGCGTCTGAGTGTTGCTTCCTTTTAATCCGTTCACCCATCTCCTTGGCAGCACGATTGGTGAAAGTCAAACATAGAATCCGCTCCGGGGCAAAACCATTGGAGATGGCATTTGCAGCGCGTTCTGCTATAGTTAGAGTTTTACCTGTACCAACTGGAGCGAGGACAAGAAGACCACATTCCAAATGATTTGTAATTTTCTTCTGATACTCGTTTAACATTCGCATTCCGATTTTAAATACTGATTATAATGCCCAGTCCTGACATAGTAACTCAGCTTGTTCCAATACTGTCTGCGTCGCTTTTTCCTGCTTATCGGGTGGGTAACCATATTTGCGTAATACTCTTTTAACCATTATCCGTAATTTTGCTTGCACACTTTCTTTAACCGTCCAATCGATGGAAACATTATTACGAACAGTGATTACCAATTCCCTGGCAATATTTCGTAATGTCTCATCACCTAAAATCTTCACTGCGCTGTCGTTTGTTTCCAATGCGTCATAAAATGCTATTTCCTCCTCCGTTAATCCTAAATCCTCGCCTCGTTTATCCGCTTCACGCATATTTTTAGCCAGAGCTATTAGTTCCTCTATTACCTGCACAGTTTCAATTGCCCGGTTCTGATAAGCGCGAATAGTTTTTTCCAGCATTTCTGTAAAAGAACGCGATTGCACCAGATTCTTTTTAGAGCGAACTTTAATCTCTTCATTCAAAAGTTTGCGGAGTAATTCAATGGCAAGATTTTTATGTGGCAAGCCTCGCACTTCAGCCAAAAATTCTTCGGAAAGTATGGAAATATCCGGCTTCTTCAATCCCGCGGTCGAAAAAAGATCAATGACTTGATCCGAAGCTACCGCTTTCGAGACAAGTTGTTGAATTGCATGCTCAAGGTCTTCCTCTGGTCTTGGACTTGGTGTGCCTGACTTGACGAGCGCTGCTCTAACCGCTTGGAAAAATGCCAGATCATCGCGTATTTTTAGCGCTTTCTCGTGTGGAACCGCTAAAGCGAACGCTTGCGACAGTTCAGTAACCGCTTTTAGTAGACGAGTCTTGCCATCTTGCAATCCTAAAATGTGTTCTAGTGCTGAAGGTAAAAGACAAAGTTTTTGAGCCGGTGATCCTGTAGTCCAAATCGACCAATCGAAACCATGAAATAAGGCACAACAAATCTCATATTTTTCGAGCATAACTGCGACCGCATCTTCTTGATTAATTGAGGTAGTTCCGGTGCCGCCGCTCTCAGTATACACAGCTAATGCCCGCCGCAGATGGTCGGCAAGTCCCAGATAGTCCACCACCAAGCCGCCCGGTTTATCTTTGAAAACACGATTGACCCTGGCAATCGCTTGCATCAATCCATGCCCTCGCATCGGCTTGTCCACATACATTGTATGCAGGCAGGGCGCGTCAAAACCGGTCAACCACATATCCCGCACTATTACTAACTCCATCGAATCCGCAGGATCCTTGAACCGCTTCGATAACTCTTCACGCCTAATTTTATTGCGAACATGCTGCTGCCAATCTAAGGGATCGGAAGCGGAACCTGTCATGACAATTTTAATAACACCTTTCATATCCTCATCATTATGCCAATTTGGACGCAGTCTGATGAGTTCATTGTAAAGTTCAACACAAATACGGCGGCTCATACAGACAATCATTGCCTTACCCTTCATCGCCTCCAATCGTAGATCGAAGTGATTGACTAAATCTTGCGCTATGAGTCGTATTCGTTTTTCCGCTCCGACTACCGCTTCCAACGCCGCCCATTTAGTCTTGAGTTTTTCTTTATGTTCTTCTTCTTCACCCTCCGTTATCTCTTCGAATTCCTCATCCAAATGCGGTCTTTCGGTTTCATCGAGTTCCAATTTGGCAAGCCGGCTTTCATAATATATTGGAACGGTGGCGCCATCTTGCACCGCTCTTTGAATATCATAAATGCTGATATAGTCACCAAAGACCGCCCGCGTGTTCTTATCTGTCAACTCAATCGGTGTCCCGGTAAAGCCGATGAATGAAGCGTTAGGCAGCGCGTCCCGCATATGCCGGGCGAAACCATCGATAAAATCGTACTGACTACGATGCGCTTCATCTGCAATTACTACTATATTTCGCCGGTCGGATAATTTGGGAAAACTGTCGCCTTTCTGTTCCGGCAAAAATTTGTGCATAGTAGTAAACACCACTCCGCCGGAAGCCACTTTGAGAAGTTCCCGCAAATGCAAGCGGTCTTCAGCCTGCACCGGTCTTTGATATAAAAGCTCATTACAGCGAGCGAAAGTTCCAAACAACTGGTCATCAAGATCATTCCTATCGGTGATTACCACTAATGTAGGATTCTCCATCGCCGGATGTTGAATTATCCTCCCGGCAAAGAATGCCATTGTAAGGCTTTTCCCGGATCCTTGAGTATGCCATACTACACCGCATCTCTTATCCCCTGAAGGACTGATTGCTTTTACCGTAGCCTCCACCGCCTTCGCGACTGCGTGGAACTGGTGATATCCGGCGAGCTTTTTGGTAACCGCGCCTCCTCCATCTTCTTCAAACGCGATGAAATAGCGCAACAAATCTAAAAATCGTCTTTTGTTAAAAATCCCTTTAACCATCACTTCCAACTGCGGAATAGAAGCCGGAGCAAGTTCCTCGCCTTCAATAGTTCGCCAGGGCAGAAACCATTCTTGATTTGCTGTTAAAGAACCGAATCGGGCTTCGAGACCATCCGAAATAATGAGGATAGCGTTGTAATTGAAAAGAGCTGATATTTGCTTTTTGTAAGTCTGTAATTGCTTCCAGGCTGACCAAATTGTAGCATTCTCATCGGCGGGATTCTTCAGTTCAATTACTCCCACCGGCAATCCATTGAGAAAGATAACAATATCCGGGCGGCGGTTATTCTGTCCTTCAACGACCGTGAATTGGTTAACCGCCAGCCAATCGTTATTGTCCGGATTTTCGAAATCTATCAAGCGGGCATTGTCATATTTGACGCGTCCCTCGCTAAGATATTCTACCGGCTCTCCCTCAATCAATATCCGATGAAAAGCGTGGTTATTTTGTATAAGTGAAGGGAATTCCGGGCGGGTGATTTTAAGGAAGGCGTCATCGAGGACGGAAGGCGGAAGGAGAGGATTTAAACGAACTAAGGTGTCTTTCAAACGCTGGGGCAAATAGGGGACTTCGTAACTGTCGCGTTCAGACTCGGCTTCACCTGGAGCGATAGAAGGACCACTGCGGATAGCGTAGTCAATTTCGTTAAACCAATCCAGAGCTGCGGATTCGACGGTGGATTCTTTTAACGCAAAGGCGCCAGGGCGCGAAGGCGCAATTGATTTTTCTGGATCTTCGTTCTCATTTAACGCAAAGGCGCCAGGGCGCGAAGAATTTAAGGATTTCTCATGTGTTTCTTTATCTTGCGTCTTTGCGTCTTGGCGTTGAAAATCTGTCATAATCCGTTTACCACTCTATGAATACCGGTTTTAACTATTTTTTCACCAAAATTTATAACTATACCTAATTTCAATCCGGATAGTCGCAAATAAGTAAGTGTTTGCACCTCAAAAATAGTGTTATATTGCGAAATGGCTTTGCATTCGACAACGACAAGTCCATTCACAATTAAATCTATTCTGAACGGCGAAGCGAGAGTATGAGATTTGTATCGAATTGGGAGTGATACTTGTCGTTCTACCTGCAATCCTCGATGTTGAAGTTCCCATACCAGCGCTTCCTCGTAGACGCTTTCGAGTAATCCGGGGCCACCGAGAGTGCGATGAACCTCTATTGCAGCCTCAACTATATGCCGGCTTATTTCGTTCTCTTTTAACGCAAAGGCGCCAGGGCGCGAAGAATTTAAGGATTTCTCATGTGTTTCTTTATCTTGCGTCTTTGCGTCTTGGCGTTGAAAATCATTCATAACCTTTCCTCTATAAATTTTTCCGCCTCCTCTACCCTTATCTCTCCCGACAACAGCTTCGGCAGCAGCGCATCGCGCAGAGCTGCGAGGGATTCAATTTGAATAGAATTATTTTCTATCATCTGGTCAAATGGAAATATCGTATTTTCAAATAAACTAATAATTTGTGGCGTCGGATTAACAAAATCTATTCTTTCAAAGTCGTTCTTATTGATGCATCCAAACACAGTGCCACCAGCTTCATAATTACTAAAAACATCTGGCATCGATTTCATTAAGTAATATGTATAGGAC
>Ga0163209_1000882_pt1 | contig 13134 bp, 15 predicted proteins | sample Kivu_160m_FD_113538 | JGI IMG/M metagenome (GOLD analysis project Ga0163209, IMG submission 113538) | Freshwater microbial communities from Lake Kivu, Western Province, Rwanda to study Microbial Dark Matter (Phase II) - Kivu_160m | ecosystem: Environmental > Aquatic > Freshwater > Lake ...
ACTACCGACGGCGTCAGACGCTCGCCCTCCCTGTTGGGGATTATAACCGGTTCGCCGCCTTCCATTGTAGCTATCAGGCTGAAAGTTGTACCGAGATCGATTCCTACTATTCTACCCATTTAATCCTCCTTATCAACGAATTTAATTAATCCATAGAAGCACTCAAGCAATGCCACTCAGCTATGCTTGATTCTCGTTCTCATTATTTTCCAATTTGGCGGTTTGTTCATTCTTTCCCTTACCCACAGAAACCTGGGGTGCCCTGAGCACCCTGTCATTCATTTTATAACCCTTGCGATGCTCTGCAATTACTATGCCTTCATCGCCCTCATCATAGGCCACAGCCTCATGGAGGTTTGGATCGAAGGGTTGGCCAACACATTCAATCTCCGTGCAACCGTGGTCGCGCAGGAGTTCCTGGAGCTTGCGCTGTATCTGCCTGAAGCCTTCTACCCAGCTAGTATCCTTGAACCCGGGATCAACCATACTGAAAGCCCTTTCCATGTCATCAACAACAGGTAAAAGAGATTTAATAAGCTCTGCGTTAGTCCATGTGAGCGATTCCTTCTTTTCCTGCTCGATCCTCTTCTTATAGTTACTGAAATCAGCTCGCTCTCTCTGCCAACTCGAGAGGTAGCTTTCTGCTTTTTCCTTTTCATCAGCAAGGGCTTTTTTTAAGGCTTCAATATCGTCTTCCTGATCCTGCAAAACGGGTTCCTCTGCCAAAATGCCCTCCTAACTCGAAATATCACTCTTCCCGGCTAACTCTGGCTACGAGCTCGCTGAGGAGACCAGATATATAGTTGACCGCGGAAATGGCCCTGCGGTAGTCCATCCTTTTTGGGCCTATTATACCAAGAGTGCCACCCATCTGGTCGGGAACGCCGTATTGACCGAATACCAGGCCGAGGTCTCGCAACGCCGCCTCGCGGTTCTCACCTCCGATTATCACCTTCACACCTTCACCGGTAACCTGCCAGTCAATAACGTGCCTGAGCCATCCCTTGGCTTCCATCAGTTCCAGAATGCCCAGCATCCGTTCACGTTGGGTAAATTCAGGCTGCCCCAGCATCAACCGTACGCCTTCCAGGTATGAATTCTCGTACTGGATCTCGTTCTCATGGGCCATTATCTCAGCTACAGTATTCAATGCCCTTTTCTCAACAGGCGTCAATGCCAGCTTTTTATCTTTGATCTGGCGCCCCGTCTGGCCAGCGTATTCCCGGTTGATTTTACCTACCGCCCGGTCCAACTGCTCCTGATTGACCGGTTGATCAAAGGACAAGGTTTGCCGATGCAGCACTGCGTTGCTCAATATCAGCACCAGTAGTGCCATATACTCGTGTATCTCAACAAGCTCGAGGTGCCTGAACCGACTCTCGGACGATTTAGGATAGGTTACTATAGCAGCATTGCCTACCAGGTGCGCCATTATATTTGCCGCCACCTTGAGAAACCTGTCGTATTCATCGCAGGCATCCCCAAGCATGTTGCGTATCCGTTTTTGCTCGTCAGCAGGCAGATCCACGCTCTCAGATAAGTTTTCCACATAATACCGGTAAGCCTTGTCCTGCGGAACCCCACCTGATGACGTGTAGGGCCTGGTTATATAACCCTCGTCCTCCAGGAAAGCCATATCATTGCGGATCGTTGCCGGGCTCACACCCAGCCTGTGATGTCTCAAAATCGATTCCGATGCCACGGGATTTGCCGTAGAGATATACTCGCTTACTATTATTTTTAGAACGGCATCTCGTCTCTTTATAGAACTCTTAGTCATTTTTAGCACTCACAAGGCCAGACTGCTAATTTACTATATAATTTAGCACCTTGGGGCAAACAAGTCAAAAAACGATAAGTAGCAGGGCGACTGCAATCAGTCGCCCTGTAAATCTGTCGATCCAATGTGCAGTAACTTATTTCGGTGCAGCGGTGACCTCTAGCACTACATCCGACCACTGAACAAAATCAGCATTGTTATTACCGCTCCATCCCTTTAGGAAACGAGCTTCAGCCTGGAAACGCTCCAGCCTATTCGCTACGTCATTGGTTAATTCTGGTGTCACGTCAACGTCGATCAACGGCTTGTTGTATTGCGTCTCTGCCATTTGAAATGGCCCGCCATCGATGGTGAACTTGGGAAGAACATTGCCGTATGAAAGATGCATTAGCTGGAATACGCCGAGTCCGGTCACCGGGTCGAAGGGTTCGCCAGCTACCTTGGTTCCGATAAACTTGAGCCTAGCCTGCCTGATTTCCATCCCCTGTAGCTGGAAGATATTAAAACTGAAGAATGCGCGGTAGCCAATATTCCTTTCATCATCTCCAGCTTTATAGAAGCTGGTATCCTTATCCCCCTCGGAATTCACAGTGCCGCTTTCCTGCTTCACCAGACTCAACGTCGTGGTACTGCTGGCAGATGATACCAGGACAACAACCTCCTGCCTGCTCTCTCCGCCTTTGCTGTCCTTGGCGATGGCTATGATATTGAAGCTCCCCTGTTTCCTCGGCGCCACCCAAGTAACTTTATTGCCCTGACCATTTACAGTACCTTCCTTTGCCTGCCAACTGTAGGTGATAGAGTCACCGTCAGAATCACTGGCAACGCAGGTTAGCGTTGACATGCCTTCGAGCTGCACACCCGATGGATCAGCTTTCACGTTGGTAATCTGTGGCGGGTGGTTCGCGCTGACAGCTATAGTGACCGTTGCCTGTGCATTGCCTCCTTTGCCATCATCGACAGCCAGTGTTATATCGTAATTACCGTACTGTGAAGGAGCCACCCAAACCGCTGTGTTGCCCGTTTCACGGAAATTGCCGCCCGTACAGGACCACTTATAAGTGACCATATCTTTATTGGGATCCAAGACGGTGCTACGTACATCCACCATGCCACCAGGATTTATCTGGTTCTGCGCCGCTACGAGGTTCTCGATTACAGGCGGCTGGTTGCCGGTAGGAGTAGAAGGGGGCAGTGTCGCTGCCTGTTGCTGTACACAGGCCGTTCCAACAGACACAAGTAAAATAACCGCTATTAAAATGAATTTTACCAGGATTCTCATTGCGTAAACCTCCCTACTTAATCAAATTCATTATTTAGGTGCAAATGTAACTTCGAGAACGGCATCCGAGAATTCTATAAATTTAGCTATATTATCCTTTTTATACGTGTTCTGGAATAGCGTCTCCACCTGGAAACGGTCAGCTGCTCCCGCCACGAGATTTACTAACTCCGGGGTTACATCTATTTCACCTGGTGTTGAAGGGAAAAGCGCCCCTGCCCTGTCCAACACCTCGCCAAGTACATTAAAATCGGGCAGGCCTTCACCATATTTCACCTTCCAGAAGCGTAAACCACCAAGGCCGGTTACAGGCGCAAACGGGTCACCGGAGATTCTTACAGGTCCAAACTTAAGCCTGGCAGCGTTTACTCGGGTCCCGTTGAGGCTGAAGATGTTGAAGCTGAAAAAGCAGCGATAGCCTTCATTCTTCCCGTCATCGCCCGCTCTAAACCTCGTTGTGTCTTTGTCACCCGTGGAAGATACTGTACCGCTCTCCTGCCTGATAAGTGATATCGTGGTCGTGTTGGTAGCAGTCATGACCCTTACCATTACATTCTGTCTCGTTTCCGCCTTCCCGTCGGATACAATTACAGTAATACTGAAATTGCCACCTTTATGGGGCGCGACCCAGGTGACCTTATTGCCGATACCGCTAACTGTCCCTTCACTCGCTGTCCAGCTGTATCTCAATGCGTCGCCGTCAGGGTCATTGGCAATACATGTAATTGTGGTCATACCGCCATAAAGCAGGTCAGCCTGGTCGGTGTTCAGGCTGGATATCACCGGAGGCTTATTAGCTGCCACAAACACGGTAACTGTGGACTGTGCCTTGTTTCCCTTGCTATCTTCAACTAGAAGAGTTATATCGTAGTTGCCGTACTGTGATGGGGCTACCCATGTGTTGTTGGCTCCTGAGTCAACGAAATGACCACCCGAGCAACTCCACTTATATAACAGGCTCTCACCCTGCGGGCCTTTAACAGAGCTCTGTATGTATACGGTTCCCCCTTGGAAAGTCTGGATCTGCGAGGGTACTAAGCTTGTAATCACAATAGCTTGACTGCCTGATTGGCCGGCAGGACTTTGCACTTGCACGCAGGAAGTCAATATAAGTAAACCTGAGAGTATTAAAATCAGCAGAATAAGCGGGATTATTCTAGGGCTTTTCATACCAATCGTACCACCTCCCTTGATCAACTAAATTGCAGTATATACTAATTTTAATATCTAAAACAACTTGCACTACGTCTCATTTACTGGTGGCGGATATATCGTATCTGGACACGTCCCAAGCTTCAGCACCCTTAAGCTGGACCTTGAAATTCCAGACTTCACCTGCTCCGAGCGATTGGCGTGCATCCGAAGAAACCGCAATTATATTACCCTGGTAATTATACAAAGTCACGCTAATTATACATTCACTGATTGGCCAGTTGCTTGAGTTCCTGGCAATTCCTTTGACCGTTGCCGTGCTCTGGTTAATATCGCCGGTGAACTCGTGTACTGTAATTGTGTGTTCCATGATATGGAGGGCTGGACCCGTGGTACAGGTGACATAAAGGACGCTAGTAATAGTAAAAAGCCCTATAGCCAACGAGATGATTTTAGAAGGCATAGCTCCGATTATCTGCAACAACTTGATGCGTCACGGACGATGACAGTAACTGTGACTACCTTGCTTACGGTATTCCCGTGTCCATCGTTAGCTGTGGCCATGATATGAAAATCGCCATACGATTTGGGCGCTTCCCACGTGATCTCTGGTCCGCTTCCGATGATCTTGCCGTCGTTTGCTGCCCACAGGTAGGTAAGATTATCACTGTCGGGATCCGTAGCAACACAAATTATCCTGGTATTCCCCAGTGGATAGACATTTGTATGCTCCGCCGATACTGAGGTGATAATGGGGACATTGCCCGAGGTAACCGAAGAATTGGAACTACAGGATACTCCCGCCAGTAAGATAATTATCGATATACTGAAAATATTAACGAGTTGTCGAATATTCAATCCAGGCCTCTATATCAGATTTCCGCGATGTAACAGATGTATATATGATAAATACAGACCTTCCTGTTTGGCAAATCGGGTTTGTTAAATCCTTATCTCTCGGGTATCCTTTATACAAATACAGGACGAGGTAAAATATGGCGGACTTACAAACCAAGCTAGAAAAACTGCTGGAAAAGACTGCAGCCAATAATACCTGGCGGCAACGCGAGTGCATAAACCTCATCCCTTCAGAATCCACCCCCAGCCTATTGGTGAAGCTTTGTGAAATATCCGATCCCTGCGGCAGGTACGCCGAACACAGGACCATGAAAGGCAAGGAGATTTATTTTTATCAGGGGACCGATTTCATCAGGGACGTTGAAGAGGAGCTCACTAACGAGCTCAAAATATTTTTCGGGTGCACCAATATCGAGTTAAGACCCATAAGCGGCCAAATGGCAAACGAGATCGTTTACAAGGCTTTGGTCAAGTTCGTCAACCGCGATAAGGGCAAACAGCTTTCGAGAAGGCTGAGGGCAGTGATTAATAACGACCTCACCAAGGGTGGACACCTTAGCGCACAACCCATGGGCTCACTTTTCAATTTCGTTGAGGAGAATACTGAGACAGGAAAGGAAAATGTACATAACATCCCCGTGCTAAAAGACAGCCCCTATAAGGCAAATACTGCAAAGCTAGGAGAGCTCATCGAATCAGTAAACCCCGAGCTCATCATATTCGGCAAGAGCATGTTTCTGCACAAGGAACCTGTCAAGTTCGTTGCCGACCTGATAAAGGATATGAAGCACCGGCCCGTGCTTATGTTTGACATGGCACATGTGCTGGGCCTTTACGGCAGCTTTCAAGACCCTTTTAAAGAAGGCGCAGATGTAGTGACCGGCAGTACTCACAAGACTTTCTTCGGTCCGCAGAGGGGAGTTATCGCTGGAAACATGGGCCAGGGTACCGGCCTCGATAAGCTCTGGGTCGATATCAAAGGTAGGGCAATGCCAGGATCCACCAGCAACCACCATCTTGGCACGCTGCTTGGCCTGCTTATGTCAACTTATGAAATGAACCATTTCAAGAATGAATACCAGACACAGGTGACTAAAAATGCCCGCGTCTTCGCAAAGGCTCTGCATGCCAAGGGGATAACTGTGGAGGGTGACCCCGCTGAAGGTTTCACTGAGACCCATCAGGTGGTTATCCGCGTAAGACAGTACGGGATTGGCGAGGATATCGCGCGCAGGCTGGAAGAGAACAACATCATCACCAACTACCAGGCCCTCCCTGATGACGAGAGCTTCATAGGTTCGAGCGGGATCAGGATGGGCACGCAGGAGATGACCCGGTTCGGCATGAAAGAGACCAACTTCGAGCAGCTAGCAAGCTACATTGCCGACTGCATCAAGGATAATGTGCAGGTCAAAGCAGAAGTAAAGAAATTCAGGGAAAAATTCCTCGCCATGCAATTCTGCTTACCGCCTGAGCAAACTGTCCCACTGGCAGCGAAAGTTCTCTCATCGATATCCCCCGGTAGCTCCTATCTGAAGCTCTTTGCAGAGAACCTGATATTGCAGGTCAAATAACCATACACACGGCCCAAAGATCGCTGCGTCATCGTTGTTCCTCAAGATGATATGGTCAGTTTTGGTCGTCCTTGCGTACTGCCGTATAATAATTTACGAGTAACGCTATGAAAAACAGCTTTGCTATCGAGACCTTTAACCTTACCCGCAAGTACGGCGATCTCGTAGCGCTGGATAACCTGGACTTAAAAATCGGCTACAGCGAGGTATTCGGCCTGCTGGGACCAAACGGCGCCGGGAAGACCACTGCCATTTCACTTCTTTGCACCATCATCAGCCCGACCTCGGGTACAGCGCTGGTCAACGGCTATGACATCCGCAAGCAGCCTGGTAAGGTCAGGAGAAGCATAGGCATCGTCTTCCAGGATCCCAGCATCGACGACCGCCTCACCGGTCGTGAGAACCTCCAGCTTCACGCCACGCTCTACGATATACCTACTGGGCAGGCAAAAAAACGAATTGCCGAGGTCCTGGAGCTCGTCGGGTTGTCTGACCGCGCCGATTCGCCGATGAAGACCTACTCGGGCGGCATGAAGCGGAGGCTGGAGCTGGCCAGGGGGTTGCTACACAGCCCGAAGGTACTCTTCCTTGATGAGCCGACTCTGGGACTCGATCCCCAGACACGCGAGCATCTCTGGAACTACATCGAAGACATGGCGCGCAAAGCAGAGATTACGGTCATCCTCACCACACACTACATGGAAGAGGCGGAGCGGCTCTGCAGCCGCATTGCTATCATCGACTTCGGCAAGATTAAAGTCATCGATACCCCGGCTAACCTCAAAGCCATGCTTAAGGGAGATGTGATAACGGTCAAGGCTGACCGCCCCCAGGAGCTTGCCGGCAGGTTGTCGGAGATATCTTTTGCCACCTCAATAGAATCTACTGACGGCTCCTTGAGATTAACCGTACCGGACGGGGAGAAGCTGATACCTAGACTGATTGAAATTGCATCCCAATCCGGTGTGCAGGTTAAGTCTGTTTCGCTCCACAGGCCGACTTTGAATGATGTTTTTCTGCATTACACGGGCAGGGAAATCAGGGAAGAGGAGGCGGAGTCATCAATGAGAACTCATATGAGGGCCATAGGAAGAATGAGATGAACGAACTCAGAAAAATAGGCGCCCTCTGGTACCGTGAAGTGCTCCGGTTCTGGAGAGAGAAGTCTCGAATAATATCTTCTCTTATCCTGCCACTGCTTTGGCTTCTGGTATTCGGCAGTGGGATGAGGGGCATACAATTGCCCGGTGTGGGGAACTACCAGATGTTCATGTTCCCTGGCATCCTGGGCATGACCCTGCTCTTTACGTCGGTCTGGTCCGGGATTTCAGTTATCTGGGACAGGGAATTCGGCTTCTTAAAGGAAATAATGGTAGCTCCCGTATCCAGGTCTTCTATTGTCATCGGAAAGGCACTGGGCAGTGGCACCAGCGCCTTCATTCAGGGTTTTATCATGCTGCCGCTATCTTATCTTGTTGGAGTAAATCTCTCGCCCCTGGCATTCCTCACTTTAATACCGGTCATGATAATAATAGCAGTGGGGCTGGTATGTGTAGGCTTGCTTATTGCATCCCTCATCAATAGCATGGAAGGCTTCAACTTTATCATGAGCCTGGTGATCATGCCCATGTTCTTCGTTAGCGGAGCTCTCTTTCCGCTTACTGCAGCGCCGGAATGGCTTAAGATTCTAAGTTACTTTAATCCGCTCACTTATGGGGTCGACGTCCTCCGTTGGGCAATGCTCAATGGCGTTACTACCCTGCTCCCAGTATATATTGAGATATTAATACTGTTCGGATTCGCTGCGGCGATGATCGCCGCCTGCTCCTACACTTTTGGAATCCGCAAATAATAAAGTGGCCTATTTAACTAATACATTAAGCCCGTAAGTCCAGGCTGCCTTCTGCCCGCCCTGCCATGGTTGACTGTATTCCATATATATACTGCTTTTACCGGGTTTAAGCGCTTTGAAGGTCCAAACCTCCGTACCTGGTACGCCCACCATCTTGGTATCTTTAGCTGGAGCAATGAAGTCATGCCCGGTTTGTTCAAGGACTTGTGGATCACTGATCCGAGCCTGCTCCGACCAGGAAAAACCGGTTGTACGGTTAGAACACAGGTTCACACTGATCGTGTTTCCTACACGAACGTCCATATCATTAGTTATTGCCTTCTGCTTGGAAAACTGGTCACAGGTCACAGAAACAGTTACTACTTCTCCTGTTGCAGGTGCACATGATAGCAATGACGCCGGCATAATGAATACAATACACAGTAAAAGAAGACAATATTTCACCATTGTATTTACCTCCTCCTGTATTACTACTGCAACTGGCTAGGTATTTTAGACTTACAAATATATATTTGCAACAGTCAGTAGAACATTGCCCTATTTGTCTATCTTGACAAGAGCCCATTGCACGATTACAATTTGCCATCAACTGACCCTTCATATACCAAAAAGTGAAAAATAACTGGCAAATAAAGCCGGGCGATAAATTCATCCGGCCAAAACGACTAAAAGTCAGGCCTCTCAGGCGCGTCCTGCGGACAACCCACCTTTTTAGCATTGCCTACGGAGACGTTGGTTCCTCCATCTACTATGCTCTGGGAGTAGTTGCGCTTGCAGCCATGGGCGCTACCCCTCTCGCTCTGGGAATTGCCGGCATCGTCTTTGTCTTCACCGCCCTGTCCTATGCAGAAGGCACTGCCATGTTTCCCGAATCGGGAGGTTCAGCCAGCTTCGCCCGTCATGGTTTTAATGACTTTGTCGGGTTCATGGCCGGATGGGGGTTGATGTTCGGATATATTGTTACCATATCTATTTCTTCTTTCGCAATACCTTCTTATCTCGGTTATTTTTGGGCACCACTCAAAACAGATCCACTAATTATGACTACCTTTGCAATGGGAGTTGTGACATTCTTAATGGTGATCAATGTCATCGGCGTAAGAGAGTCATCAATTTTAAATATCTCTCTTGCTATACTTGATCTCGCAACACAATTTCTGCTCATCCTGCTCGCGCTACTCTTCTTCTTTAATCCTCAAATAATTATAGAAAGGATTAAGAACTACTGGCCGGCTCCCCAGGATCTTATGTTCGGGATCGCCATAGCCGCTATCGCGTTTACCGGACTCGAAACGATATCTCAAATGGCTGAAGAAACAAAAAGGCCGGAAGTGCGTGCGCCCAGGGCGTTAGTTATCATGACCATTGTCGTGCTGCTGGTTTACGCTGGTATTTCTGTATCAGCTTTCTCCACCATGACTCCAACGGAACTCGTAAGAGACTGGTCCACAGACCCCATTGCGGGAATCGCCAGCAAACTTTCCCATGGATTAGTACCATGGGAGCTTGCTGCGAAATGGTTCACAGGCCAGGCCCCTCAAATAGTATTCGTCTGGATTCTCACAGGGATACAAGCTATGCTTCCTGTATTAGTCGCGATATTAGCAGCGACTATCCTGCTTATTGCAACCAATGCCGGGTTACTTGGCATATCAAGGCTTGCTTTTTCCTTGAGCCGTTTCAAGCTGATACCGGAATTCATGGGGAAGGTGCACCCGAAATCTAAAACACCTTACATTTCGATCATAATATTTGCCGGGTTTGCAATATTTTTGCAGTCTCCCGGCTTTTGGGTTCCTGATATGTATTCCAACCTGGGCGGGCTATACGCTTTTGGTTCCATGATGGCGTTCGCACTGGCGCATGCCTCGATCCTAGCTTTGCGGGTGAAAATGCCAGATGCTGAAAGGCCCTTCAGGCTTGGAGGGAATGTAAAAATTAAAGGCCATTATCTCCCGGTAACGGCAATCCTCGGTTTGATAGGTACGGCGGCTATCTGGATTGTGGTAGTTGTGATGCAGCCCTATAGCCGATGGGTTGGTTTTGGATGGGTTGCCGTAGGCCTTGTAATATACTGGTATACGCATAGAAATAAAAAGGCTGAAACCGGACAGGTTGCAGAACCTGTGAAGGTTGCACACAATGGGACCTGATTGCACAAATTGTAATTTAGAATTGCCTGCAATTAAAGGATGGGATAATCTACTCTAATGGAAATTGAAAAAATACTCATAGCAGCCAGGGGGAATGGTGTTGACCAGATCGCCGTTGAAGTGGCTTGCAAGATCGGGAAGAAATCGAAGGCCAAAATATTTATTGTGTACGTCATCGAGGTTAATCGCACCCTGCCTGTTGATGCTATAATTAAATCCGATATAGAAAAGGCCGAGAAAGTATTGGCGGATGCCGAAGAATATGCTCTGGATAACGATTTCGATGTTGAGACGGAAATCATTCAGGCGCGAGATGTGGGTCCCGCGATAATCGACGTGGCCAGACAGCGTAGCATAGACTTAATCGTAATGGGCATGACATATAAGAAGCGATTCGGTTCATTTACCATGGGCAATGCAATTCCGCACGTGCTAGAAGAAGCTCCTTGCAGGGTGATCATATGCCGCGAACCAAAGCAGTAAAATCAAATAAGAAAACAATCGTCATCATGGGCTGTGGCCGTGTCGGCGGCAAGCTGGCAACAATGCTGGACGCTGCAGGTCATAAAGTGACTGTACTCGATCTCGATGCTTACAGCTTCAGGAGGCTGCCTCCTACTTTCAGCGGTACTGCGCTAATAGGCAACGGCACCGATGAGGATATGCTTCGTAAAGCTGGTATAGCAGAGGCAGACGCTTTCATAGCTTTAACGCAGGGCGATAACCGCAATGTAATGGCAGCGCAAATAGCACATAACATATTCAAAGTGCCCAGAGTGATCTGCCGTATTTATGACCCCCTGAGAAAAGATATATATGAGCAGCTTGGGCTTGAATCTATAAGCCCCACCGAAGTGTTTGCCGATCTGCTATTTAACCGGATCGAGAAGATTTAATAATTATGAAAGCTTTGTACATCGTCATCATAGGCGGAGGCAACATAGGCTATTACCTGAGCAAAGCTCTACTCAGCGAAGGCCACGAGGTTTTAATCATCGAGAAGGATACACGGAAGTGCGAAAGGCTCGAGGATGAACTGGGAAGCTGCTGTATGCGGGGGGATGGGTGCGAGACCGCTGTGCTTTCTGAAGCGGGGTTGAACCGTGCTGATGTGCTTATATCTACAACAGCGCAGGATGAAGACAACCTTGTTTCGTGCCAGGTAGCTAGATACCGTTTTAAGGTACCTCGCACCATCGCGTTGGTTAATAACCCGATAAACGAAAAGATATTCAAAGAACTGGGGGTAGATGCTACGATCTCCGTTACCAACGCTATTCTCGAGCACGTGGAGCAGGAGATACCCGCTCACCCGCTGATTCATCTGTTGACCATGAGCGGTCATATGGAAGAGGTCGTGGAATTGATTATTCCCAAGGAGTCCCCTGCGCTTGGCAAATCCATGGGCCAATTGCGACTGCCAGCAGATACCACGATCGCCCTGTTATTGCGTGATGGAGAAAAGCCCAGGATACCTGACATTGAGACTACGTTTAAAGAAAACGACCGCATCATCGCGCTAACAACTATAGATAGTGAAAAAATACTGGAGAAAGCCCTGTTGGGCTGATCACCCCTGTTTCAATAAGTCAGAATTCCTATCCGCAAGTCAACGGCAATCAGATGAGGCCGGCTAAACATGTTTTAAGTTTCTTATATGTTTCCGCCAACGCCTCAGACAGTACCCTGGTATCCGCTACGACAGTCATAAAGTTATGATCTCCGTTCCACCTTGGGACGATATGGGTGTGTATGTGACCCTCAATTCCGGCGCCAGCAACCCTGCTAAGGTTCATCCCGATATTAAACCCAGCCGGTTTCACTCCGGCTGTTAAAAGTCTTACGCATAACTTGACCAGATCCAGGTGCTCTTTTGATTCACTGTCATCGATGTCGGTCAGGTTTCCGATGTGGCGGTATGGCGCCACCATGAGGTGCCCCAGCGTATAGGGATAAGCATTCAGGATGATGAAGTTATATTTACCGCGATACAGAATGTAGCTGGACTCATCATCTATTTCTTTAGGTTTATCACATAATATACAACACTTGTCCTTATCGGCCTGTAATATGTACTGTATCCTCCAGGGAGCCCAGATCTTCTTCATTTTGTGAATTCCGCATCAAATAATCATCATATTGTAGCATGATTATTGACTTTAATGCTTAACATTGATATCTTTGTTTTAATTGGATATGGCGCAGATGGATCTGGGTTTCTTCACCAGGGGCAATGTCTCGGGAGGCTTCAAAAAAGAAGTTACCGAAGTCCTCACCGACTGTTACAGGCGTTTCGAGCAAAAAGTACCCTACAAGATCGGAGTCTATCTATTTGATACGGAAGAAAACCTTAATAACTACCTGAGGGAAGAGAGGTTCAAGCTAGGTCTTTCTTTTAACACTATCGATGAGACTTCCGCATGCACCCACGAGGTCTTACGCGGCTTCCCTCGCTTACTGGTATGCAACGACCGGCTTTCCAA
>Ga0163209_1000883_pt1 | contig 13132 bp, 11 predicted proteins | sample Kivu_160m_FD_113538 | JGI IMG/M metagenome (GOLD analysis project Ga0163209, IMG submission 113538) | Freshwater microbial communities from Lake Kivu, Western Province, Rwanda to study Microbial Dark Matter (Phase II) - Kivu_160m | ecosystem: Environmental > Aquatic > Freshwater > Lake ...
AATATTATTCATATGTTATGTTATATTTAACATAATCCAAGGCAGGAAAAATTATTTCGACAAGGAGTTTGAAAGGCCGTGGAAGATCAAGATTACATATCAATAAAATCTGACCCCGGAATAACAAGTGCTTTGAGTTATGAACAAGAGAGTGTTGACGATGCAAGCGTTACGAACCGGCCGCTTTTGCTCATCATTGTTCGCATAAGACCTCTTCGCTACAGAGGGTCGCTTATGCCTTTCTTTTTCTGATAACGCCGGTAAAAAAGCGGGATGAGGGACACCAGAACAATCAGGGCGATCCCGATGATCAGCGTGGCGGAGATCTTTCCCCGGACCAGATCCAAGAGGGAACTGGAAAACACGATAAAAGCGATACAGGCCGGGAGCATACAGATGAAGGTTGTCACTGCGTACGGCCAGAAACCGATTTTCGTTAATCCGAAGGCATAGTTAAGGAGGTTGAACGGGAATAACGGAATAAGGCGGGTGAAGGCCACCACTTTCCATCCGTGCTTTTCTACCCCCTCGTCAAGCCTTCGCCATCGGGGGCTGCGGAGTTTCCCTTCAACCCAGCCCCTGGCTACATAGCGCGAAACGAGAAAGGCGAGACAGGCCCCCATGGTTGCACTGGTGATGGTGTAGACAACGCCCCAGAAAGGCCCGAAGAGGATTCCCCCCACGATGGTGATGGGAAGACCGGGCAAGAGAAGAGACGGTGCGACTGTATAGATCAACATGTATATAAAGGGCGCCAGCATCCCGTAGCCGGCAATCAGTTGTCGGAGGTTTTCCTGGTCGAGATAACGGGTAGCGCCTGTTATCCGGACTGCTATAATTGCAGCTACAAGGACTGCAAGAATCGCCAGACGCCCAACCCATCCTTTCCTTTTTCCCTCCAACACCGTGTACGTTCTTTCCCGTGAGGCGGCTGCGTCCACGGTTTTCTTGAAATAACTTTTAAGGCGGAGCCTGTTAAGATAGGTGAAAGGCGCCCCGGAGACTTTGCTTTTTCCCGCCAGGGCAGCCTCCGGTTCCGCGAAGACATCAAGGACGTGGAGCGCGGGAACATGGATGTTCAGACGTCCGGAGCAACCGCAGCAGTACGTCACAATCTTATTCCCCGCTGCTTCTTTCCCGATGCGCTCCATCCAACGGTCCGCCATTTCAGGAGAAAGGACATTCACGCCTCCCCCGCTCCCGCAGCACAGTGTCTGCTCAGCGGAATGTTCCATTTCTTTTAAGGAAACGCCCGTCGCACCGACCAATTGTCGTGCCGCAGCATGGGCATCTTTATGAAACCGCACACCGCAGGGGTCATGAATCATGACACTATGGTCTTTTGATACACCGACAACAATGCTTTCCGATAATACTTCGTAGACCGTGCGGATATTCAGGCCATCCCCATGACGGCTGAACATATCGTAGCAGTTCGGACACGCGACGAGAACCTCTTTCACCCCCTGTGACAGCAGATAATTTTTCATCTCCGCGAACATTGCCCGAAAAAAGTTCTCCCGCCCCAAATCGTGAGATATTTTCCCGCAACAGTCGAGAACAATGCCGAGGGCGGGATCCTTTGTGCGGAGAAGTTCGTAAATCTCTTTCGTCCTGTCAGGACGAGTGCCCGGAAGGGCGCATCCTGGGAAAAAGACGGTGCGGCACCCTTCGGGGAGGCCGTACCAGGTGAACCGTTTCGACATGCCCCGTTTTTCATAATCGAGGAGTACGGTGTGTTCGGGAAATGATCCGGCGCCACGATCCACCGATTCCCGGCGCATTTCGAGAAACATCTCGGAGGGCGTTACGTCGAAGGGGCAGACAGCGTCGCAGAGACGGCACAAACTGCACTCAAAGGGCATGACCTGCCCCTCCTTCGTTCCCGGATCATAGCGGTCCGCAATCTCCTTAGGCGTGCCGTATTTTTCAAGGAAACCACATTCCTTGCGACACAGGCCACAGTCCGTGCATGTTTCCGAGACCTTCTCCAGGACAGTTTTCAGAGGCGACCGGCTGGGTGTCTGCCTCGCAGTCGGCAATGACAGGGATTTTTCTTCTTTCATGGATTAAGCTTTCTTATTCCTCTCCGGGTCATCTATGTCACCGTATTGTTTTACAGAACCGTATGCCACTATCATTCCCTTTATTTTTCCAATCTCATTCCCGCGTCCTTCCAGTCGGCAATCAGGGTCTGATATATATTCGGGTAGGCAAGCTGGATCAATTTCCTGTAGGCCAGATAGCTCCGGCTTCCCGTATTGCAGGCAACAATAATCTTTTTCTCTTTGGGCAGGATATCGGACCGGGAAGCAAAGACTTCCGCAGGGATGTTGATGGATGTGGGGATGTGGCCCTCCTTGTATTCCGAAGGGTCGCGCACATCGACAAGGACATAATCCGTTTTTTTCTCCCGGATCATCTTCTGGATATCGTCAGGTTTGAGCTTGCTGGTGTCAACTTTTTTCTCATAGTCCGGACCGACAAAGATGGGCAGGTTTCTCTCCTCCCATACGGGCATGCCCTCGCTGTAAATCATGATGTTGTGGTACCCGAGAGGCTCCAGCTGCCTGGCCAGCCTGTTGCTCTTCCCGCACTTCACGCCGTTGCAGTAGATGATTAACAGAGCATTCTTGTCGGCAGGAAGGAGCGACAAATTCTCCTGAAGTTTCTTGTCGGGAACATTGACCGCTTTGAAAATATGGGCATTTTTGTATTCCTGCTTCGTTCTGGCGTCGATCAGGGTGAAATTCTGTTTCTTGTCGAACATCTCTTTCAATTGATCCGTGGCAACGACTTTAAAATCCGTGCCGGCAAAAGCCTGCGGCATAAAAAAAACACAAATCAGCATCAACACGGCGACTGCCGCAATTTCAAAACGGGAATCTGTAATCGACTTCATGGCTCCTCCTCAATATTCTATTGTTATTCTATTGTTGACGCATTCGTAAAAAGTCGTATTTCGCCTCAAATTGTCATTCCCGCGAAGGCGGGAATCCAGAGTAAATGTAACTACTGGAAAGAACTGGATTCCGGATCAAGTCCGGAATGACAAAATAGGGATTTCGGGACTTTTTACGGGTTCGTCAATTTTACAGCAGCTTTTTCATTCCACCCGTGATACAAAAATTCCGTGTCGGCTTTCGACGTTATAAGCTGTCGAACAGCGCCTCCACCCGCGTCCGGATCTGTTCCACATCGCCGTCGGAATAGTCCGTTTCGATCTTCAAAATCGGCAAACCATGATGCGCCTTTACGTGATTCATGATTTTATAAGATTCCATATTATAAGCATGACAGGCGTGAAGAACCACATCGATGACCACATCGGGTTTGAACCTTACAATCAGCTCGTCCAACATGTCGAGGCGTCTGCCGTTCGGCGTCATACAGGAACAGGGAATCTTCAAGGTGGCTTCCGCAACGGCAGTCAGGGGATCGCCGGTTCCCTCCTCGATGCGGATGGAATATCCTTTCATCCCGCTGCACGCTTCCAGCGCCACGATAACCCCGCCGGCCTCCTCGATGATCTGCAAAACCTTGGCGGCGTCTCCCCCGATGGGACAGCCGCTCACAAGGACACGGGGGGAATCATGGTATCCGAAGAAGATCCCCCTATCAACACGCTTATCCAGCCTTGAGGTGATTCCTTCCATATGACGTTGAAGTTCGTCGCTGTCCGTTACAGGGTCGAGGCCGATGACATCGTACAGCTCTCTCCAGTGAACAGGTACAGGATGACACGCGGCATAATCAAAAAACCGATCCATCAAGCTGTTTTTCTTGTTTGTCTCTCTGATCTCGTCTTCGAGCCGATCATCCGTGATCTCTACTTGAAACACCGTTTCCAGGAAGTTCTTGAGTTTCCGCACCATTCCTGTCCAGCGCAACAAAACCTCCCCGTCATCGGGCAACTGGGGGAGGTCCATAATGTGGGTGGGTTTTATATGGGCGATCATTTCGAACATCTTTTTCTTGCCGTCGCACGTCGTCTCGCCGATGACGGCCTCGGAGAGTTCATACAGAAGGCAGCCGTTGGTGCGAATGAACCCGAAGCTGGATTTGATCATGGGGCAGAGATTGGCAGGCAGGACGGCCTCCGCGGCGGGAATGGTCCGCCGAGAAGAGGAGCAAAGGGAAACGGGGACGCCGTCCATCGCCCGGATCAGCTCCACGGGGGCGTAGCCACAATACAGGCCGACGAGGTGAGCGCCCTGATCCCTTTTTTCCAAAAGGTAATCATGAACTCTTCGCACCGGGTCCGCGACGTATTCGTCGTTGATCACATGGGGAACTTCCATGACATCACCCTGCATCAATGCATCTACCCTTTTGACTTCACTGATTTTCTTCTCTCAATCGTCTCAGAATTTAAAGGCTGTCGAACAGAGCCTCCACGCGGGTGCGGATCTGTTCGACATCGCCGTCGGAATAATCTGTTTCGATCTTCAGGTACGGCAGGCTGTGTTTATTTTTGGCGTGATTCATGATCTTATACGCCTCGATGTTGTAGGAATGACAGGCATGAAGGACCACTTCGACGACAACATCGGGCCGGAAACGGGCGATCATCTTGTCCAGTTCGTTCAAGCGCCGCATATTCGGGGTCATGCAGGAGCAGGGAAGCTGCAGATAGCGGCGGGCAACAGCGGCGATGGGGTCTCCCGTATCTTCTTCTATTTCCGAAAGAAACGGCTTCATTCCCGTGCAGGCGTCCATGGCCACGATAACGCCTCCGGCTTCCTCGATGATTTTGTAAACCTTGGCGGAATCGCCGCCGACGGGGCAGCCAGTCACCAGCACACGGGGAGATGATCCGGTACCGTAACAAACGCCTTTCATTTCCCTTTCTTCAAGTTGCTTGAACACTTTTTCAAAAATCGGATGCAGGTCGCGGGTATACGCGATCTGGGCAAGCAACGCCAATTCGTATGCCTCGCTCCATTTCAGAACGGGCGGCTTTTTCGCGGCATAGTCGAAGAAACGATTCATCAGGCGGTTTTTTTCGTTTGTCGCTTTGATCTCTTCTTCGATGCGCGCCGGCGATCCCGAGTTCCCGAATGTCTCTTCCATGAATCCCTTTAACTTCGTAATCATCGCGGCCCAGTTGGCTTCGGCTTCCTTTTCGTCCGGCAACTGCGGCAGGTCCATGACAAACATGGGTTTGTAGTGGGAAATGAGTTCGAACATCTTTTTCTTGCCGTCGCAGGTGGTTTCCGCCACGATCGCATCGGAAAGGGCAAAAAAAGGGCAGGTGTCGGTAGCAATGAAGCCGTAACTCGACTTGATCAGTGGGCATAGATTGGCCGGCAGCACCGCTTCGGCCGCCGCGATGGTCTTGTTGGCAAAGGCGCAAAGAATGGCCGGGACGGCCCCGACAGCGCGGATCACCTCCATGGGGGCGTAGCCGCAGTAAATGCCCGCCACCGGCATGCCTTCGGACCGTTTGGTCTGGATGTACTGGAGCGCCCGTTTGTTCGGCTCTCCGACGAATTCGTCATTGATTATGGGTTCTACATCAGCGACATTGAACGGCATCTTTTATTTTCCTCCTTGAAATTTTTCTCCGGCAATCAGGGCACAACCGAGAGCTCCGATCATTTGCGGATCTTCCGGAACATGGATCGGATGATGAAGCATCTTCTCGACCTGTTCCTTCATGCAGCCGTTCAAGGCCACCCCCCCGGCAAAGAGAATGTCATCGGCAACGGATACTCTTTCCAGCAGCGTTACGGTACGGGCTGCAATGGCCTGGTGGATCCCGAGGGCGATCGCCGTCCTCGATACCCCGCGGGCAATGGTGGAGATCACCTCCGATTCGGCAAAGACGGTGCACATGCTGTTGATCGGATGGGCATTTTCCGCCGACAGGGCCGACGCCATAAAATCGTCGAGAGACAAACCCAGAGCGGTGGCCATAATTTCCAGAAACCGGCCTGTACCGGCAGCACATTTGTCGTTCATTTGAAAATTGTCGATTCTTCCGTTCTCATTGAGTGAAATGGCCTTGGTATCCTGGCCGCCGATATCCAGAACGGTACGGCAGGAAGGAAGAACCGCACGGGCGCCGGCGGCAAACGCCTTGATCTCGCTCACGGTTTCGCACGGTAAATAACCTTTCACCAGATGACGGCCATAGCCGGTCGCTATAATGCTGACTTCGGGTGCGTCTTTCAAAAGTGACCGGCAGACGGCAAGAGGATCATGAGACGTCAGCGCCTTGCGCCGCAGGACAACGGTTCCGTTTTCACAGGCTACCAGTTTGATTGTCCGGGAACCGATATCCAGTCCGATAAAACTCATTTTCTTCTTCCCGCCGCGTCTCATGTCTTGAAACCTTTGCATAACTCCTCTATTCGTCATTCCGTACTTGACACGGAATCTAATAAGCACTTAATAATACTGGATTCCCGCTTTCGCGGGAATGACAAGATGGTTGGTTTTAGGCAATTTTTCAAAGGTCTCATCTTATTATTTGTGCACCCACCAGTACGCAATATCAAAATGAAACCAAACAAATAAGGCAGCTACTATATTATTTTAATGAATGAGTCAAATAGATATAAGGAATATTGGCGAGGGCAATATTCCTTATATCTATGCCAATTGGTGATGAATAAACGCCAAATCTTTGATTCTTGTTACTAGCGCCGCCTAATCAGTTGATATTTGCTTGAAAAAGAATTACGCTAAACATCATTCACCTCGCGGCATCAGGATTGAAAAGAATATTATGAAGTTAAGTTCACCGGCAGTGTTGAATTGCCTGAGGATAACTAAAGAAATTATGTGGAGGTGAAAAGATGCAACGCAAAAACGTAGTCAATCTCGGCAATTTGCTTCTTTCTCTTTCTGAGGCAATGGATCTGGCCGGCGCAGCTCTCGCCCAGCATCAACAAAAGACTGCCTTTGCCGCCTGGGAAATTGCCAAGTCAGCCGGTCTGTCGGAAGATATAAAAGAAAGCATCTTCACGGCTGCACTGCTCCACGACATAGGCGCTATGTCGGTAGAGGAAAAGGCGTCTCTTCACCGCTTTGAAACAAAGTATGTTGATGCTCACTGTATTCGCGGGGAGATTCTGCTCAAGCGATATGAACTGTTGAGACATACATCAAACATTGTAAGGTTTCACCACAGAGAGTGGCATGACTGGGATGAGCCCATAGATAAACCTCACGTTTTGGCGGCGCAGGTGATTTTTCTGGCCGATTATCTCGAACGTTCCATCAATCGTGACCAATATATTCTGCACCAGCATCAGCAAGTCATCGATAAAATAAAATCATTATCCGGCGCCGGCATTCACCCCCGGGTTGTCGATTACTTTTTGTCAATATCTCACAGGGAAGAATTCTGGCTGGATCTGGTATCGCCAAGGTTATACCCTCTGTTGCTCCATCACGGTCCTCACAGGAGCATTGAAATCGACCTCAGAAAAATAATCGCGATTTCCGAACTTTTTCGGGATATCATTGATTTCAGGTCTCGTTTCACGGCAACCCACACTTCGGGGGTTGCAGCGTCCGCTGAAATTCTTGCCAGAATGTTCGGGCTTACGGAAACGGAAATTCAGCTATTAAAAGTTGCAGGGAACCTGCACGATATAGGAAAACTGGCCGTGCCCAACAGTATTTTGGAAAAGCCGGATAAGCTCACAAGAGATGAATTCGCCGTTATTAAATGTCACACGTACTATACGTATTACGTCATCCATACGATCGGCGGTCTTCAGCAGATTGCGGAATGGGCGGCATATCATCACGAAAAGCTGGACGGTTCCGGTTACCCCTTTCATTGCAAGGCGGAGGAATTGAATACCGGGGCCCGAATCATGGCGGTGGCAGATATATTTGCAGCCGTTGCGGAAGACCGGCCATACAGAAAGGGTATGGCCAAGGAAGAGGTTATACAAACCATCAATAATTTATCTTCCAGACAGCTTCTGGACAGCAAAATCGCAAATCTCCTGTTTGAGAATTATGACAAGGTGCACGCTTACGTTATGGATGCCCAGGCGGCGGCAAGAAAATTTTATGAAACTCAGTTCGGTAAACCGGCATGAAATTTTATTATTATGCTCGAATTTACCTGACGGGAGAAAATCATTTCCTTCCCCGGTTCTGAAGACTGTGCGACGGTTGATTTCAGCTGCAGGATGGTGACCGTCATGCCCACGGAATATGATCTGGACGGGACTTTCCGGCAAGGTAATTTTCTACAGAGAATGTCCCCGAATCTGCCTTTATAAAAGGACCGGTAAACCGATAGAGATAAATGGGATCGCCGTGGAGGGATGACTCCGGATAGACGACAGCCGTGTGGCTCCAGCCCGGAAGAGGAAAGTTGCAGGAAATCACCCGGGTTCCGGGGCGAAGTTCCGCTTTCAGTTTTTCCGCCAGATTCGTCATGACATCGGGGAACAGGTAACAAAACACCACATCGGCGTTACTTAGATTCATCTTCCAGAAATTGCGCCGCTGTACACGGACGCCCTTGACCCCCATGTTCCGGATCCTGGCCAAGAGATAGATCAAAGGATTCACTTCGACGCCCAGCGCCTTTACCCCGTAGCGCCGTCTTGCTTCACGCAGTACCCTTCCGTCCCCGCATCCGATATCTATGAGAAGTTCCTCTCCCGTCATGGGAACATGATCGAGAAACGTCTTGACCCTGATCCGTGCGGATGGGTGAAACATGGCGCCCCGGGTAACGGGAAGCACCGAAATAATGGAAATCGCCAATAACAATTTAAGAACAGCAAGGCTTCCGATCAGAACAAACACAATGAAAATCCAGGCCGGCATTGTCTCTCCTTCAAGGCGTTTATAAACCAGTTTCCCCGGCATGTCAAACTTGCGAAAGACAGACGACCCCTTTCACATTGACACCCGCTGATAATTTATCTATATTCCAGCAGTACTTGATTCTGGCGCCGACCCGCACAAAAAGGATATTATTTCGTCAAACTCACAATATATGGAGGATTCATGGAAAAATTATTAAAAGTGAAGACGATAATTCTTTTTTATGCCATGCTTCTGTTGCTTCCCGCGAGCCCACTTCACGCCCAGCAATCCCAAACAGACCCCCCGGCCATCCTCGGCATCTTGAAAAAAGCCATTGACGGCTCTCTGAAGAAAATCGACGGATATCTTATCGTGGCATCTAAAAAGGCGGCGCTTGGCGGATTAAAAGGCAAAAAAACCGAGCGGGCGCTTGGCGGTCTGTGCCGTTCTGTTCCCGGTTCAATCGACTGCGCAACCGTCGATCCCGGCGGCAGAATGGTGGCTGTCATGCCTGCTGAATATAAAAAATACAACGGCACGGACATTGGCGGCCAGGAACAGGTCACCCGGTTGCAGAAAACCGGAAAGCCCGTCATCAGCAATGTCTTTCGATCCGTCGAGGGTATCGATGCAGTCGATATTGAATATCCCGTGTATTTGAAGAACAGAGAACTTGCGGGCGCAGTAAGTCTCCTTGTCAGGCCCGATGTACTTCTTGCATCCATCATCGTTCCCGCCCTGGAGGGACTTCCCCGGGAGGCGTGGATGATGCAGAAAGACGGACGGATTCTTTATGACAAGGATGCAAAACAGATCGGCCTCATGCTCTTCGAAGATCCCCTGTACAGACCTTATGAAAACCTTCTGGCGGCGGGAAGAAAGATTGCCTCGGACAGAAAAGGCAAGGGCTCCTATGAATTCCTCTCAGTCGGAAAACAGGGACCTGTCAGGAAAGACATTATCTGGGATACGTTGGAGCTTTACGGAACGGAATGGCGGCTGGTCGTTGTTTATAACTCAAGTCCGGCCACAACGAAAAGACCCCCGATCGGAGGCGACAGGGACAGCCATGGATGCATCGGCTCTGCAGGATACTCCTGGTGCGAATCAAAACAGAAATGCTTAAGAATATGGGAGGAACCCTGCCCGTAAAGCATAACCATGACGGAATTCGCTGCATTATGTCTCAAAACCTGATCGGCTCTCTATTGTCGATTCAACCGTCTTGCGTTCGAATTCCGCGATAACCTGAGCCCCCAGAAGGAGAATTAACGCTGCGGCCTCTATACTGAGAAGAAATACCACCACTGTGGCAAACGAACCATAAATTAAATTAACCAGGGAGATGGTTGAGTAATACCAGACAAGGATTCGACGGGTGATTTCCCATAAAATAGTTGCCGTAACCCCGCCGATCAGCGCATGGTGAAAGGCAATGCGCCCCACGGGCATAACCAGATACAGCGATGTGAGCATCAGAACTTCCCCGATCATTCCCAGCATGTATAGCACAATGCCGGGAGTGTTCTCAAGACTGATACTCCAACCCAGAACGAACAATTTCCTGTCTGCAAGTGTCTCCAATGCACCGGCAACAAATGACACAAGCAATATACCAAGAGTCATCAAAAAGATATACACATAAGGGATAATAGCGGATACTAGAAAATGGCGACGCATGATCTTGACACGACGGAAAAATATCACCGACATGGCGTTTTCAAGCACCGTAAAGGCTATCGAGCTGAAAAACAGCATGACCATGAATCCAATCATTCCAATCACCTTACGGTGTTCAAGAAACATCCTCGCCTGTTCGGTCAGCGTTGCGGCATAGCCGGGCATGACCATTTCCAGATACGTTGATAAGGTGTAAAATAGTTGTTCCGGATCTATGAAGTGCGACAGCACAATCAGGATGAGGATGGTCATAGGAACGATGGACAGCAAGGCATAGTAGGCGATAGCGCCGGACAACAGCAAGCCCTGATTCCGCCTGAATCCGCGCAATACCCGGAGCAGAAAGCTGACGAGTCGATCCGTTTCTCGAATTACACGTATGAACCTTGGCAAAATTTGTTCTCCGTCATCACTCAATACCTTACAAACTGCCAATCACATATTCTTGAATGAAATCAGTGTCAAGGGAATTATCGCACTTTTGGCTTTTAAAAACATGGCATTCAGAAACCCGATCATTTATAAAAATTGTAATTATGTAAAACTAAGGGTGAATGGTAAACAGAGAATCTGTAAAGTATCACAAAAAAATTGAAAGGGGTTAAGCCACCAGCTTAACCCCTTGATATTCTTGGTAGCGGGGAGAGGATTTGAACCTCTGACCTTTGGGTTATGAGCCCAACGAGCTACCGGACTGCTCCACCCCGCGTCATAACTGAGAATCGCCATGAATTGAGGGAGAACTTGTAAACCACCACTCCGTACTTTGTCAAGGTATTTTTCCATCTTAATCCCGCTTGCACGAAAGTTTAATCCAAACTCCTCGTCTTGACTGAAGAAAGGATTTTCTTGTATACTCTCCCCATTATAAAGCCAATTCACGTCTTTGATATATTTTTCTTATGAAACGATGCGACACTGCAGACAATAAAAGGGAAAACATGGAGAAACCGGAAAATCCATCGGGCAAAGGAAAAACGGAGAGCGAGGCGGTGATCCTTGAGACTGTCAGAGCGATCTTCGAATGTTGCCGCACAATAGCCGTTTATGGAATGTCCAGTGATCCCAAGGCGGCATCCCACAGGGTACCCGCCTATTTTGCATCCAAGGGATACAACATCATTCCGATCAATCCCCATGCAGACAAAATCATTGACCGGGTGGTTTACCACCGCATCGAGGATGTCAGGGAAAATATCGAAGTCGTCCAGATTTTTCGTCCTTCCGATCAGGCGCCCGCCGTTGTTCAGGAGGTTTTAGAGCGAAAAAGGAAAAGGGGCGATATCAACGCCATCTGGCTCCAGTTGGGCATCAAGAGCGAGGAAGGAAGAGAGCTTGCCGAAAAGGCAGGCATCCTTTTCGTTCAGGACCGATGCATGTATGAAGAGCATCGTCGCATTTTCCCAGGCAAGAACAGGGGATAAACCGAGGAGGACATGTTGTCACAAACAGTTATACGGGTCGTTGACCTCTGGAAATACTACGATGAAGACGGTCAGGGCGGCACGGCGGCTCTCCGTGGAACAAGCCTGGAAGTATACCGGGGAGAAGTGCTTGCCCTCTTTGGGAAAAGCGGCTCCGGGAAGAGCACTCTTCTCAACCTCATTGCCGGTCTCGACCGTCCTACCCGGGGTCTCATCGAGATCGATGGGAAAAACATGGAGACGCTCGGCGAAGCAGGCCGGACAGAATTGCGCAGAACAAGGCTGGGATTTGTGTTTCAGTTCTTCAATCTCATCCCCACCCTCACCGCTCTGGAAAATGTCCATCTGTCTTTGGAGCTCGCCGGCAAATCGAACCTCCGCATCGCCGAGGAAGCCCTCGCCGGAGTCGGCCTTCAGGGCAAGGAAGCGCGCTATCCTCATGAACTTTCAGGAGGAGAGCAGCAGCGCGTGGCCGTTGCCCGCGCCCTCGTGAAGGACCCCGCAGTGGTTCTGGCGGATGAACCCACTGGAAATCTGGACACAGCGACAGGGAACCAGATACTGGAGATCCTTGCCTCGCGGTGCCGGCAGGGCGGCATGACCCTCGTCATGGTCACCCACACCTCCCTTGCATGCCGTTACGCCGATCGTATTCTGACAATGGTCGACGGCGTTGTCACGGACGAATCAATCTGTAAGGAACCATAAAGAAACAGGAAAAACTTCTGTGAAGATTGTCACCAAATCATTTTTAAGATACCTGACCAGGCGGCGGAGCCTAAGTCTCCTGCAACTCATGGGCATCGCCTGCGGCGTGGCTGCCGTAATTGGAATGGTCCTCTCGGCCCGGTCGGCTCTGTCAAGCTTCAGTGACGCCGTTTCATTTCTGCAGGGCAAGGCGACCCATCTCATCGAACGCCCCGCGGGAACAATGGATGAAAAAATCCTGCCGGATTTAATGCACGACCCGGCTGTTCGGAATCTGTCGCCCGTCATTGACCGCAGACTTCGACTTGAAGACGGCAACCTGATTCGGGTTCTTGGCATCGATCCCTTTCTTGACCAGCACATACGGCCGGAACTCTCCCATCCCCCCTTCACGCAGAGACGAGGAGGAAAGCGGGAACGGAACATGGAATTTTTTCTCGACGATCGGGCCGTTTTCCTGGAGGCACGACTCGCCGGGCAAATGGGAATATCCCCGGGCCATGATATTAAAACATCCAGAGGCCTTCTTCGCG
>Ga0163209_1000884_pt1 | contig 13125 bp, 11 predicted proteins | sample Kivu_160m_FD_113538 | JGI IMG/M metagenome (GOLD analysis project Ga0163209, IMG submission 113538) | Freshwater microbial communities from Lake Kivu, Western Province, Rwanda to study Microbial Dark Matter (Phase II) - Kivu_160m | ecosystem: Environmental > Aquatic > Freshwater > Lake ...
ACCTTCGCCCCCTCCTCTGCAAAGAGGAGACAGATTGCCTTTCCAATCCCTTTCGTCCCTCCCGTAACAATAGCCACTTTGTCCTTTAAGATCATGCTCAAACCCTCCGAGTAATTAATAAATCCGAAATTCGAATATCGGGCGAAGCGTCCGTTTCGGACCAATCCGAAACAAATCTCAAATCCAAATTACCAAATTATCAAAACATTTTTTATTCTTCTTCGTTTAAAATTTTGAATTTTGCTCACTTGAATTACTTTGGAAATAACCCAAGAAAACATCCTCCCCCCTTGCGGGGGAGGATTTAGGTGGGGGGGTATCCCGTTCTATTCACCCCCACCCACACCCTCCCCCATCAAGGGGGAGGGGATTTGTTGTTATTTTCAGGGTTCGTCGGTGACGAACCTGTCATTCGAATTTGTTTCGAAATTCGGATTTCGTGTTTCGGATTTAAATTCTCAAAAAGAGGGCCCAATTCGGTTGATGGCAAACTCTCTGTGCCCCCAGATTTCGCTCTTGGTCAATTTTCCATTAGCGACCCTCATGACTTCATGAAAGATTTTTTCTCCAATCTCCTGAACGGTCTTGTTTCCAGCGATGATCTCGCCGGCATTGATATCCATATTATCTTTCATCTTCGAGTAGAGAAAGGAATTGCTGGCTATCTTTATCACTGGAGCGATGGGTGATCCCAAGGGGTTTCCCCGACCCGTGGTGAAGGCAATGATCTGGGTGCCTCCGGCAATCAGGCCTGTCATCGATTCAGCATCGTGGCCGGGTGTATCCATGAGAACCAGACCTCTTTCAGTGGGTGTTTCAGCATATTCGAGGACCTCCATCACCTTGCCCGTTCCACCCTTCATCACACATCCCAATGATTTCTCCTCAAGTGTGGTGATGCCTCCCTCATAGTTACCTGGTGCGGGATTTGCCTTTCCAATATCCACACCTAGACTGAGTGCTCTCCTCTCTGTACGCTTAATGATCTCAAAGATCTTTTTTCTAACCTTCGGATTGATTGCCCTCTTCGCCAGGATGTGTTCGGCCCCAATGCTCTCTGTCGTTTCTGAAAGGATGACCGTCCCGCCTTCCTTGACGAACATGTCACTCACAACACCAAGGGCAGGGTTCGCCGAGAGACCTGAGCAAGCATCCGAGCCTCCGCATTCCACCCCCAGAATCAAAGAATCGAGTCTGAACTTTTCTCTCTTAAGGTGCGAGGCATAGGAGACCATCTCTTTCGCAATCTTAATCCCTTCTTTCATCGTCTTTGGGCTTCCTCCGACCTCTTGGATGATGAGGTTTTTGACCGGCTTCCCAGACTCTGCGATCTTCGATGCGATCATGGAAGAATTAACCACTTCACACCCAAGGCCAATGACCAGAACGGCTGCTACATTCGGATTTTTGCCAACGCCGATCAATGTTCTTGCGGTTTGTTCCGCATCGAAGGCCAACTGGGCGCAACCATGCTGATGCGGGATGGAGATGGTGCCCTTCACTTTCCGGGCAATGCCATTGCAGACTTCATTGGAACAGGCGACCGAGGGAAGGATGACGACATGATTTCTAACGCCTACCTTTCCATCCGGCCTCTTATAACCAAGAAAATTCATTTTGCTTAACCTCAGCCTGAGAAGGTGTGAAAAAATTGCTTTCTTCAACCTTTGTCCCAAAAGGACGAATGGGTTTCCGAAACTTTGGAATGCGCTCGTTGAGTTAAGGGTAACCCGCCACGGCAATAAAGATATGTGTTTAACCGAACTTGCGACACAGTAGTTCAATTTCCAAAGGTTGCGCTCTAAAGTTTCTCCAATCCACTCGTTCTTTCGGTTTGAACCATGTGCTTGATTTTTTCACACCTTCTTAGCCTTGGCCTTAACCTTTCTTCTTGCTTTTTCCCTTTCCCCGTTCGCCGACCACATTATGGACATGAACCAACTCTCCGGGTTTGATTTCTCGAATCGTTCTCCCAATCCGTTCCCCGTATTTGATCACAGCCCCACCTTTAGAGATCCCTCGAAGGGCGATTTTATGACCGAAAGGTATTTCTTCTTTGGCGGTCATCTTGTTCTTTGTGAATATGAGAAGGGTCCCCGCCTTTATGGGAGACTTTGCCGTCGCCACATTATCCTTTGGATGACTCAGGATGATCTTTTCGAAATATTTCTTGAGCATGACTTCCCAAATATACAAGAATTTTCAATTAAATTCCAGCTTTTTTGGGTGGGTGGAAAATCCATTGATTAAATGATAGATATTTGGTAGCATTCTTAGAGATCCCTTTCATTAAACAGGAGCGAATGATGGCCATTCAACAAAAAGCAAAAACATTTCGAGAAAATTGGCGACAGATTGATGCCTTGAGGTGTGGGATGGACTGGTCTGAAGAGGATTTGGAAAGACCCCAGATCCTCATCGATGATGTCTTTGGCCACAGCCATCCCGGAAGTTTTCATTTAGATTCCCTTTCCCAGGAGATCTCAAAAGGCATCTATCAAAAAGGAGGGAAACCATCGGAGTTCCATATCACGGACATTTGCGACGGATGGGCCATGGGCCATGACGGGATGAACTATATCCTCCTCTCTCGGGAGATCATCTGTGAGATGGTTGAGGTCCATGCAGCCGTTCTTCCATGGGATGGGATGATCCTGGTCTCTTCCTGTGATAAGGCTATTCCTGCTCACCTCATGGCAGCTGCCCGGATCAATATTCCAACAATCCATGTACCTGGAGGGAGTGCCCGGCCGGGCCCGGATATGACCAGTTCGGTCAAAAGTGGAGAGATGACTTCAGGATATAAACAAAAAAGAGTTTCAAGAGAAGAGATTCAATCCTCCGTCCTGTCATGTGATCCAAGTTGTGGCGCCTGCCAATTCATGGGAACGGCAAGCACCATGCAATGTATGTCCGAGGCCCTTGGAATGGCCCTCCCCGGGTCGGCATTGATCCCCACCACTCTCAGGGAGATCTACCGTTATGCCCGGAGGGCAGGCCAAAAGATTTTTGAACTTATGGAAAAAAGTGTCCGTGTTTCCGATATCCTTACGAGAGAAGCTTTCCTTAATGCGATAAAGGTTCATGCGGCCATTGCTGGATCAACGAACGCATTACTCCATCTCCCAGCCATTGCCCATGAAATGAACATCGAGATCACCTATGATGATTTTGGAAAGGTCAATCAAACGGTTCCTTATCTCACGAGTATACAACCGAGCGGGAAGTTTCTGACGGAACTTCTCTGGTTTGCAGGAGGGGTGCCAAGAGTCCAATGGGAGATTCAAGACTTCCTTGATCTCAATGTCTTGACGATCACTGGAAAGACACTGAAAGAGAATTTAAAGGATTTGCAGAAGGAAGGTTTCTTCGAAAGAAATGAAGGCTGGCTTCGAAATTATAAGATCGACCGCACGGAAGTCATTCGATCGGCAGGGCATAGCGCGCAGAAAGGATCCATCGCTATTCTAAAGGGAAATCTGGCCCCGGAGGGTTCTGTGGTGAAATTTTCAGCCATCACCCAGGAGATGTTAGTTCATGAAGGGCCTGCAGTCGTCTTCGATCACGAGGAGGAGGCGTTGGAGGGCATTCTCGAGAGGAAGATCAAACCAGGAGATGTGATCTTCATTCGATATGAAGGGCCTCGAGGAACGGGAATGCCTGAGATGCTGGCGACCACAGAGGCACTCATCACCGACCCCGTTCTCTCAAAAAGCACGGCCCTCGTCACCGATGGGAGATACTCCGGTGCAACCCGAGGGCCTTGCATTGGACATGTGTGCCCAGAAGCAGCTCGTGGAGGGCCTATCGCCTTGGTTGAGAATGGCGATCTAATCCGAATCGATATCCCCCAAAGAAGATTGGAGGTGGTTGGGATACAGGGGGTACGGATGAACCCTGAAAAGGTTGAACAGATCTTGAGCGAGAGGAAGAGGCATTGGAAGATGCCGAAGCTCCCTTCCCGATCGGGGGTTTTAAAACGATATCTCCAATCCGCTGCTCCGGCCAGCAAAGGGGCTTATACGGAATATTGAAATAAAGGATAATGGAAGGCCCGAATAGCACCAATGATAGCGAATGGAGGAAGGACGATGAAGATGCATGACCCATGCTTTCAGGATCCGATCATTACCCTACCTGAGCCCATCACCATTATTCTTCCTTTTATGATGGAAATCCTTCACTCCGCAGAGATCAAGACAACACGGGATGAAGTCGTCACCCGGTTCATGACCGGAAGCCCTCGCATTGCCATTGTTCATGGAGGGGAAGACCATCCAGCCCAGGTGCTCGATCAAAGGTTCGTTAAGAAGGCTGTCCAGAGCCTCTGGATAAGAAATGCCATTCCTTTCCCCATGGCTGATCCAGGACTATGTGATGCCATCGCAGAGGGCCACATCGGGATGAGTTATTCCCTTCTTTCTCGTAATCTTGCCAGCCTCAATGTGATCGCCCAATGTGAGGCCCATGGATACCAAGGGGCTTTGGTTCTCACCAGTTGTGACAAGAGGCCTGCCGGGGAGGTGGCAGGTTTCGTTCAGCTTGACCTTGCTCGAAGGAGAAGGGGAATGAAGCCGTTCTATACGGTCTTTCTTCCTAACCATGTGATGCCGGAGCGTTACCTTCCTTCCCACCTCAAGAAAGAGTTTATAGAGATAAGGAAGGGCATTGAAGATCCATCCATTCAAAAGGAGATCACGGATCTCCTTAAGATGAAATTGAAGTGCAATCACTACGCCATGTTACAGAAGCTGATCGATGGCCTTATTTCTGGAGGGAAGATGGATGATGAAAAAGGGGATGACCTGAAATCCGAGATTGTTAAATTCTGTTGTATTGAGAGCGGGACATGTGCTTTCCTTGGTACGGGATGTACGAGTAAACTTGTTTTGGCTTCTTTAGGTCTTATTCCATCTGGAATGGAATTGCCGGATCGGCCCCATACCCCGTCACAAATCGATTCGGCCGTAGAGATCCTTTTGGATATGTTTCGGAAAGGGAACTCGCAACGGTCCATCTCCTCCTTAGTTCGTCAGAATCTCAGAAATGCGATTGTCGCATGGAGTGCCATCGGGGGGTCTACCAACTGGGCTCTCCATTTCCCTTACGTTGCGGCCTCTGTAGGGATTCAAATCACTCCTCAGCAGATGGCAAAGATTGGAGCTCACACGCCGCAATTGATGGAGTATGCCCCTCTGAAAAACAAAAGCGTCTTTACTTTGGCAAAAGAGATGGCACAGGGAAAAAGTTCTGGGATTGATACCCTCATGCGGGTTCTCTTTAAAATGGGTCTGGTGAAGGATGGAGATACGGTTCAGGGGAGGTGGCTTGAAAGAATCGATAGAGCAAAAGACCCCAACAACCATATCCTCTTTGGACTTCCTCTGAGAAACCGAAGCGGAATCATTAATTTAAGAGGCAACTTCTGCCGGAGTGCAGTATTCAAGGTGACGGGATTGGCTGAGGAAGCCATCCGGACGTTCAACGATAAGATCTACTTTGCAGTCTTTTACCAGAGCCAAGAACTGGCTCAGAAAGACCTTTTAGAAGGGGAGAGTGTTTTAAGAAAATTGAAAGGCAGAATAGGCAAAGAGGAACTTTTGAAGAGTCTTTCTTACAATTTTCCTGGGGAACTTAAAAGGGAAAATGATTGGGGACGGTTCAACAAGGATGTTCTTTTCGATCGATTGGTGAGAGAGCGAAAAATTCGGATCCTGGTCGTCATTGCAGGAGAGGGTCCTCGAGCCTACGGCATGCCGGAGATGTTCTATCCCTCGGAATATCTCAATCGTGATCTTTTCCTGCGGTATGTTACGGTTCTTTTCACCGACGGAAGATATTCAGGGGTCACGTATGGTCCTTGCATCGGACATTGTTCTCCGGAGGCTTTTGAAGGCGGAGGGATCGGGGCCATTGAGACTGGAGATTGGATCTATCTCAACTTCAATCGAGGCGAAGCCAATTTGTTGGATCGAAGGAGGCTTTTGAAAAAGAAGGAGATCGATTATCCGTTTATTACCATGAGAGAAAAGGAGATTCTTTCTCGACCCTGGATAAAGAGGAGGATCAGAGAAATTGAGGAGAAAAGGAAGGATCTCACGCCTTGGGCTGAGGGATTTCTCGATAGCCTCCTTCCAACCGAGTTTGGGGTGAGACCAAGATACGAAAGGAAAATAGATAGTACATCTTGACTCTTTTGTCAGAAAGTGATGAAATAGGATCACAAATGGGAATTAGATTTTCAAATTCTCCCAATCCCCTCTTTATCAAGGGGGGGAGGGACGATAATTTAAAGGGAAAGGGGGGATGAGCGGAATGACTTTTTTGGCAAAGGTGTTTGGAATTACGGAAGGGATCATTTAAAAGGAGGTGAAAGGTTATGGAAGAGAAAAAAGGATTGTCAAGAAGGGAATTTCTTAAAACAACAGCCGTTGGTATTGCAGGGGCAGGACTTGCCTCTTTTCCTCTGGAATCGGTGGCCCAGAAGGGTGTTGAGCCTCTTCAAATCATGCCGGAAAAGGGCGCTGTATTGAGAGTGTTACGATGGTCGGTTTTTGTCCAGGGTGACAAAGATCTCTGGGACAAGAATACGAGAAAATGGGAGGAGGCCACCGGATGTAAAGTGATGACAGAGTACATCAGCTGGGAAGATGTGAGGCCTAAAGCGGCCATGGCAGCCTCGGTGGGGGCAGGACACGATATGGTCCTCGGATGGCATGATGACCCCCATCTCTATCCGGATAAGCTCGTTGACATGACAGATGTTTGTACCTACCTCTCAAAGAAATATGGAGGGTTTGAACCTGTTTGTTACAAATATGGTATCAATCCAAGGACAGGGCGCTGGATCGCTCTGCCCATCGGTGGGCCGGTGAATTGCATTAACTACCGGGAGAGCTGGGTGAAAGAGGCAGGCTACGAAAAGCCACCCAGCGAGGTTTATGAATTCATCAAGATGTGTAAGAAACTCAAGGCCAATGGTCATCCGCCAGGATTCGCTTTGGGTCATGCTGTGGGAGACGGAAACAACTGGACCCATCAATGGCTCTGGACCTTCGGTGGAAAGTGTGTGGACAAGGACGGAAATGTCGTCATCAATTCGCCCCAGACATGGGCTGCTTTGGAAGCGGTGAAAGAGCTTTATGATACTTTGATTCCTGGAACGGCTTCCTGGCTCGATCCCCACAACAACAAAGCCTTCTTAGCCGGAGAGATCTCCGCTACGACCAATGGCATCAGCATCTATTTCGCTGCGAAGAAAGATTTTCCAGAGATTGCTAAGGACACGAACCATGTGAATATGCCCATCGGCCCAGTGAAGAAACCTACAGAGCTACACCTCTTCAATCAAGCATTCATTTTCAAATATTCGAAGTTCCCCAATGCCTGTAAACATTACATCACATACATGTTAGAAGAAGAGCAAGCAGCTCCATGGATCAATGCCATGATCGGCTATGTGGGCCCGAGTCTGAAGGCTTATAAGAACTTGCCCATATGGACCAGTGATCCTAAAATCACTCCTTTCCGTGACTGCATCGCCAACATGCTCTGGAACGGTTATGAGGGACCTGAGGGTGTGGCTTCTGCAGCAGCCATGGCCGAGTACATTGTGGTCGATTTGATCGGTGATGCCTGCGTGCGAGGCAAGTCTCCAAAAGAGGCGGCACAGATCGCGGAGCAACGACTCCTTAGATACTATAAGAAAAAAGTGTCTGTGCCCAAAAAGGAAGCTCCCGCACCAGCAAAGAAGGAAGCTCCTGCACCACCTAAAAAGTAGGCTCTTAGGGAGTAAGTGAGTTGGGAGAATTGAGTTCATTGCAGGCAGCAACAGAACAGCGAGGATGGCTTCGGGAGAAATTCTCCGACCTACTGGAGGATCGAAATTTCCTTGGTTTTCTCCTGGTCATTCCAGCCGAAGCCATCCTCCTCATCTTTTTAGCCTACCCATTCATTCTGGGTCTCTGGCTGGGTTTTACAGATACCGTCATCGGTCGGAAAGGGAATTTTATCGGCTTTGATAACTACGTCAGCCTTCTTAAAGATTCGACCTTCTGGTTAGTCACTTACAATACGTTCCTTTACACCATCGTGGCCGTCTTTTTCAAAGCCCTTCTTGGCTTCATGCTGGCCATTGTCCTCAACCGTGATTTCGTAGGAAAGGGACTGACAAGGGCCATCATTCTTTTACCGTGGATCATTCCTACGGCTCTCTCCGCCATCGCCTTCTGGTGGCTTTATGACACCACCTTCAGTGCCATTACTTGGACGCTGATGAAGACAGGTCTTCTCCATCATAAGATCGATTTCCTGGGAGACCCGACCAATGCCCGCATCTCTTTAATCGTTGCCAACGTCTGGAGGGGAATCCCTTTCTTCACCATCGGCCTCCTGGCGGGGCTTCAGACTATCGATCCCACGCTTTACGAGGCAGCGGCCATCGATGGCGCTGGTTCCTGGAAAAGGTTTCGTCGAATCACGTTGCCGCTTGTCCTCCCCCTCATGGCTGTCATCACAACTTTCTCAACCATCTGGACCTTTGGAGATTTTCAACTGGTTTGGGTGATCACTAAGGGAGGACCGGCCAACGCCACTCACCTCTTTGGAACGCTCTCCTTCCAGAGGGCCATCCCCGGGGGACATTTCGGAGAGGGCGCAGCCATCTCCAATTTCATTCTGCCCATACTGGTTATCTGTGTCTTGGCCACCTTCAAATTTTTGAGGAGAGAGGACTGAGGATGCACGAATCGTTCTGGCAAAAACTATTGAAGTTCTATCTTCCACTGGCCTTATTTATCATATTTCTTCTCTTTCCTTTCTACTGGATGTTCAATACGAGCCTCAAACCGATGAAAGAGTTATACAATTTGAAACTCAATCCGTTCTATATTCACTCACCCACACTGGCCAATGTCAAAACCCTTTTCTTCGATACCATCTTTTTCCGTTGGATGTACAATACGTTCTTCGTGGCCATCCTCTCGACGGTGATCTCTCTCGGTGCCAGCCTGCTTGCAGCCTATGCTATCCAGAGGCTCAAGTTTAAGACTTCCGGCCCAACGGGGTTGGCCATCTTCTTCGGATATCTGATCCCACCGACCATTCTCTTCATCCCTTTGGCCACCATTATCTTTGACCTTAGGTTGTGGGATTCCTTATGGTCTCTGGTTCTGACTTATCCCACCTTTCTTATTCCTTTCTGCACCTGGCTGCTCATGGGATACTTTAAATCGATCCCCAAGGAGATGGAAGAGTGTGCCATGATTGATGGAGCCAGCCGGCTCCGGGTCTTTTGGCGCATCGTCATTCCCCTCTGCCTTCCGGGTATCTTCTCGGCTGGCATCTTTGCTTTCACTCTTTCCTGGAACGAGTTCTTATATGCCCTGGCTTTCATTTCGACCACGGAAAGCAAGACGGTCCCAATTGGCCTGGTCACGGAACTCGTTCGTGGGGATGTCTATCACTGGGGGCCGCTCATGACCGGAGCGCTCCTCGCCTCGGTACCGGTAGCCTTGGTCTATTCCTTCTTTGTCGAACACTACGTAGCTGGCTTAACAGGAGCTTTAAAGGAGTAATCATGATATGGCAAAAGTTACTTTAGAAAATGTCTCCAAACATTTCGTTTCCAAAGGATCTACCGAGGTCGTCGCAGTCAAGGATTTTAGCTTGGAGATCGAAGACAAGGAATTTGTGGTCTTCGTCGGACCCAGCGGGTGCGGAAAGACGACGACGCTGAGAATGATCGCGGGGCTGGAGGAGATCACTCAAGGAAATATCTATATCGGGGATCGTCTGATTAACCGTGTTCCTGCCAAGGACCGTGATATCGCTATGGTTTTCCAGAACTATGCCCTCTATCCTCATATGACGGTCTTTGACAATTTAGCCTTCAGCCTTGAGATGAGGAAATTTTCTAAGGAAGAAATAAATCAAAGGGTACGAGAGGCAGCAGAGCTCCTCGAGATCTCGGAACTCCTCAACCGAAAGCCGAAGCAACTCTCGGGAGGGCAACGTCAAAGAGTGGCGGTGGGAAGGACCATTGTTCGAAAACCCCGGGTCTTTCTCTTTGACGAACCTTTGTCCAACTTGGATGCGAAACTGAGGGTTCAGATGCGAGGGGAACTGAAGAAGCTTCATGAGCGGCTCGCCTCAACCATTATCTATGTCACCCACGATCAGGTGGAGGCCATGACCATGGGAGACCGCATCGTCGTGATGAAAGACGGGCTTATCCAGCAAGTGGGGCAACCACTTGACCTTTACTTCCATCCGATCAATAAATTTGTTGCCGGTTTTATCGGAAGCCCAACGATGAATTTTGTAGCCACTCAGCTCGTCAGGTCAGACAACAGATTATTTGTTCAAGCAGATGGTTTCAGGTTAATGGTCCCTGAAGAAAAAGCTCGCCATCTTCAGGAGTATGTGAACAAAGAAGTCATCCTTGGAATTCGACCGCAAGACCTTTCCAAAGCATCCGCTCAAATTGAGGGAGAAACGATTCCAGCCTTTGTCGAAATTATTGAACCCATTGGAAACGAGATCTATCTGGATGTGAAGTCGGGTCGGGATTCGCTGATTGCCTCTGTTGATCCCAAGACAAAAGTAATCCCCCACGAGAATATTTTACTTCAGGCCACCCTGGAGAATCTACACCTTTTCGACATCGATGATGAAAAGGCCCTCCTTTAATTGATAGCACATTGCATATTGCGAATTGTAAATTGTAAAATGCAATTAACTATGGAAAATCTACCTAAGATCTTTAAAATCCGGCAGGAGATCAATTCTCCACGTTTGGAGAATATTGAAAAGAAGGTCAACGAACTCTTAGATCAATTCGAATTATCGAAGAAGGTCAAAAAGGGAGAACGGATTGGTTTGACGGCAGGGAGCCGAGGCATTAAAGATAAACCGAAAGTCCTAAGGACGATCATTGATCGTTTAAAAGATCTGGGAGCCTCTCCTTTCGTCGTCCCCTGTATGGGAAGTCATGGGGGGGCAACGGCAGAAGGTCAAATCGAGGTATTGGAGAGTCTTGGGATCACGGAGAAGAGCGTTGGAGCTCCTATTCTCTCATCCGTCGAGGTTGAGGAGATCGGTCGAACGAACTTCGGGACCCCGGTCTTGATCGATAGGAATCTCTTAGGGGCTGACAAAATCATCGTCGTCAACCGGATCAAACCCCATACCGATTTTGAAGGAGAGATTGAGAGCGGTTTGGTGAAGATGATGGTCATCGGAATGGCCAAGCCTCAAGGGGCGCTGATGGTCCATCGGCTGACGATTAAGCACGGATTCCCCGCGGTTCTCGCGGAAGTCAGTTCCATCCTTCTCAATAAACTCCCCATCTTTTTCGGGGTGGGAATCATCGAAAACCAGTACGATGAAACGGCATTCATCGATCTGCTGAAACCCGGAGAGATCGTGGAGAAGGAGAAGGTCCTTTTGAGGAAAGCAAAGGGATTGATTCCATTTCTCCCCTTTCGTGAGATCGACATTCTGATCGTTGATGAATTGGGGAAGGACATCAGCGGTGCTGGAATGGATACCAATGTGATCGGCCGAAATCTCTTCATCGGAGGTACGAAATCAAATAAACCCCAAATTACAAGGATCTTTGTTCGAGATATCACGGAAGCATCCCATGGAAATGCAACTGGGATTGGAATGGCCGACTATACTACCAAACGTTTGGTGGATAAGATTGACTACACCTCCACACGCGTTAATGTGACGACTGGGATGAGTCCGGAAAATGGGCGAGTCCCTATCTTCTTTGAAACCGACCAAGAGGCCTTATCCATTGCCCACTATAATTCCGGGGTATTCGATCCTCAAGACCTTCGGATCCTCTGGATCAAAAATACCCTTCAAATAGAATACCTTTATGCCTCAGAGGCTTTTCTCAATCAAGCCAGATCAAACCCCCGGGTGGAGATCCTCAGCGAACCCTTCGACTTCTCCTTCGATGAAAATGGAAACTTAGTCTCACATTGGGGTTAGAAGTAGAGAAATTTCATTTGCCTTATTCCTACTTCTTGCTTATAATTGTACCAAGGAGGAATGGGTATGACTTTGACAAAATCAGTAAGACTTAGCAAAAAAGGGCAGTTCGTAATCCCAAAAGGAATGAGAGGGGCATTAGGAGTGAAAGAGGGCGAGGAACTCCTGGTCACCCTGGAGGGAGCAAGAGTGGTTCTTACGAGACCAAATGAGTATGCAAAAAGGACTCGGGGCCTACTGAAAGGGACATGGGGTAAGAGCAAGAGGGCTGTCGGACGCTACCTTGAAAAGGAGCGTCGGTCATGGGATTGAAACAGGCCAGGTTCGCAGCTGAACTAAGAAGGCTTAACAGGGTCGGATTGGATACTTCGATACTTATCTATCATCTTGAAGATATAGTCCCTTATGCTGATCTAACTGAAGTTGCCTTTTCTGCCATTGCTGAAGGTCTTACAAGGGCTGTTCTGTCCATGATCTCTGTGACAGAACTCTTGGTTCAACCCTTTGCCAGAGGGGAGGAAGACCGAATTACCATTTTTGAACAATTCATCCTATCTCTTCCAAATACTGACCTTATATCTCCGACTTACGCCATTGCAAAGGGGGCTGCTCGCCTGCGTGCTAAGTATGCGATTCGGACTCCTGATGCTCTGCTTATCTCAACTGCATTAAGTGAGAAAGCGGAAGCTTTCTTGACCAACGATTCCCGCCTCCGCAGTCTCAAGGTAGAAGGCATCAGCATTCTGGTACTTGATGACTTCCTATAAATACTCAATCTATCGGCCTGCTTTCCTTTCTGTAGAAAAGAACTTTCGGCTTACACAGAAATTGTTGGTATTCTTCCTCATTTTCAGATCGCTCATTTGTCCTCTTTTAATCAGAATTTCTCAAACTCACTTTCTGAACTCCTCAATTGACAGGTCTCACCCAAAGGTGTATATTTGATCCCGTAATCCTCAAGGTGGATATAATAGCTGATGGAAGATTGACCTGACATATCTTCTCAGGAAAAAGTGGAGATGAAAATCACAATTCTTAATGGTAATCCAAATGCTGATAGTGTTGCATTTGAAAACTACCTTCGAGAGTTCTCACACCATCTTGAATTGCACCACCATACAG
>Ga0163209_1000887_pt1 | contig 13095 bp, 13 predicted proteins | sample Kivu_160m_FD_113538 | JGI IMG/M metagenome (GOLD analysis project Ga0163209, IMG submission 113538) | Freshwater microbial communities from Lake Kivu, Western Province, Rwanda to study Microbial Dark Matter (Phase II) - Kivu_160m | ecosystem: Environmental > Aquatic > Freshwater > Lake ...
TCGACACCACTAGTCGTGACCAAGTCCAGTCAGATGCCGACTCAACACCCGCAGGACACCGTTACATTAGCGGCAAACTACACTATCTGCGGATTCGGGCTTGCGTGTCAGGCAGGATTGCGCGGGTGCCGCAAGAACCACCGCGGCCCACGTCAGGACCCGCGCTGTTGCCGGGCGTCTCCACCGGAGTGGTGCGCGGCATGCGTAGTTGGTGGGAATCATGACCGTGGTCCGGCACGCAGACCCGGTTGCGGCGCACGCCGCAACCTCCCTCGCTGCTCGCCAAGAAGCTCTGCGAGCGACCTGCGAAGTCGTCTGCATGGTGATTTGGGAAGGAGTCCGGAAAGGAGTGTGGACTGGAACCTGGGATTGAACTTGGGAGGGAACGGTGCATATTGCCCGGCAAGGAACTAGGCAAGTAGCTGTCCCCGTTGCCTGCCACGTAGCGGCGGAAGTAGCGGTGGAAATAGCTGAGCAAGTGGCCTCCATCGTTCCTCGGGAGATTCCCTGGCAAGCGACTCGGAAAGCAGTGTGGTAGGCTATGGGGTAGGCATAGGAGAGGGTCGAGCGGCAAGCGAGGATAGAGGATTGAGGATAGAGGAGTTAGGACGGAAACTGGCGGGTCGGGGAATGTGTGCTATAGTACACAAATCTGTAGGATTGGCGATGACGCCGACAGGGCCGTCCACCGCTTGCCGGGGCGGGACCGAACTCAGGATTCCCGGTCTACAAGTCGTGTCCCAGGAAAGAGTGCTTGACTTGGCAGAGGTCGGTATTATGCTCAGTTCGTTCCCAATGAGTGGCGAGACTAATCCTCCTGACAAGCTGCAGGCCCTGCGCGAACGGGTAGCTTCGGCCTCGACTCCGGCCGAGCGGATTGAAGCTACGATGGAACTGGCCGAGGTGATTTGGCCCCGCGACCCGGTCACGGTCAGACCGCTGCTGGAACAGGTGGTGGCAGAAGCCGACGCCGCCGGCCGTGTCGGTGACAAAGGCAGGGCCATTTTCATGCTGGGCGAGATGCAGCGCCGAGCCGGCGACCTCGATGGTGCAGCGCGCTATGCCGAGATGTTGTTCAAGCTTGCGGATGCTACCGGAGACCATAGAGTTCGTGCGTATGGGCTCAATCTCCGCGGGTGCATACACGGGGATCGCGGCGAGTCGCAGTCCGCACTTGAGTGTTTCGAGGGGCTCCTGAAAGTAGCCAAGCGAATCGGGTCCGCTCCGGGCGAAACGATGGCGCTGAACCAGCTCGCGTGCGTTCACGCTGCGCGCGGCGACCTTGACTTTGCCCTTGAACGTTACCGGCAATGTCTGGCAGCAAATGCCAAAGCCGGAGACACGCAGGGCCGGGCTTTCAGCTACTTCAACATAGGTTGGACCCTCAGCGCGATGGGGCGCTGGGCCGAGGCGACCGAGAATTTCTACCGGGCGATTGCTCTCTGCGAGGAGCATGGATTCTCTGACCCGCTGGCCGCGGCTCGAAACGCGCTTGGCGAGCTCTCACTCAAGCGATCTGAGTACGACGGTGCCGCGCTCATGTTCGGCGCAGTGATCGACTCAGAGAGGCAACACCGTCGAGCCGGAGGAGTTTACCGAGAGGCTCTCACCAATCTGGGTTGGACTCACTTCCGCAACGGAGACCTTGCCCAGGCGGAGGAGGTCTTGAGCGAAGCCGCTCGGCTGTGCGAAGCAGCCAAGGACCGCCGCGTGCTCACGACCGTCTGCCGCCGTCGGGCCGAGGTTGCGCTGGCGCGGGGCTGGCTTGATGCGGCCGGCGATTTGCTGGCTCAGGCCGTGCATCACGCGGCCGACCTGAATCTGCCAAGAGAACAGGGCGAGGCGCTCCGTGTCGAGGCATTGCTGGCTGCGGCTCGTGGTGACGCGGCCAAGACCGTGGAACTCTTCGACAGGTCCGAGACCAGGCTGGGACCGCTTGGCGACACGTATGAACTCGCGCTTGCGCGACTGCAGCACGGCCGGGAACTCCTAGAAAAGAATCGGTCGGAAGAGGCCCGACCCAAGCTACAGGCTGCGGCTCAGACGTTCCGCCGACTCGCCGTTGTCGCCGAGGCCGAAGAGGCCACCATGCTGCTTTACCGTCTTGAGCTGAGCACAGACCGCACCGCGGCTTTGCTCCAGGGGCTCCTAAGCATCACAGCACTCGCACTGACTCCCGAGAGGTTCATTGAGCAGATCCTCTCGATGCTGTGCGACAACCTGCAGTTCGGACAGGGCGCGGTGCTGGTTGATGACAGACCGGTTGCACTGAGGGGTAGTCCGAGACTGCCTGAGTTGACGAGCCGAGAGGCACTCTCGGAGACCGATCTTTCCCTGCTTTTCCCCATCAATCTGGAAGGCCGCGCAGTCGGCCTCGTTTGGCTCCAGCGGGAAGCTCCCTTGGCGACGCGCGTCAGCCCTGAGGTGCTGGATGTCGTGTCCGGCACACTAGCGCCAGCGCTGGCGAGATTTGGAGATCTCAGGGTCATTGATGCCGGCAGCGCGCCGCAGATTCAGGGGCTGCGGTTCCGGGGAGTTGTCGGTCGGAATCACGACGTGCGCGACGTTCTCGGAATCGTGGCGCGTGTGGCCGCCGCACCGGTTCCGGTTTTGATTCGCGGAGAGAGCGGTTCGGGCAAAGAGCTGGTTGCCCGGGCCCTGCACGATTCAGGCCCGCGTGCCGACAAGCCCTTCGTTGTCGTCAACTGCGCGGCAGTGCCGGAATCACTGCTGGAGGCCGAGTTCTTCGGGGTCGAGCAGGGCGCGGCCACCGGTGTCGCGGCGCGGCCGGGCAAATTCGAGCAGGCAGGCAAAGGTACCATCTTCCTTGACGAAATCGGGGACATGAGTCCTGCTCTCCAGGCGAAGCTGCTGCGGGTCATCGAAGACAAGACGATCACGCGCGTTGGCGGCGGGAAGGAAATCCCGACAGAAGCTCGGGTGGTTGCCGCGACGAACATGGACCTCGACCTCCGTGAGCGCGAGGGTCTGTTCCGGCGCGATCTGCTCTATCGTCTCAACACGGTTCAACTTGTTCTGCCGCCGCTGCGCCGTCGGCAAGAGGACATTCCGCTGCTAACGAGGTTCTTCATCGCCCGCGCCGCACAGGAATACAACCGGCCGGTTCACCGCGCAAGCGACGAAGTTCTGTCTCTGTTTGCCGGGTTCGACTGGCCGGGCAACATCCGCCAGCTCCGGCACATTGTCGACCGGGCAGTGTTGCTCGCCGATGGTGACACGCTCCAGGTCGCAGATCTTCCACTTGAAATGAGGCAGCGTGACGCCGGTTCAGACGCGCAGCCACGAGAGAGCCTGCGCAGCCGCGTGCGTGCGAAGTCGGATGAATCGGAAAGGGCCCTGCTTGTCGAGGCCTTGAGGCAGGCAAAGGGCAACACATTGGAGGCCATCAGGCTCACAGGTTTCAGCCGCAGGCATTTCTTTCGCCTGCTCCGCAAACACAACTTGGACCGCAACAGCGACTGACGTCAGCGGCGAGTAGTCCAGACTCGCTGATAGCTACAGCAAAACAACCCTTCGGTCTTGAGAAGTGCCAAGGAATGGCACTAAATGGGCATTCATGGCACTCCTGTCGCAATCCATTGAAGGGAAGTCACTTACCTGCTTCTCGGGTCGTCCTAGTTTGGGCGTAAAATGGCACTACTACATTCCTCTCGCTGAGTCCAGAAGCCAAGCAACTACCTATCCCGCCGTAGCTTACGCTGCATGCCCCTTGCTGGCATATTTCGTGTCTAGGCGCAAGTGTGATGTCAGTGCAGATCAGAGATTTCGTCGATGTAGACGCGAGGGCACGCGAGCTTGGTTGCAGGGCCCCGGTCCGGTTGGCTCTCCTACCAAGTAACTACTCCACCGTGGCCCATGCCGGCGAGTTTCGCTATCACGCGGCCACACCGTACATCCGTTCGGCCTGGCAGAGCGTCGGCCTTGAGGACGAAGGTCCGCATGCGCGGGACATAACTCATTCGACTCACTCCGTCATTCTGAGCGAGTCTGACGAGTCGAAGAATCTCCTTGTTCGCGCAGGGCAGGCCCAATCGTCCCCGATTGGGATCGTGTCCCCAGCCGGGCAAGCCGAGACCAACAGCGAGAGCGCAAAGCTCCCGCTGGTGGCATTCTTCGGATCCGCTCTGCTGACCGGTCCGGAATGGGGCGTGACCGTCGCTCTGAGCCTTGTCACCAGGGTGCTCGCACTACATCCTGCCTGCGCAAGTCCCTGGGAGGTCCGGTTCGATGCCGTGGTCGAACGGCCGGGCCCCCACGGCTGCACCTGCATTGAGTATCAAGGCGATGCGTACGGGATTGTTGAACTGTGCACAGACGTGCGACGAGTCCTGGCCGACAGATGAGTCGACAGACCAACGGGCAGCACGCGTTCCTCGGCCAGGAAGAACAGACTCGGCATCGGGCTCCGTCCTGCCCGCAAGATTGCAGTCGAGATGCAGAAGGTATCAGGCAGAGGATGGCAAGACGAGGAAGAGTTAGCAGGTAGCAGAGAGCAGTTAGAAAGGAAGATTGACATGCACCGAATGAGATGGAATGGTAGCCAGCAGCCCGGCACTCACCGGCTGAGCTGGAATCAGGCCCGTGGTGGTCGAAAGCTCGCCGCCGGGGCCTACTTCGTGCTCCTTGACATGGGCGCGGAGAAGGCTACGCTGAAGGCGATCATTCGGTAAGTCCGCGATTCGGAGGGGCGGATATTTCCGCCCCTCCGAGCTTAGAGTATCATGATGGTTCAAATCACGTTGCTTCTTCTTCTGTCCTTCACCCTTGCCCTTGGCTCCTTCGGGCCGCCGGTGCGCATCGACCACAAGTTGCCGAGTCACAGTTGCATCAATATGGCGATTACCGTCGGCCCGGGCGCGCCTTCGAATCAGCCAATATACGTCGCATTCGAGGACGATTCGGTGGTGGGTATCTTCCGTGTTGATTCCGATGTCATGTTCCAGAAGTCAACTGATGCCGGCAGGACCTGGTTGCCCACCGACGTGCTGATCCAGGAAGGTGCATCCCACGCATACAGTCCAGACATCACGACCGACTCGGACGGCAATGTCTATATCGTGTGGGGAAACTGGGATCGCGACACTGCCGGCGTGTATGACAAGCCGAACCTGTGCGTGCGCTCAAGCGACGGCGGGACCACGTGGACTTCACCGGTCAGAGTGGATGACAGTCCAGACCCCAACATCGGTGCCCCCCGGATTGCCGCGGACTCGGCGGGTAACCTCTTCTGCGCCTGGGGCGACGCGCGGACGGGAAGTGCTCACATCCGGTCGTCCGTCTCCACCGACCGCGGAGCGACATGGAGTACGAGCGTACAAGTGGACGACGACACGACGGACGAGGGTGTTGGCCGGGCAGAGGTCTTCGTCCAACCGGGAACGAACCACTACCTTGTGGCTGCGCAAACCCCCCGCCGGGTGGGAACTCACTGGGAAGCCGGCACCGCGCTGTATCGTTCGACCGATATGGGCCTGACCTTCCAGCCCGGGGTCCAGATCGACACATCAAGATATGACACGAGGCAACCTCATATCGCCGCCGACCGGGACCACATCATCTGCGACTACTTCGCGGATCCCTACAGGGTCGGTGACACGATGATCGCCGAGGCCCGCACATTCTACACGCAGGGGGATTCGTGGGGCACTCCCGCACCGATGACCAATCTCGACCCTGACCACGAGCTATACTACAGCGGGCCACTTGCCCTCTCCGGCGACGGCCGCGTCCACACGGCGCTGACGGTCCAGGATACGTTTGACGGGGACGACAACATGTACTACACGTCCTCCTCGGACCATGGCGTCTCCTGGTCCGACCTCGAGCTCGTCTCCGACGACACAATTGTGCATACCTGGTACCCGGACATCGGCGCCGACTCGACCGGCCATGCATACATTGTCTGGTACCAGCCCAACGCTACGCGCGGCGAGATCTGGTTCGCGACCAACGCCCCGCTCGGCATCGCCGAGGAGCCGGCGCGGCAACCCGTCAGCGTGCAGTCTTCCGCAACCGTCATCCGCGGCGTGCTTCTGCTGGGAGCAGCAGGCAGTAGACAGAACGTAGAATGCCGTGCGGAGTTGCTGAGCATTGCCGGACGGAAGGTGATGGATCTGGAGCCCGGCGGGAACGATGTCCGGGCGCTGGCGCCGGGAGTGTACTTCGTACGTGAGGAGCCACAAGCCTCAAGCCCCAAGCTCCAAGCCATCCGCAAGGTCGTCATCCAGCACTAGACGGTTCGACCGCAACTGGCGGGCAGGGCATCGTCTGCAGGCCCTGCCCGCGTGTTCAGGTCCGGCCCGGCCTATTCCTTGAGGCCGGAGCGGGCCTGGGACTGGATTATCTGCTTCTGGGCAGCGAAGAAGAGGAGAATCAACGGGATGACCGCGAGAGTCGTTGCCGCCATCAGCAGCGTGTAGTTGGTGGTCTGTTCCCGCGAGAAGTAGGCAAGCCCGACCTGCAGCGGACGTATCTTGTCCGAGTTCGTGACAATCAACGGCCAGAAGAAGGAGTTCCACGAGGCGATGACGTTGAAGACCACTATCGTAACAAGGGGAGCCTTGCAGAGCGGCAGGACGACCTTGCGCAAGGTGGTCCAGTCCGAGCAGCCGTCGATGCGGGCGGCGTCGAAGAGGTCCTGGGGCAACTGGCGGATGTGCTGCCTGAGCAGGAATATGGCGAAGATATTCACGGTCCATGGGACAATCATCGCGGCGTAGGTGTCGATCCAGCCGAGCTTGTACAGGATGATGTAGGACGGCACGAGGTAGACGGGGAGAGGTATCATCATTAGGGCGAGGAAGCCCATGAACAGGATTTCGCGGCCGGGGAAGCGGAACCGGGCAAAGGCATAGGCGGCCATGACGCCGGTTACGAGCACTCCGAACAAGCCGAGCGCGGTCACGAGCACCGTGTTCGCGAAGTAGCGCCAGAGCGGAATCTCTCTGAATACCTCGCTGTAGTTGGAGAACTGCATCGAACTCGGCCACCATGAGGGTGGGAACTTGAGCGCCTCCAGCGGTGTCTTGAGCGAGGTCGAGAGCATCCAGAAGAACGGAAGCACCATGGCGAGGCCGCCTAGGATGAGAAGCAGGTGGATGGGGAGATTGCGCGTACGCAGCCTGGGGCGAGGGGCGGGGGGCGAGGGATGCGTCATTGGTGGAAATCCGAATGACGAAGCACGAATGACGCATCAAGTCCGAATGGCTCTTCTGTCGCCCTGAGCGAGCGAAGCGAGTCGAAGGGTCTCGCCTGAGAGATTCCTCGACTCGTCCGACTCGCTCGGAATGACAAAGGAAGGGGACTCGCTCGGAATGACGGAGGAAGTCGAGTCGCTCGAGGTAACACTGGACTATGCACAGGACGGGTGCTCCTGGCTGTCGCCCCGGGCGCAGTCGAGGGGTCTCTCAGTTTGTTCCTCGCCGAGGTCCGTCCAATCCGGATTCAGAGACCGTATCAGAGCTAGTTTCTTTTCCCTCCGCCATCCCTTGAGCTGCTTCTCGCGTGAGATGGCATCGTAGGGACTGCTGAAGTGCTCGTACCACACAAGCTTAGTGATGTTGTACTTGCTGGTGAACCCGGGGACGAGCTTCTGCTTGTGTTCTTGCACGCGGCGCGCAAGGTTGTTGGTCACCCCGACGTACAGCGTTCGCGAGGGGTTAGTCAGGATGTAGACCGAGTACTGCCTCATGCCGTCACCCTGAGCGAGCGGAGCGAGTCGAAGGAATTCGTCCCTCCGTCACCCTGAGCGCAGTCGAAGGGTCTCTCAGGCAAGATTCTTCGACTCGTCGGACTCGCTCAGAATGACTGGGCCGGTTACCCATATTGCACTCTCCGTTCGAGGAAGACGCGCTGGAGGATGGTGAGAGCGAGAATGATGAGGAAGGCGAAGAAGGCGATGGCAGCGCCGTAGCCGAGCCGCCAGAGCTCAAACGACGCCTCGTAGAAGTAGTACATCACAACTTTGGTCGTGGAGAGCGGGCCGCCGGCCGGCGGGCCGGTCATTATCCAGACCTGGGCAAAGGTCTCGAACGCGCTGATGCAGGAGAGGATAAGCACGTAGTAGGTTGTGGGTGATATCAGGGGCCAGGTGATGCGCCGGAACATCGACCAGCGTCCGGCGCCGTCGATGCGGGCGGCCTCGTAGTAGGACTTATCGATGTTCTGGAGCCCGGCGAGGAAGATGACGACGTTGTAGCCGATGCCTTTCCAGATGCCCATCATGACGAGCGAGAGAAGCGCGATTGACGGGCCGCGCAGGCTTGGCGGCAACTGGACCGACGAGCCGGCGACGAGTTCGAACAGACCGCGCGGGTCCTGGAGCCAGCGGATGCCGGAGATCTGGAACCAGGAGAGGATGTAGTTCAAGAGGCCACGGTCAGGCTGGAGTATCCAGCGCCAGACGACCGAGACCGCGACGATCGAGGTAACCACCGGCAGGTAGTAGATGGTGCGATACGCGCCGAGCCCGCGGATCTTCTGGTTGAGCAGGATGGCGATGAAGAGCGAGATGAAGAGGATGAGCGGGACTTCGAACAGGACGTACCAGCCGGTGTTGAGGAGCGACTGCCAGAAGACCGGGTCACGCAGGACCGCGGCGTAGTTGCCGAGCCCGACAAAGGCGCGGGCACCGGCCATGCCCCAATCGTACAGGCTCATCCTGACCGAGAGGCCGATGGGCAGAACGCGGAAGGCCAGCAGGATGACCAGAGCCGGGAGCAGCCATGCGAAGCCGGACAGGGCTTCTCGGGTCCGGCGCTGCATCATGCGAGTTCCACCACCAAGACACGAAGGCACCAAGGCCGGAAGGTCGAGGCAATCGTCACAGGATAGTCGATGCGCCGAGTATAGCAGGATGCGGAGGATGGTCAACCGAGGCTAGGCATGCTCCGGTGTCACCCTGAGCTAGCGAGGCGAGTCGAACGGGTCTCGCCTGAGAGATGTCTCGACTGCGCTCGACATGACCACCCATCAGTTCTAGAATACCCCCGTGAGACGCGGAGTTGCGATGATGCCACTGCACTGGGGCAAGGCACCGGCCTGGCTGTTCCAGCGGATGGTGAAGCTGTGCCGGGCCGTGACTGAGATAGTGGTGACCGACTACGGCGCGGACGAGTTGCTCAGGCGGTTCTCCGACCCGGTCTGGTTCCAGAGCTTCGGGTGCGTACTGGGATTCGACTGGCATTCGTCGGGCGTGACCACCACTGTGTGCGGAGCGCTCAAGGAGGCGGTGAAAGGGCAGGAAACGAATCTCGGCCTCTTCGTCTGCGGGGGCAAGGGCGGGGCATCGCGCAAGACGCCCGGCGAGATAGAAGGCTTCTCCGAGCAGTTCAGCTTGGACGGGGACAGGCTGGTTCGGGCGAGTCGGCTGAGCGCCAAGGTTGACTCGGCGGCGTTGCAGGACGGGTTCCAGATATACCAGCATGTTTTCATCGGTACGACCGAAGGCCGCTGGGCAGTAGTGCAGCAGGGGATGGACACCGACACGCGCTGGGCCCGGCGATACCATTGGCTGTCCGAGGACCTCGAGGACTTCGTGTCAGAGCCGCACGAGGGGATTGCCTGCGATCATGTGGGCAGACCACTGAACATGGTTGCGGTAGAAGCCGACACGGCGAGGCAGGCAGTTGCCGCAATATCGAGCCGCTCGCCAGACGTCACCGTGAAGGAGCTTGAGAGCATCAGGGCGCTGGCTATGCCAGAGCAGCACCCGGTCGGACTCGGCGACGTGAGCCCAAAGTACCTGCAGAAGGCCCTCGTTCGCACATATGAGAGACCACCACAGGACTTCTCGTCCTTGCTCCTGCAACCCGGGGTTGGACCGAAGACGATACGCGCGCTCGCCCTGATTGCCGAGGTCGCGCACGGTGCGCCGCTCAGCTTCCGTGACCCGGTTACCTACTCTTTTGCAGTAGGAGGCAAGGATGGCTGGCCATACCCGGTGGACCGCAACGCCTACGACCGTTCCGTCTCTTTCCTAGAGAAGGGGATTCGTGAGGCGAAGCTGGGCAACAAGGAGAAGCTCGACGCGCTCAGGCGACTCGACTCGTGGTCGAGAGCGGTCGGCGCGTCTTCCGTCACCCCGAGCGTAGACGAGGGGTCTCTCAGGCGAGATTCCTCGACTCTGGCCAAGGGCGTCGTCGCTCGGAATGACAGTGCTGAAGGTGGACGGTGACAGTGTTGCGGCGCAGGTTTCCGAAGGCCTTTGTCGAAAGATACTCGCAGTTCATACCTGACTTCGACGCGTTCCTTGATGCCATGCAAAGGCCGCTCCGGCGGACGTTCCGCGTGAACACCCTCAAAGCGACACGAGAGCGAGTTCTTGAACTCATGGTCGACCTGAAGCCGGAGCCGCTGCCGTGGTTCGACCTTGGCTTTGCCCTTCCGGAAAATGGGGACTGTACCGCGCGTTCTCGCGCTCCGGGGGACTGTCCCCATTTTCCCAGCATCGGTAAGCGGATTGAACACTTCATCGGGCTCATCTATGTACAGGAGGCGGCCTCGATGGCGCCGCCGCTAGTCCTTGACCCTCAGCCGGGCGAGCGAGTTCTGGACATCGCCGCGGCGCCCGGTTCCAAGACGACCGAGATGGCGGCAATGATGGAGAACACCGGCATCGTCATCTCCAATGATCCTTCGCCGACGCGCGTGCGTGGCCTCATCGGCAACGTCGACCGCGCCGGCTGCTTGAACGTGGCGGTATGCCGGATGGATGGCGTGTCGCTGGGCAGGGCCGTCGCCGGTACTTGCGACCGCGTCCTTGTCGATGCCCCTTGTTCATCCGAAGGGACCATCCGCAAGTCGGCGCAGGCACTGGATCGGTGGTCGGTGGCAGCCATCGAGCGCTTCCCGTCGATTCAGAAGCGGTTGATACTGGCCGGGTATCTCGCGCTCAAGCCCGGTGGCGTGATGGTCTACTCAACCTGTACGGTGGCGCCCGAGGAGAACGAGGCCGTCGTGGCGCACCTGCTGACGCGGCAGCCCGAGGCGGTGCTTTGTGAAGCCGAACTGCCGGGCCTCAAGATGCGGCCGGGTCTGGCCGAATGGGAACGTGAGTCGTTTCCCCAGGTAGTCAGTCGTTGCCGGAGAATCCTGCCGCAGGACAATGATACCGAGCCGTTCTTTCTGGCACTGATACGGAGGCCGGAGTGAACCGACGCGTGCGGGAACTGAGTGAGAGGTTCGGCATACCGATCGAGGTGTCCGAGTGGCTCGAAGCGCATGAAGAACAGGAGACCGTCTTTGTCGGCACGCCTGAGGTGATGCGGTTTGACGCCGTCCGGCCGATGCGTCGTGGTATCAGGCTGGCAAGGGTCTATCCCTACTCCGTCAAGCCTACCACATTCGGCATGCAGGTACTCGGGGAACAGGCTACCCGCAACGTGATTGCACTCACGGACGAGCAGGCCAAGCTGCTCATTAACGGCGGGAGTATGAGTCTGGAAGCAGATACCGACAACGGGTTCGTGCTTCTGAGATGGCGCGGTTTTGTTGTCGGAGTCGGGTTCTACAAGCGGCCGGTGCTCAAGTCGCAGATTCCGCGGTCCCGCTCGGTCGAGTAGTGGCCTCGTCCAACCACCCTGCCTGGCGGAGTGCATCGTAAAGCACTATTCCGGCAGCAGTTGCCACGTTTACCGAGTTCTTGTATCCAAAGACCGGAATCTCGACCACGGCGTCGCAGGTCTTGAGCGCAGCCGCGGAGACGCCAAGTGCCTCATTACCCAGCACCAGCGCGACCGGGAACAGGTAGTCGAGCCGGTGATAGAGTGACGCGCCCCGAGCGGTCTCGACCGCGACGAGTCGAATACCCCGGTGTTTGAGGTCGGCGAGCGCATCCGCGGTGCTGTCGAACCTTCGCCAGGGCACTGAGTCGGTCGTTCCCAGCGATGTCTGTTCCAGTTTGTGATGGGGCGGGTAGGCTGTGTACCCGCAGGGGATGACCTCGGCGGCGCGGGCTGCGTCGGCCAACCGGAATATCGAGCCGACGTTGAAGGCGCTGCGCAAGTTGTCGAGCACGATGTGAATCGGTCGGCGCGGGAGCCGGGCGAATTCCTCAGGCGGGAGTTCGGAATCACGCGTCCTGACCTCGAAGAAGGTCTCGATTCCGTCGGATGCAGGTCTGCCTTTGAGCGAACGGCCGCGATGTCGGGGCGGGCCTTGAGTACGGGGACGCCTCATTCGAGGCCGGACGATTTGCGAATGGTCTTCTGCTGGGCAGGGGAGAGCCCGGCGTGAGAGCCGATGCTCAGCACAATCTGGGCGGCCTTTTCAGTCAGCTCGATGAGGTCGAGCGCGGCCCCGGCCGTGGACCCGACCGCGACGATTCCGTGCATCGGCCAGATGACGGCTGAGGAATGTTCGATTGCGTAGGCGGTTGCCCGGCCGAGCGCCATGGAGCCCGGCGCCAGGAACCGGATCGCAGTCAGTCGGTCCTTGAGCAGCAGCGGTCCTTCGGTGTGCGCACCGAGCAGACGGTTGACAAGCTGCTTCGGGTTCGGCACGAGATGCGTCAGGGCGATGAGCGTGGTGGGGTGGGTGTGGACGACGACGCGGTCGTGGTGACGGAATCTCGCGAGCGCGTCGTGGACAGCGACATGAGTGGGGAGCTCGCTCGACGGCCGGGCCCCCTTCGGGATGATGGAGTATGACCTGTCGCCGGCACCGAACCGGAGCATGCATAGTCCCTCAGCCGGTCTGCGCGCAAGGTCGCGCATCCTGACGTTTGCCCGTTTCACCAGCAGCGTGCTCACTGCCGGCCAGGCTCCGAGTCTGACCGAGATGTTGCCCGCGTTTGCTTCCGCCCAGCCGCGCCTGGCGAGTTCGGATGCAACCGTGGCGATATCGTCAGCATGCGGCTTCACCGCCTTTTCCAGTTCGCTTGCGGTCAATCTGGCATTCATGCAACATGATATTGCCGTCTCGACATGCCGCTGTCAAGTTAGCCATCGGGTCGGACCACCCGAATCCGCAGATAGTGTAGTTTGCCGCTAATGTAACGGTGTCCTGCGGGTGTTGAGTCGGCATCTGACTGGACTTGGTCACGACTAGTGGTGTCGATAGTGGTGAATCACACCA
>Ga0163209_1000888_pt1 | contig 13077 bp, 9 predicted proteins | sample Kivu_160m_FD_113538 | JGI IMG/M metagenome (GOLD analysis project Ga0163209, IMG submission 113538) | Freshwater microbial communities from Lake Kivu, Western Province, Rwanda to study Microbial Dark Matter (Phase II) - Kivu_160m | ecosystem: Environmental > Aquatic > Freshwater > Lake ...
GGTACATACTTTAAGCCTGAATGGATGATGGTTGTCTATCTGGCAGCGATCGTCTTGGTTCTTGCGATAAAGCCATCTGGTCTGTTCGGGAAGTTTAAGGAACTGGAAGAAAGAGTCTGACAATTGCGGAATGTAGAATGCGGATTGCGGATCGTATGGGCATGGGAATTAGGGCACAGGCATTGGAAAATCTCCCCTCGCCCCTCTTTGGCAAAGAGGGGTAATTCCTCCCTTAGGAAAAGGGAGGACAGGAGGGATTTTACAAATAGACGTTTTTAGTATTTTGAGAACATTAACAAGGCAAAACTTGGATGATTTGGACAGGGACTCTATGAAATTCAGAAAAGAGAGGTTGGATCGGGGGATTAAGGCGAGATGTGAGGATATCTTCGCCCTTTCGTCTTATAGGGAAATACTCTATCTGATGTTCCCCAGGGTTGTGCCAGTTCTTGTGTTGCTCATTCTTCCACTCTTGCAGGGCGTTATTGGACTATACTGGGAAAAGGTGTTGATGATCACTTGTATGATCGCGTTACTCGCTTTGAGTTGGGATTTGATGGCCTCGGTAGGATTAATTTCGTTGGGTCAAGCCCTTTTCTTCGGGACAGGGGCTTATATCGCAGGTTATTTAAATTATGCCTTTAAGCTTCCACCCATCTTCACCATTCCTTTGGGCACTCTCGGGGGTGCCCTTTTCAGCACCTTATTGCTTCTCCCCGTTTTGAGATTAAGAGGAGTGTACTTTGCTATTGTCACTTTAGTTTTTCCGTTACTCCTTGCTCGATTTATTGAGACAACAAAAATTCTTGGTGGAACTGAAGGGATGAGCGCCCTTTCCCCCCTTCCTAATATATGGGTGGAACTTTATGTCCCTGTATTTGCACTGCTCATCTGTCTTTTCGGTTTTCGCAGGTTGATCAATGAGGACTATGGGCTGGTTCTTCAAGGAATACGAGATAATGACAGGGCAGTAATGAGTGGAGCGATCAACATTTACTGGTTCAAGGCTCAAGCAGTGTTCATCGCCGGGGTCGCAGGGGCATTTGCCGGCGCTTTCATGACCCATTACTATCAGTTTGTAGGGATGCCTGCCTTTGCAATGGATTATTCGATCTTGCCCTTAACTGCCGCGGTTTTAGGTGGGGTAGGGACGTTTGCCGGTCCAACCATAGGTGCTTTCATACTGATGCCTCTTTCTGAATCCCTTCGAGCCGTTGGGACATTGAGACAGGTCTTCTACTCGGCCATTCTCATTATCTGCGTTGTGGGGTTACCCGAAGGGATCTTTCATTATTTACGAAGAAAGTATCACCAGTTCGAAAGAATGGTGGATGTCGGATAACCCCTCACCCCTCCCTCTCCCCTTGGGGGAGAGGAATTAGAAGATAGTCCCCTCTCTCCTTTGGGGGAGAGGGAAAGTGTGAGGGGTTAGGGTAACGGCTACGAAGCCCGTTTGGTTTAAGGGGCAGACGATTACGTTTAACGTAGGGCAGGCGTCTCGCCTGCCGCGTTCGGTCGGCGGGGTCGCCGACCCTACTTTGTTTTTGAACCAATTATGAATAAAACTATTTTGTCAGTTGAAAATCTATCCAAGAATTTCGGTGGCGTAGCAGCGATCGTCCGGGTGAGCTTTTCTTTGAAAGCAGGGGAGCTTCTCGGAATCATCGGTCCGAATGGTTCAGGGAAAACCACCCTGGTTAATTTGCTAACAGGTTTTGTAAAGCCCGATTCTGGAAAGGTGACATATCTTGGATCAGAAATTACGGGAAAGCCCCCTTACAAGATAGCAGAGCTGGGGATTGTCCGAACTTTCCAGATGGTAAAGCCATTTTATCAATTGTCCGCCTTCAAAAATCTCATCATCCCTCTGTATTCCTCGCGGGTTAAGAAACTGAGGGGAGGGAAATACGGTGATCGGGATGATGTGGCCATTGATCTTCTGGAAGATGTTGGTTTTGAGCGCGATTCTTTTGTGCCCTACAAAGTGGCCGCTAGCCTCCCCCATGGGTATCTGAAGCGTCTAGAACTGGCACGTTGTTTAGCTCTCCGGCCAGATTTACTTATTCTCGATGAACTTTTTTCAGGAATGTCTATGTCAGAGGTTGCGAGCACCCTTCCCATCATCGAAAAATTGAACAGTGAGGGTCTCACCATCATGATGGTTGAACACCGGTTAAAAGAACTCTTTCGAATTGCTCATCGGGTCATTGCGCTCAATTTTGGTGCCAAAATTGCTGATGGACCTCCCCGCGAGATGATGGAGAGCGAAGCGGTAAAAGCCGCTTACCTTGGAAGTGAAGAAGAGGAATAGGATGCTTGAAGTCAAGAACCTTTTGGTCTTTTTCGAAAATTCCCTTGCACTCAATGATCTCAGCCTGGAGGTTCATAAGGGAGAGATCGTCGGTGTTCTTGGCTCAAACAGTGCCGGTAAGACGACTTTGATGAACACCATCTCCGGTCTGATGATTGACATCAAGAGGAAAGAAGACCGAAGAGGAGGAGAGAGGATTACTTTATTGGGTGAAATAAGGTTTGAAGGTGAGGACATTACAAACACCGAACCTGATGAGAGGGTTAAGAAAGGGATTGTTCTAAGTCGAGAAAGACATCCCATCTTCCCGGACAGCACGGTAGAAGAGAATCTGAGGATCGCCGCTTATTTGAGAAAGGATTCAGGGATAAAGAAGACCTTTGATTTCGTCTACTCGGTTTTTTTTCATTTAAATGAGATAAAAAAAAGAAAGGCTGGATTCTGCAGCGGTGGGGAACAACAGATGCTTGCCATCGGCATGGCATTGATGACCAACCCTCGCCTTCTCCTGATGGATGAGCCTTTACTCGGACTCTCTCCAGTCCTCCAACGCGATCTGAGAAGGGCCATCAAACAAATTCGAGGAGAAGGGGTTACCATTCTGGTTACAGAACAGTTTGCCAGGCCCCTTCTTCCCATTATTGATCGAGGGTATGTGATCGAAAATGGGATCCTCGTCCTCTTCGGAACAGGACAGGAATTGATGAATAACCCAGAAGTGAAGGCAGCGTATTTTGGAGTATGACCTTTGAATTCGAAGCACGAAATCCGAAATTCGAAACAAATCCAAATGACCGAAGCACTAAATCTCAAACTTATTATGTTTTGAAAATTTGAGATTCGAGATTGTTTTGCCTGCCTGCCGGTAGGCAGGGATTTTGATATTCGGATTTCGGATTTGTAACTTAGGTTATTTTCCCATCAGAGACTGAAGTCTAAGGAAGGAATTGATGATACTGCCAGTAGGTTCCATCTACGAACAATTCGAAAGAGTGTGCCGGGATTACCCGGAGAAGCCTGCTCTCATCTACCTGGGCGTCAAATATAATTTTTCTCAATTGAAAGAGGCGACTGAGAACCTGGCTGCCAATCTACATCAATTGGGGTTAGCCAAAGGAGATAAGGCCGTCCTTTATCTCCCTAATTGTCCACAATGGGTCATCGCTTGGCTTGCTTTGATGCGCATGGGCGTTATTGCCATCCCTATCTCGCCCATCTATACGCCGATCGACCTCGAATACATGGCGAATGACAGCGGAGCCGAGACGGTCTTTTGTCTGGATACCAACTTCGGGTATGTCACACAGGTTCTTCCTGAGACGAAATTGAAGAGGGTCATCGTCACAAACTTGGCCGAGCTTGTTCCGTGGTGGAAGTGGCTTATTGGGAGAGGTTTTAATAAAATTCCTGTAGGGAAGTTTAATGCAGGGGAGAATATCTATCGGTTTAAAAGGCTGATTAGAGACGGTCATGCTTCTGTTCTGCCACCCTTGAAAGCAGAGCCTGAAGAAATGGTGGAAATGCTTTACACTGGGGGCACAACAGGTCTTCCCAAAGGAGTCCCTTTTACAAATATTCTGTTTTTGGAAGCCGCGGCTGAACAGAGGGCGGTCAGTGAGCGCTTTATACCCAAGGGAGAAGATGTTGTTGTTCAAGGGGGTCCGCTTTTCCATATTCTTGGGCAACAAGTGGGATTGGGAGGAATCCTCTCAGGGGACACACTGGTATTACTCCCACGAGTCAATCTGGATGGACTCTTTGATCATGTTCAAAGATACAAGGTTCTTACGTTCTTCGGTGTTCCTGCCATGTACCGCATGATTCTTGAACATGACCGGGTGGACTACTACAACTTGAGCTCCCTTAAATACTGTTTCTCTGGAGGTGACGTGCTTCCTTCAGAGGTAGCTGAGAGGTGGCTTAAGAAGTTTGGAAGGCCGATAAGCGTGGGATATGGCGCAACAGAGACATGCGGGCGCGTGTCCTTGACACCGATGGGTGAACAGGCCCCGGCAGGAAGTGCAGGCAAGATAACACCTCTTCAGGAAGTGAAACTCGTTGACCCAGACAACCTTGAACCGGTTCCTCATGGTGAGCCTGGAGAAGTACTGGTCTCCTCCGAGCATATGGTCAGGGCTTACTGGAACAAACCTGAGGAGACCGCCGATTGCTTTATTGAGATGGATGGGAAGCTCTGGTACAGGACTCGTGACATTGTTCGGATAGACGAAAAGGGATGGCTGTTCTATTTGGATCGGTCTGTGGACACCCTCAAGCATAAAGGCTACCGGGTTGCGGTTTCGGAGATAGAAGCTGTATTGCAGGAACATCCTGCAGTCATTTCCGCCTGTGTGGTGGGCGTTCCGGACGAGAAGGTCGGCGAGAGGATCAAAGCTTTTGCCGTTCTCAAAGAAGATGTGAAGGGCGTGAGCGCCTACGATCTCCTTAAATGGTGCCGAGAAAGATTAGCTCCTTACAAAGTCCCGCAATATATAGAATTCCGTGATATGCTCCCGAAATCAAAGGTCGGTAAGCTCTTAAGGCGTGAATTGAGAGCCGAAGAACGAAAGAGATTTGAGAAAGCTGAATAAATATTTTAGAGTTCTAAAAATTTAGTCTTTAAATTCTGAAGGCTTAACTCCCGACTCCGAACTTACTTACCTCCCTTCATTTTCTATTTTAGAATTGGAATCACATTCTAAAAATCATCTACAATGCCGTAGTCTGCACCATTAAAGATGGGGGCACGGGGGTCCTTTTTGATCGCGATAATTGTCTCAGAACCCTGCATAGCAGTCACGTGTTGGAATCCACCACTGATACCAATTCCAAGATAGACCTTCGGTTTTACGGTCTTTCCGGAGATTCATGAATGAAAAAATTTGACATAATAAATAAAAATGACTATAATGTTGTCAATTTTCAACGAAATATGACGACATAACCGTCGAACCATGCAGCCAAGAATATTAAAAGCCCCTCAAAAGAGCTTCTTTTTAATGGGACCTCGGGGGTCCGGAAAGAGTACCTGGCTTCGAGAAACTTTTCCCGATGCTCACGTGTTCGACCTACTTTCCGAGGAGACTTACCAGCGGTTGCTGGCCAGACCAGGCTTTTTCGCGGACGAGCTACGGGCAGTTCCAGCCGATAAATGGGTGATCGTTGACGAGGTGCAGAGGCTACCCGGCCTGTTGAACGAGGTGCATCGATTCTCCGAAGAAAAACGTCTGCGGTTTGTTCTTTGCGGGTCGAGTGCTCGCAAGCTGAAACGAGCCGGTGTTAACCTGCTTGCAGGGCGTGCATTGCACCGGTCCATGCATCCCTTTGTGCCCGAGGAACTGGGTACACAATTCAATTTAGAAGAGTCCCTCCGGTGTGGGTTGCTGCCTATCGTTTGGGACTCAACTGCAAAAGAAGACACGCTTGTGGCTTACGCACAACTCTATCTTAAAGAGGAGATTCGAGCAGAGGCACTTGTTCGAAACCTGCCTGGGTTTGCCCGTTTTCTTCCGTTGGCAGCCCTTTTTCATGGCCAGACTATCAATGTAACCAACATCGCTCGGGAAATCGGTGTGGCAAGGACAACGGTGGCAGGATACTTGGACATTTTGGTGGAGACACTCCTTTGCTTCCGCCATCCAGCGTATGAAGCCAAACTCAGGGTACGAGAACGAAAACTACCCAAATGGTACTGGTGCGATTCGGGCATCGTTCGGGCCATGAAGCGCTCGACCGGTGGTATCGCTCCGGAGGAACGGGGCGTTCTATTTGAGGGGTTGGTGGCTCAACTGCTCCGGGCTTATAAGGACTATCATGGCATCTGTGACGAAATCTATTATTGGGCACCCTCAGGCCGATCCGAAACGGAGGTCGATTTCTTGCTTGTTCGTGGGGCTGATCTGATAGCGGTCGAGGCAAAATCTGGTCAGACCTTCACGGACACTTGGTGTAAGGGCCTGCGCGCCGTGGCACAGCTTAAGGGAATGTACCGCCGGATCATCGTCTATCCTCGCGGACCGGTTCTGCGAACAGAGGACGGCATCGATGTCTTTCCTTTTCAACACTTCTCTGATCTTCTGGCTGGTAACAGTCTCTAAATGTAGATATTGCTCCCGAATCGAGAAATCAGCACATTCGGTTTTACTCTTCTTGTAAGGCTTCTCAATCGCAGAGATTTATAGGGCGTAATAATTCTTCGACGCCCCCGTATACAGAGTCTTCTATTTAATTCCCTTCGTTTTTTCTTTTAAAACCGGAATCACATTCTGAAAATCGTCCACGATGCCATAATCCGCTACTCCGAAAATAGGAGCACGGGGGTCCTTATTGATGGCGATAATGGTTTCAGAGCCTTGCATCGCCGTGATATGCTGGAAGGCGCCGCTGATGCCAATGGCGATGTAAATCTTTGGCTTCACAGTCTTCCCAGAGATTCCAACCTGCCGCTCTTTAGGCAACCAGTTGCGGTCCACTACGGGCCTGGAGCAGGCCAGCACTCCGCCCAAATTTTTTGCCACTTCCTGAATCATCGGAATATGTTCAGGTCCTCCGATCCCCTGGCCCACAGAAACGATGATTTCGGCTTGGGTGATATCTTCTCCTGTAATAGGGGCTTCAATATATTCAATAAACTTTTTAACATCAATCATCCCTTGGAGTGGAGAGGGCTCCATGACAATGCCAGCTTTTTTTTCACGAGGTGCGCCGGGGGTGAAAACACCCGGTCGAATCGTTGCGATATATCCACTGGATTCTTTCAGGCTTACATTGGCATTTACTTTTCCTCCATAAATCGATCGAACAGCCTTCAATCGGCTCCCTTCAAACGAGAGGCTGATACAATCCGTAACCAGAGGGAACCCCATTTCCGCAGAAAGGCTCGGCGCCAGATCCATTCCAAAGGCCGTGTGTCCGATCAGGGTGAGAAGGGGTTGATATTTTGCAATGAGAGTGGAGAGGACTTTTTGATAGAGGATGAAATTGAAATGTTCGAGTTGCGCATCCTCAATGACCAGAACCTTTGATGTCCTTAAAGCCAACTCCTCAGCGAAATCTTTGACATTGTGACCCAATAATACCGCAGTCGATGAAGTTCCCTGCTGCGAGGCCAGATTCTCTCCAGCTACTAACATTTCATAAGTGATATCCCGAATCTTTCCTTGTCGATGCTCTGCTAATACAAAGACCTCTTTCATCCCTTAACTCCTTTTGCAAAAATTTCCCCTCTCCCTTGATGGGAGAGGGTGTGGGTGAGGGTGAGTAACTTTTTGCCCCCTCCCCTTAATCCCCTCCCGCCAGGGGAGGGGAGGTATAGAGAGTAATTATTTTCAAAAAGCGAGTCCGGTTTCAACCCTTCTTTTTTTTCAAGATTTCAGTCAGCTGCGTAACAACCTCTTCAGGATTTCCTTTCAATATTTCTGCCATCTTCCCAACCGGCGGGAAGAATACCTGCTCGATCGTCGCATCTAAAGATTCTTGAAAACTAAGCCCTATCTCATCTATTCCAAGATCCTTTGTCTCCTTATCTTCTGCTTCTAACAGGGCAGAAAGGGAGACATATTTCGGTTCATTGATGCCTGTCTGAATGGTGAGGACAGCAGGCAGTTTAACCTCTGTCACTTCATCGATCCCGCCTTCCAATTCTCTCTTCACCCTTGCCTTATCTCCGGCAATCTCAATATGGGTCACAATGGCTGCGTGAGGAAGACCCAACAACTGTGCCAGACTTACTCCAACCTGTCCGTAGTTGTCATCCTCAGCCTGAACACCTGTTAGAATGAGGTCGAAGGACTGATTCTTGATCACCTGAGAGAGTAACTGAGCAATCAGATGACCATCTTGGACAGCAGGTTCCTCTATTCTCAAGGCCCTATCAGCACCCATGGCAAGGCATCTCGTCAAAACCTCTTTTGACTCTTCGGGTCCAACCGTGAGGACAGTCACTTCTCCTCCATATTTCTCCTTCAAGATGGCTGCTTCCCTAACTGCATAGCCGTCCCAATCGTTAAGGGTGAAGACAAGATGGTCCTTTTTAATGTCCTTCCCATCCTTTTCAATAAAGATGTCTGCCTCTGCAGTTTTTGGGATCCTTTTAACACACACCGCAATGTTCATGATTACCTCCCAATGAATAGAAAATCCGAAATCCGAATATCGAAATCCGAAACAAATCCTAAATTCAAATTTTCAAATTTCTAAACTCTTTTTTCCGTTTCGGTTATTTGTATTTTGAACATTCGCGATTGTTTCGAATTGATCCCTGCGGGATGCTTCGCCCGGATTTCGTGCTTCGAATTTATGCTTTGTTTACATCGCTTCTGCGACTAACTCCGATATATCTTTTACCACAATCTGATCTGTTAAGCTTGAGGTTTTTACGGAGTCCTCGAGGGTTAGAAGACAGAAAGGGCAAGCTGTGGCCATCACTTTTGCGCCCAAAGCAACAGCTTCCTTGATTCGAATCTCACCGTTTCGAGTCCCTTCGGTTCCCCCTTCAGCCCACATCCTTCCTCCTCCTCCTTCACAACAAAGACTCCTCTGTTTTGATCTTTCCATCTCAGCGAATTCCAATCCAGGAATGGAGGTCAGAATTTTTCTCGGTTCATCAAAGACGAGGTTCTGTTTTCCGAGAAAACAGGGATCCTGATAGGTGACGGAAAGGTCTAATGACTTAGACATTTTCAATTTTCCCGCCTCAATCAAATCAGAAATGACCTGAGTGTAGTGTTGGACAGGGATAGTGAGGTCCGGATACTCATTTTTAAAAGCATTGAAGCAATGAGGTGAAATGGTGATGATTCTTTTAATGCCGGACTTTTTAAAGAGGTTTGTATTGTCCTTTGCCAGCTTTTTGAAAAGTGCCTGCTCGCCCATTCTTCTGATCTCGTTTCCACAGCAGGATTCCTTCTTTCCCAGAATACCAAAGTCGATATCTGCTTTTTGAAAGATCTTGACGAGCGCTGTTGAAACACTTTGAACCCTTGGATCATAAGAAGGGGCACAGCCCACATAAAGCAGTGTCTCTGTGGTTGCCTCTCCAAGAATCTTCACCCCCAGATCTTTTGCCCAGTCTGCTCTGCGGTCACGGAACCGTCCCCATGGATTTCCTTGAAGAAAGGTATTTTCAAGAGCATCCCTGATGGTTGAAGGGACCTCACCTTGGTTGGCAAGAAAATTTCGTATCCCCATAATCAGCTCAACATTTTTCACTCCGGCAGGACAGCGGAGACTGCAAGTGCTGCAAGTGGTGCAAGCCCATAATTCAGGCCTCTTGAATAAGGGGGAGGGATCGTCAGTAAGGTAAGTTTGTCTGACCAATCTCCTCATATTGAGGGGAGATCTAAATTTGACAGGACATCCTCCTGTGCACGTTCCGCATTGGATGCATATGTCGAGTTGATAATCCTTGATGAATGTTTTTGGGTCTATTTTCATGGATAGGTTTATTACCCGAAAAATAAATGTCAAGCGACAAGGGGTAAAGGTCAGGATGCCCGTTTCGTCAAAAGGTTAAGTTGGAGATGCTTAAGAATTTTAAGACGTAACCCCTTGACTATATACCAAACGGGCGTCGTAACCCTAACCCAAAGACCTCATCCCTTTGTTTCAAATCAGGCCTTCCACCTCTGATAATACCTGATCCTGTGTGAAATGATTCTGTCTGGCAGCCTTGCTCGGGCAGATCGCCGTGCAGGCACCACAACCCTTGCAAAGGGCTTCGTTGACAGATGAGATCCCCTTCGTATCAAGAAAATCGATTGCCGAATAAGGACAGATCTCGATACATAATTTACAACCTGCGCAGAGCGTAGGGTCGATCACGGCCGTGGTGGGTTCGATTTCAATCTGCCCTTTCGTGCTCAGAGCGACTGCTTCAGCTGCCGCTGCAGAGGCCTGGGCGACCGTGTCGGGGATGTCTTTGGGCCCTTGACAACACCCTGCCAAAAAAACCCCATCGACATTCGTGGCAACCGGTCTCAGTTTTGGATGGGCCTCCATAAAAAATCCGTCCGCGCCCTGGCTGATGCCGAATACATGAGCTACTTTCTCAGTGCCTCGGCGAGCGGTTAACCCGGTCCCCAACACGACCATATCTACAGAAATCTCCACCGGAGTCCCAAGCAGGGTATCCTCTGCCTCGACGATGAGACGACCGTCCTTTTTATAAATTTCAGAACCTTTGCCTCGGATAAAGTAAATTCCTTCTTCTCGGACCCTTTTATAGAATTCCTGATACCCTTTTCCAAACGCATTGATGTCGATATAGAATTCATAAATCTCAGCTCCGGTTTTTTCCTTTGCCAGATGGGCCTGTTTTATCGAAGCCATGCAACAGACCCTGGAGCAGTAAAGATTGGCATTTTCGTCACGACTTCCGATGCAGTGGAGAAACGCAATTCCTTTTGGAACCGTTCCGTCCTTGAGCAATACCTCCCCCCGGGTCGGCCCTGAAGGGCTAGCGAGCCTCTCAAACTGAAGATTGGAGATGACATTCTCATAGATTCCGTATCCATACTGTGGAAGGAGGTGTGGATCGAAGAGGTCGTATCCGGTGGCGACGATGATGGAGCCCACTTCTTTTTCGATCACCTCTTCTTTTTGATCAAAATGGATTGCCTCTGCCTTACAGGCTTCCACACAGGTCTTTTTGCATTTTCCTTTACTCAACAGGAGGCAACTCTCTTTATCCACCATTGCCTTCAAAGGAACGGCTTGAGGGAACGCGATGTAGATGGCTCTTCGCCTGACCAACCCTTCTTCGAACTCTGAAGGTACTCCTTTTTTCAAAATGCAGGCCTCTGTGCAATCCCCGCAGCCAGTGCATCGATTGTAATCGACATAGGTCGGATGCTTTCTAATCGTCACAGTGAAGTTTCCAATATATCCCTTCACCTCTTCCACTTCGGAAGAGACAAGAAGCTCAATATTCTTGTTTCTGGCTACCTCAACCGTCTTGGGGGTGAAGATACAGGAGGCACAATCGAGGGTAGGGAAGGTCTTGTCAAGTTGGGCCATGTGGCCTCCAATATAGGGAGCCTTTTCAACAAGGTAGACTTTGATCCCTTCATTGGCAATCGTTAATGCAGCTTGAATTCCAGCGATCCCAGCCCCGACGACCAAGACCGAAGGTTTGATTTCCACCTTTCTTGCGGTGAGTGCTTCTTGAGATAGAGCTCTTGCCACGGCTGCGCGGATGAGATGTTTTGCCTTCTCTGTAGCTTCTTTCTTATCTTTATGAACCCAGGAGCACTGCTCACGGATATTCGCAATATTGAGGAAATAAGGGTTGAGGCCTTCCGAAGAGACGGCATTTCGAAAGGTGATCTCGTGCATTCGAGGGGAGCACGCAGCGACCACCACCCGGTCGATGGAGAGTTCATGGATGTCATTTTTGATCCAATCCTGTCCGGGGTCAGAGCAGAGATAACGGTAATCCCTGGCCACCTTCACTCCGGGAAGCGTGCTGGAAAAAAGGGCGAGTTCATTACAATCGACCGTGGCAGCGATATTGGTGCCACAGTGACAGATATAAACGCCGATATTTTGCTTCATCAACGGCCAATCATAAAGTATCAAAATTCGAAATTCGAATATCGAAGCTCGAAACAAATCCAAAATTCAAATGACCAAATTTCCAAACTATTTGACATTCTTCCGTTTTGAATTTTGTATTTCGGTCATTCGAGATTGTTTCGAAATTCGGATTTGGTGCTTGGGATTTGCTTCCCTTCATGTGATGCCGAGAATACGTCGACCGATGGCCATCTTCTGGATCTCCTTTGTCCCCTCGTAGATTTCAAGGAGCTTGGCGGCACGGTAGAAACGTTCGATGGGATAATCATCAAGATAACCATATCCGCCATGGAGCTGCAATGCTTCATCGACCACTCTGACGGCCACCTGGCAGGCCCACCATTTTGCCATGGCTGACAGTTGGGAATCGACATTCCCCCGGTCGACATTCCAACAGGCCTTATAGGTTAGAGATCTGGCGGTTTCGATGAGCGTTGCCATCTCAGCAATCTTGAACTGAGTGACCTGAAATGAGGCGATTGTCTTTCCAAACTGTTTTCTCTTCTTAACATAATTGATGGCTTGTTCCATCGCCCCCTGCGCAAGGCCAACTCCATCACCCGCTATCATCAGCCGAGAATAATCCAGAAACTTCATCAATTGGATGAATCCATTCCCTTCTACTCCCACCAGGTTTTCCTTTGGAACTTGCACGCTGTTGAAATAGACATTCGCCGTATCGGAAGCGTGGAGCCCCATCTTGTGGATTTTGTCAGCCTTATACCCTGGTCGGTCCGTTTCAACGAGAAGAATGCTGTGGCGGTCTGATTTTGAGGTTTTTTCAGGCTGGGTTAAGCAGTAGACTAAAAGAAATTTCGCTTCTGTTCCATTGCTGATCATTACCTTATTCCCGTTGATCACATATTCATCTCCGACTCGCTCTGCACGGGTGGTGGCAGAGGCAGCGTCGCTTCCGGCCTCGGGCTCGGTAATGGCAAAGCCCATGACCCAGTCACCTTTGGCGAGGGGCGGGAGGTATTTTTTCTTCTGTTCCTCAGAACCGTAGAGTAATAGTTCTTGGGCCCCAAATGTGGTCTGAGAGAATATCTGGCCAAGTCCAGGCTCGGCCCTCCAGAATTCCTCCAGGATGATGCTATGTTCAAGAGAACCCAAACCAAGGCCACCATACTCTTTCTTGATGTAGACACCGACAAAACCTAACTCAGCTGCTTTCTTAATGATCTCTCGTGGAA
>Ga0163209_1000890_pt1 | contig 13048 bp, 9 predicted proteins | sample Kivu_160m_FD_113538 | JGI IMG/M metagenome (GOLD analysis project Ga0163209, IMG submission 113538) | Freshwater microbial communities from Lake Kivu, Western Province, Rwanda to study Microbial Dark Matter (Phase II) - Kivu_160m | ecosystem: Environmental > Aquatic > Freshwater > Lake ...
TCATTGAAGCGTTGAAGTCAGCATTCGTTGGCGCGCCTTTTGTTCCGCCGGTTCTTTCGATTCAGCCTGCTCCATCGGGCTGAGCAGTTACAAGAATTTGACAAATCCAGATAACCGTGATATATTTATGATAGCGTTGTCGTCAACGTTGACATGGCGCCCTTCGGCAAATTTGCTATCCTCTGTACGCTTTCTATAGTCGTCAAGACATCTCCTCCTCAGTCAGGCAACTGCTTGAGCAGAGCTCAAGTATCCGTTTGGATTTAACCAATTCACAGTCGAAGAGTGGGCCGATGAACAACAAGCCTCATCCAACGCAAGTAACGCTCCACGATGTAGCTCGATTGGCCGGCGTTTCCAGCAAGACGGTATCCCGTGTTGTCAACAACGAGGCCGGCATTAGCAACCCCACGCGGCAACGTGTGCAGGCGGCGATTCAAGAACTCCGCTATCGCCCCAACATGCTGGCCCGCAGTCTCGTCAGTCGACGCAGCCACACCTTGGCGGTTGTGGCTTGGGGCATCGAGTACTATGGCCCTCTGCGCGTTTTGATCGGGATCGAAAAACAGGCCGACGAATTAGGTTACTCGCTCTTGCTCAACCTGCTCAGCCAGCCCGCCGAGGGCAATGTCCACTCCGTGCTGAACGACCTCGTTGCGCGTCGAGTGGATGGAATTATCTGGGCAGTGCCCGAAATCGGCGACAATCGCGCCTGGCTTCAATCCGAATTGCTGGAGAACTTGCCGCCGGTGGTCTTTCTAAGCATGGAGCCGCGCCCCGGCCTGCCCGTGATCGCGATCGATAATCGATCCGGCGCCGCGCAGGCGACGCAGCATTTGCTCGATCAGGACCGCCGGACCATCGGCCTGATTACCGGGCCCATGAACTGGTGGGAATCGCGTGAGCGGTATGCGGGATGGAAGGAAACCCTGGAGCGGTCCGGTTTGACCGCGTCTCTCTCTTTGATCGTGGAAGGCGACTGGTATGCTCCAAGCGGGGAGCGGGCCATGCGAACGCTCCTGGCGCGGCGGCCCGATATTGATGCGCTCTTTGCCTGCAACGATCAGATGGCGCTCGGCGCCATGCGGGTGGCGCAGCAACAGGGACGCCGCACCCCCAAAGACATCGCGATTATCGGTTTTGACGATATCCCGGAGGCCGCGTATTTCTGGCCGCCCTTGTCGAGTGTGAAACAGCAACTGGGCGATGTCGGGCAGTCCGCCGTACAGGTCCTGCACCGGCTCATCGAAGCCGGACCGGAAAACGACGATGGCCGAGAACCTGCCGCCACCATCTTAAAGCCGGAGCTTGTCGTTCGGGAGAGTTCCCTGTGCAACTTTTCATCCTCGGCCAACGTCGATGCAATCAGTCCAACCCGGCCGACCAAGGCAATGGAGCACCTGGGAAAAGATGGCTTGGTATCTGAAAACGCCCCGTGAGCCAGGATTTTGCACCAGCACGCTTGGCAAGCCAACTGAGATAGCAAAACGGCTATGCCCACATTCATTCCTTTTTCAGGGACACGGGTGCGAAAGCGTGGCTGAGCCAGGATTTCGCACCTGCACGCTGGGTAAGCCAACTGACATGGCAAAACGACTATGCCCACATTCATTCCTTTCACTGGGACAAGGGTGCGAAAGCGTGGCTGAGATGTGGCTCGGTGTGAACCCGGGCCCGAAAGATGTCATGACGGCCTACTGAACGGGTCACGCGCGCCCGCGACAGCAGGTTTTTTTGTCTTTATACAATGATCGAGAAATAATCATGGAGGAAGAATGTCAAACCAACCTACGCTGGGCGTGATCGTCGGCAACCGGGGATTTTTCCCCGATCATCTGTGTGACTCAGGCCGGAAGACGATGCTGAAGGTGTTGCAGGAAGAAGGGATCAACGCGATCGCGCTGACCCCCGCGGACACCAAGTTCGGCAGCATCGAATCGTTGGCCGATGCCCACAAGTGCGCCGACCTTTTCAAAAAGCATCGCGACGAGATCGATGGGGTCGTGGTGACACTGCCGAATTTTGGCGACGAGCGCGCGATTGCAAACACGCTGCGCTGGGCGGATTTGGGTGTGCCGGTGCTTGTGCAAGCGACCCCCGACGACGCAACGCGGATGACCATCGAAAACCGGCGCGATTCCTTCTGCGGCAAGATGTCGGCGTGCAACAACTTGACCCAATACGGCATCCAGTTCTCGCTGACGACGCTGCACACGGTTGACCCGGAGAGCCAATCGTTCCGCGCGGACCTGCGCCGCTTTGTCAGCACCTGCCGCGTCGTCCGCGGCCTGAAGGGCGCCCGCATCGGCGCGATTGGCGCGCGGCCCGCCGCGTTCAATACCGTGCGTTTCAGCGAGAAACTCCTCGAACATGCCGGGATCAGCGTGGAAACGCTCGACCTGTCCGAGGTGTTCGGGAGCGCGGCGCGCTTGAAAGCGGACGACCCGACACTCAAAGCGAAAATGGAATCGATGAGCGCGTACGTCCGCAAGGGCGGCACGCCGAATGAGGCGCTGGTGAAGATGGCCAAACTCGGCGTCGTCATCGATCGCTGGATGGCGGACAGCAACTTGCAGGCGAGCGCGCTACAGTGCTGGACGGCGATGGAAGAATTCTACGGCGTCGTGCCGTGCACGCTGATGAGCATGATGAGCAACGGCTTGATGCCCTCCGCGTGCGAGACGGACATTGCCGGCGTCGTCGGAATGTACGCGCTGGTGCTCGCGTCGGGCAAACCGAGCGCGATTGTGGACTGGAACAACAACTATGGCAACGACCCGGACAAGGGCGTCGTCTTCCACTGCTCGAACCTGCCGAAGGACATCTTCGTCGATGAGACGATCGCCGCCGACGATATCCCCACCATGGACTACCAGGCGATCATCGCCGGCACGGTCGGCAAAGAAAACACGTACGGCACGGTCGTCGGTCGCGTGCGGGCGGCGCCCTTCACCTACTGCCGCGTTTCGACCGACGATCTCAAAGGCAAGATCAACACGTATCTGGGCGAAGGCGAGCTGACGAACGATCCGCTCAAGACGTTCGGCGGTTTTGGCGTGGTCCGCGTGCCGAACCTGCAAAAGCTGCTGCGCCATATCTGCGAGAATGGATTTGAGCACCACGTGGCGATCAACCTGTCTCAAACGGCTGACGCGGTGAACGAGGCCCTGGGCAAATATCTGGGCTGGGACGTTTACTATCATAACCCGCCGGCGAACTGAACCCGCCAGCCCATGGCTGGCCAACATCTTACCAATGGGGGTAACCATGAGCGAATTCGACAAAAAACAACAACGGATCGAAGCATTCCTCCGGGAACACCAGCTCAACGCGCTGCTCCTCCAACGCGCCACCAGCTTCGCGTGGGCAACCTGCGGCGCGGGGTCGTACATCAACACCGCCGCGACGAACGGAGAAGGCTCACTGCTCATCACTCCCTCGGGGCGCTATCTCATCACGAACAATATCGAGGCGCCCCGGCTGGCGCAAGAAGAAGGCCTCGCCGCCCAGGGGTGGGAGGTCCGTGCCCCTTATTGGTACACCGCGAACGAGGAAATTGCAAAGCTGACCCGCGGCTTGCAGCTTGGAGCGGATGGCGCCTTCCCGGGTGCGGTGGATATTTCGGCAGACCTGGCGCGTCTTCGCATGAACCTCCTGCCCGAGGAGGGAGAGCGCTTTCGGACACTGGGACGCCTCTGCGCTGAGGCGATGAACAGCGCGGCCCGCGCCGTCAAGCCGGGACAGACGGAGTACGAGATTGCCGCGCTGCTCGCACAAGAGGCGCAGCGCCGCGGCGCGCAGCCGATCGTCGATCTGATTGCGACTGACGAGCGCATCTTCAAATTCCGCCATCCGCTGCCCGTCGACAAAAAACTCGAACACTACGCGATGCTGGTGCTGTGCGGCCGCAAGTGGGGACTGGTGTGTTCGATCACACGCTTTGTGCACTTTGGCCGCTTGCCCGACGAGGTACGCCGCAAATCCGAAGCCGTCGCGCGGATCGATGCGACCTTCATCACGGCGACGCGGCCGGGGCAAACGCTCAGCGGGGTTTTCGAGCGCGCGGCCAAAGCGTACGCGGACGCCGGCTTTGCGAACGAATGGCAGCTGCATCACCAAGGGGGTTCGGTGGGCTACGAGCCGCGGGAGGTCGTCGCCACTCCGAGCACGCATGACGCCGTTGCGGTCGGACAGGCGTACGCGTGGAATCCGTCGATCACCGGGGCGAAATCGGAAGACACGATTCTGGTTGGCGCGGCGGAAAATCAAGTGCTCACGGCGATTGCCGGCTGGCCGACGCTCCCGGGAACGGTGGAGGGCAAGACGCTGGCTCGCCCGGCGATCTTGGAGATTACATAATTCACCTTACGCAGATGGTCGGAAAAGCAGTGCAAAACTGTAGGACAAATCTACAAATTTGTCCCACAGCTGCATAACGTCAGTTACATAAATCAACCGGGAGATTGAAGTGTCTTTTCTTCGCGCAGGGATTCTGAAGAGCGCCTGGGATCTTGGTACAGACATGCAAGCCCGGCTTGCTTTGCTGTCGCCAGAGGAACAGACGAAGCTGTCCTGGGCTAGGAAAATCGATTCCATCGACAAGGTGCCCATTGCGTTTAAGCGCCCCTTCCAAACGTTGGTGGGCGACACGGCCGTTCTCCCGTATACGGTGATCACGCCGTCGTCTGCAAGTCGTGTCAACCGAACGAAGGAAAAACTGGTCTGTATTCTTGATGGCAAGGTCTACGTGCTGGAGCAAACCAGAGACGACGTGGTTGTGTCCTGCTTCCCCGCCGGAGATGTCATCCATGTTCAAGTCGGAAGCGTTCTCCTGCGATCTTGGATCGCGATACGCGGCACAACCATGGGTCAGGGCCTGTCCTCTGCCGAGCTCAAGTTCAACACCGTCACGGATTACCTGTTCACGCCTATCATCGAGAGCATGCGGCCGGCAGCGGATCGGGTCAAGGGAATAGACGTGGCGCAGGAACGCGCCAAGTTCGCCTATCTCCGCGCTTTGAATTACAAACTCATGAACTACGCGCGGCGCAGCATCAAGTCCGGCGAAAGAGTCGTCCAGATCGTCTTGCAACCTGAAATCCGTGTCGCGGTGCTCAGACTGCTTGGAATCTCATTCTCCCGGACGCTGTGCGCCCCACACATCAGCATCCTGACAGACAAGGAACTGATCCTCATCGAGGACGGGGCCGGCAAACGGTGGGGCGGGGACGTCCGGTACGGTGGGATAAGGAATTACATCTCGCTAGGCAAGATCGTTTCCGTCTCGTCAGCCGTTACACAATACGATTTGCTTACCCTGTCGATTCACTTGCCGGGAGGTGAGCATATCGATTCATTGTTCTCAGCGACAACAAAGCAAGAGCTTGAAGAACTCCAAGCCAGGATCACGGCAGCGCTGAGCAAGTAGTTCGGCATGGGCATAACCAAGCGCGAAATCGTGAAGATGGTTCTCGACGGCCAGCGCCCGCCGTACGTCCCGTGGTCGTTCGGACTGACCAAAGCGGCGAAGGCGAAACTCCAGCAGCATTTCGGCGCGGTCGATCTCGAAGAGGTCTTGCAGAACCATCTGCTGAAGTTGGGCAGCGACATCGGCTTTTTTGAGGAGGTCGGCGGCGATTGCGTCCGGGATGTCTTTGGCGTCGTCTGGGACCGCAGCGTCGATAAAGACATCGGCATCACGAAGGGCTGCGTGCTGAGCGAGCCGACGCTCAAAGGGTACGCTTTTCCCAATCCGCTCGACCCGCGCTTTTTCGCCGGCATCCCGGAGAAGTTGGCAAGATACGGCGACCGATTTCGTGTGTTCCAAATTGGATTCTCGCTGTACGAACGCGCGTGGACGCTGCGCGGCTTGCAGAACCTGTTGATGGATTTCCACGACCATCCCGATTTCGTGGACGAATTGTTGAATGCGATTGCCGATTACAACGTCGCGCAGATCGAGGAAGCATTAAAGTACGACGTCGACGCCGTGTATTTTGGCGACGATTGGGGACAGCAGCGCGGCTTGCAGATGGGTCCCAAGCGCTGGCGCACCCATATTCTCCCGGTGCTCGAGCGCATGTACGCCGTCGTGCGCGGCGCGGGCAAATACGTCTTCATCCATTCCTGCGGCGACGTAGACGAATTGTTCGACGATTTGATTGCCATCGGCTTGAATTGTTTCAATCCCTTCCAGCCGGATGTGATGGACGTGTATGCGCTGATGAAGCAGTATCGCGGACGATTGACTTTTCACGGCGGACTGTCGGTCCAGAGCACGCTGCCGCACGGAACGCCCGACGCTGTTCGCCGGGAAAGCGAGCGCCTTTTGGACGCCGGGCGCGCCGGCAGTTACATCTTCGCGCCGTCGCACGACGTGACCCCGGATGTGCCGCTGGAAAACATGCTCGCATTTATCGAAGTTGCACAAAAGCAAAAGTGATATGTGACGAAAAGTCCCGTCACTTGTCACTCGTCACTTGTCACATTCGTACTATGAAAGTTCTCCGCCTTCACAACGTTCGCGATCTTCGTCTGCACGACGAGCCGCTGCCCCTGGTGGGCGAGGATGAGGTGCTCGTCCGCGTCACCGCGGTCGGGCTGTGCGGCTCCGATCTGCATTGGCTCGACGAGGGCGCGATCGGCGATGCGCAGTTGAGCCGGCCGCTCGTCCTCGGTCACGAATTTGCCGGCGTGACGGCGGACGGCGCGCGCGTCGCGGTGGACCCGGCGATTCCGTGCGGCAAATGCGAACCGTGCCGTGAAGGCAATCCGAATCTCTGCCTCGCGCTCCGTTTTGCCGGGCACAGCACGCAGGACGGCGCGCTGCGCGAATACGTCGCCTGGCCGGCCCGCTGTCTGCACCGGCTGCCCGATTCGTTGAGCGCGTCGGACGGCGCGCTGCTCGAACCGCTTGGCGTGGCACTGCACGCGGTCGACCTCGGCCACCTGAAACCGGGGATGACTGTCGGCGTGTTTGGCTGCGGCCCGATCGGCCTGCTGATCGTGCAACTCGCGCGAGCCGCCGGCGCGGCGACAATCATCGCAACGGATAAACTCGAACATCGCCTCGACGCGGCGCGATCGTATGGAGCCACCACGGTCATCCGCGCGGCCGATGGAGCGGAAGGCGACGCGGTCTGGGCGGCGGCGGGGCGGCGCGGCGTCGATGTCGCTTTTGAAGCGGCTGGGGAGAACCCCGCCGTCGAGATGGCGATTGCCGCCGCCATGCCCGGGGCTAGCGTTATCCTCGGCGGAATTCCGGGAACTGATCGGACCACGTTCACTGCTTCCACCGCACGCCGCAAGGGGTTGACGCTCAAGTTGGTCCGTCGAATGAGACACACTTATCCGCGGGCCATCCGCCTCGTGGAACGCGGCCTCATCGACGTGCGCTCGTTGGCGACGGGCCGCTTTTCGCTCGAGGAATATGCGAAAGCATTCTCCATCGCACAAAGACGCGAGGGGCTTAAAGTGGTTATCGTACCCACCCAAGACCGACAAACCATAGAGGGCTGACGTGAGCACATCGGGGAGGCGAACATGAATCGCAGCGATACCCAAAAAGCAATTGAGAGCGGAAAGACTGCTCTTGGCGTCGAGTTCGGCTCGACTCGTATCAAGGCGGTGTTGATCGGTGAGGATCATGCGCCGATCGCATCTGGAAGCCATGAGTGGGAAAACCGATACGAAAACGGCATCTGGACATACCGTCTCGAAGATATTTGGACCGGCTTGCAGGAAAGCTATCGGAAGCTCAGCAACGAGGTTTTTGAAAAGTACGATACCCCGCTCAAGACCATTGGCGCCATTGGCTTCAGCGCCATGATGCACGGCTATCTGTCATTCGATAGAGACGGAAACCTCCTTACCCCATTTCGTACGTGGCGTAACACCATGACCGGCCAGGCGGCAAAAAAACTCACCGCTTTGTTCCAATTCAATATTCCCCAGCGTTGGAGCATTGCGCACCTTTATCAGGCGATATTGAATAAGGAACCCCATATCAAGGATATCGATCATCAGACCACGCTCGCCGGCTATGTCCATTGGAAATTGACCGGGCAAAAGGTGTTGGGCGTTGGCGAAGCCTCGGGCATGTTCCCCATCAATAGCAAGACCAATGACTACGATAAACGCATGATGAAACTGTTCAATGAACAGGTCAAAGCAAAAAAGCTCCCGTGGAAGTTGCAGGATCTCCTGCCCAAAGTCCTGATGGCAGGAGCTGCCGCAGGCGTTCTGACCGAGGAAGGCGCAAAACTGCTCGACCCCACGGGGCAACTAAAAGCGGGTATCCCGCTCTGTCCGCCAGAGGGCGATGCCGGCACCGGTATGGTGGCGACCAACAGCGTTGCCGTGCGGACAGGCAATGTTTCTGCCGGGACATCGGTCTTTGCCATGATTGTTTTGGAAAAGCCCTTGTCGAAGCTATATCCTGAGATCGATATGGTGACGACGCCAACCGGCAAGCCGGTGGCGATGGTGCATAGCAACAACTGTACATCCGATCTCAATGCCTGGGTTGATCTGTTCCAGGAATTCACCCAGGCGCTTGGCGTGGACATGGACGAGGCCAAGCTGTTTGAAATGCTGTACCAGCAGGGACTCGCGGGTGATCCGGATTGCGGCGGGTTGCTGGCCTACAATTATTTTTCGGGCGAGCACCTCACGCGCCTCGAGGAGGGGCGTCCACTGTTCGTCCGCACCCCCGAAAGCAAATTCACGCTTGCAAACTTCATGCGTGTGCATCTGTTCTCGGCGCTCGGCGCATTGAAGATCGGGTTAGACATTTTTGAAAAAGAGAAAGTGAAGATCGACCAGGTCCTCGGTCACGGAGGCTTCTTCAAGACAAAGGAAGTGGGTCAAAAGATCATGGCGGCGGCGATGAATGTCCCCGTTTCCGTGATGGAGACCGCCGGCGAGGGCGGCGCATGGGGGATTGCGTTGCTTGCCTCCTATATGCTCCATAAGGCAGAGAATGAACCCTTAGAGGCCTATCTCTCCAACAAAGTCTTTGCAGGAGAAAATAGGACGACGCTAGCTCCCGATCCAAGGGATGTTGATGGCTTTACGACATTCATGGAACGCTACAAAAAGGGGCTGGTCGTCGAAAGAGCTGCCGTGGACGGGCTGAGGTAGAGGAGAGACTCTGGTAGGGCAAATTTATAAATTTGCCCCACATTTCCCACATTTCTCGTTCTATACCCCGCAAAAGTGTGAGGCGAAGAATGCTGGAACAGTTGCGCGAACAAGTCTGGCGAGCGAATATGGCGCTGCCAGCCAATCACCTCGTCGCATGGACGAGCGGCAATGTGAGCGGGCGGGATCCCGCCACCGGGCTGGTGGTGATCAAGCCGAGCGGTGTTCTCTTCGAGGAGCTTACGCCGGAGAACATGGCCATCGTCGATTTGGAAGGCACCGTGGTCGAGGCCACCCTGGGCCCTTCGACGGACACCGCTTCCCACCTGTCGATTTACCGGCACCGGCCGGACGTGAACGGAGTCGTCCACACGCATTCGAACTATGCCACCGCGTTTGCCGCCGTCGGCAAATCGATTCCGGTGTGCCTCACCGCGATCGCCGACGAGTTTGGGACGACCATCCCTTGCGCCGGCTACGTCCGCATCGGCGATCAAGAGATTGGCGAAGAGATCGCGCGCCGCATCGGCACGTCGCGCGCCATCTTGATGAAGCAGCATGGCGTGTTCACCATCGGTGCGACGCCGCAGAAGGCGCTCAAGACCGCGGTGATGGTGGAGGATATCGCCAAGACGGTCTGGCTCGCGATGCAAATCGGTCAGATCGAGGAGCTCCCGCCGGAAGAAATCGCCGCGAACTATGACCGTTATCAAAATCGTTACGGCACCTTCCGGGCCAGCCGCATAAAATGATCGAGGCAATGACGGATTCTCTGATCCTACCCATGTCCATGTCCAAGGGAATCTCAATGACGAGAAGAGGGAATCGACCTTCCTCTGTAGCATCCCTCCAAAGCAAGTGCTCGCGGATAAAGTAAGCCAAGCTCCGAGGGCGCACGGTTTTAGGCAGAAGTAGGAGGTTCGCCATGTCGTACAAGGTCTTCTTCGTCGAAGACGAGATCGTAGCCAGAGAGGGTATTCGAGACAACGTTGCCTGGCAAGCCAACGGATTCGAGCTTTGTGGTGAGGCGAGTGACGGCGAAGTGGCTTGGCCGCTCCTGCAAACGGCTAGACCGGACGTCCTGATCACCGATATCAAGATGCCGTTCATGGATGGTCTGCAGTTGTGCAAGATCGTTCGAGAACGGATGCCGGGGATCAAGGTGATCATCCTCAGCGGCCACGACGAGTTCGAATACGCGCAGCAAGCGATCAAGCTGGGCGTCACGGAGTACTTGCTGAAACCGGTCAGCGTCAACGACCTGCACCAGGTCTTGCAGAAGGTCGCCTCCCAACTTGACCAGGAGAAGAAAGACCAGGCCAGTCTGAAGAAGCTATTGGACCAGGTCGAAGAGAACCGGGCCTCTCTCAGAGAACGGCTCCTGCTCAAGCTGGTGATGGGAGCCGCTTCGCCGGCCGAAGTCGTCGAGTCCGGTGAGATGCTGGGCATCGATCTGATCGCCCGGTGCTACATGGTCTCCGTCATCCGAATCGAGCTCGGCGATCCCGCGAATCCGCAGGCCTATCGCGAATACGAACGCGCTCAGAGCGCCGTGCTGGAATCGGTTAGGCGGAATCCGGATGTCTTCATGGTCAAAAAGGACTGGGAAGAACTCGTCTTGATCATCAAAGGAAATTCCCCGGATTACGTCCAGGAAGAGCGAGACGCTTTCCTCGATCTGGTAAAACAGCGGACGCAGGAGATGGCCTTCAAGCTGATCGTCGGAAGCGGATCTCCGAAAGGGCGGATCACCGATATCTACCAATCCTTTGTCGAGGCGCTGGCTGATCTGCAAAAGGCCACTCACGAGAGCAAATTCGGACCCATGATCGGCGTGGACAATACGGAGTTGCTCAAGGTAGACAAGTCCGCGATCGAAAACTATCTAAAGTGCGGGGTCATCGAAGGATTTGACGCTTTCTTCGATGCGGCCATCCGGCCATTGACCTCCACCGTGCTCCTGTCCAACGCCATCAAAGACTATATCCTCATGGATATCATCGTGGGCACGGCCAGGTTCGTGAACGAACTGGGGGGTAACGTCGACGAGGTCATCCCGGGGCTTGATCGCATCGAACTCATCCTGACGAACGTCAAGACCTTCGAACAAATCCGGGAACACGCGCGCAAGGTCCTCGTCAGCGCGCTCGCGTTTAGAGACGGTCGGGCGAACCATCAATATGCGGGGATGATCCAGCAAGCCCAAAAATACGTCGATCAGCATTATATGGACTCGACCATCTCCCTGAATGAGGTGGCGGCTCACGTCAGTCTCAGCCCGTCTCATTTCAGCACTGTGTTCAGCCAGGAAACCGGCATTACCTTCAAAGAGTACCTCACCGAAATCCGGATCAAGAAAGCCAAAGAGCTGCTGCGGACCACGACGCTGAAATCCTTCGAAATCTCCGATCAGATCGGATACAGCGACCCGCATTATTTCAGCAACGTGTTCAGAAAGATCACCGGGCTGTCTCCGAAAGAATTTCGATTGCAGACCCAGGCCGGCTAGTAGGGCAAATCTTGGGGTGAGTCCTTCGTTCCTCAGGATAAACTCCGCAAAGCCATTACAAATTTGCCCCACAGTTCTCGTCAAGCCGGACGAAGGAGTGCACGATGATCAGAAAAGCGTTTGCCGTTGATTATACCGACCTGCTGACCCGGCTCGGCCTGATCCCCCTGTCCGAAGCGTTGCGCCGGTACCTGGTTCGGCTCGCCGACCTCTTTTCGCGAATCAATCTCTCGATCCAGGCAAAGATTCTGTTGTCCCTCTGCATGGTGATCCTGCTGATGGGCGCGATCAACGCGATTTTGATGGTGCAAATGCTCAACTACAGTCGCCAGTATGACGCCATCATTACGAACATCACCACCGCCAACAGCATCAGCGGGAGCATCAAGCCGGCGATCGACGCGGAAATGTGGAATATCGTGGCTGGCAAGACCGAATTCAAGAAGGGGAAACAGTACGAAATCATCAATGACGCCAATGGCAAACTGCGCTGGATGATGGACAACACCGATTCCCAGCGGGCGAAGGTCAAACTGGACGTTATCCTCAGGACCATGCAATCGCTTACCGAATACGTCGACGCCATGGGCAATCAGATTGTCCGTGGGAGTACTGCGGACCAGAACACGGTGACCCTGGAGAAAATTCGCTGGGTTTCCGGCCTGGTGGATGGGCTGGTCCAGGATTATGAATTGTTCGAAGTCCGCCGGACGGACACGCAGTATCAGGCGCTGCGCGACGGCTTTACGCGCTGGGAGATTTCTTACATCATTCTCACGCTCGGCGCGCTCATCTTTTCGGTGGCCGCGGCCTGGGCCATCTCCAGAAGCATCTACATCCCGATCAAGAAACTGCACGATGTGACCACCACCATCGCCAAGGATGATCTGCAAGTTCTGGTGACCAAAGAGAATGTCGACGAAATCACCGACCTCGGCCGAAATTTCAACATCATGATCGGAAAAATCAGGGAGCTTTTGGATGCCAAGGTGAAAGAACAGGAGAACCTGAAGAAGGCCGAACTGCGCGCGCTCCAAGCGCAAATCAATCCGCACTTTTTGTACAACACGTTGGACACCATCATCTGGATGGCGGAGTCTAAAAGGACCGACCAAGTCATCGAGATCGTCCAGGCGCTGTCGAGCTTTTTCAGAATCAGTCTGAGCAAGGGCAAAGATTGGATTACGATTGGAGAAGAGATTGAGCGGACGCGGAGCTACCTGACCATTCAAAAGATGCGTTATCGGGATATTATGGATTATGAGATTGAAGTGGACGAGCAGGTGCGGAGCAATACGACGCTAAAGCTGATCCTGCAGCCGCTGGTTGAAAATGCGCTCTATCACGGCATCAAAAACAAAAGGGCCGGCGGCACCATCCACGTGCGCGCAAAACAGA
>Ga0163209_1000891_pt1 | contig 13043 bp, 11 predicted proteins | sample Kivu_160m_FD_113538 | JGI IMG/M metagenome (GOLD analysis project Ga0163209, IMG submission 113538) | Freshwater microbial communities from Lake Kivu, Western Province, Rwanda to study Microbial Dark Matter (Phase II) - Kivu_160m | ecosystem: Environmental > Aquatic > Freshwater > Lake ...
CCATGGGCATGGCCAGTGATTGGCATGAAGTGGGCTCCCCAGGAGGAGATACTCCCGTAGACAGTCCCCCCAGGGGTAGGGATCTCAAGAGAATCGAGACCAACCGTGTGAGAGAACGGCATACGGTGGATGAGGGGCGGCTTCGCTCTGCAAATCCCACGGTACCCTGACGCGGACCCTTGTTCCCATGGCAATGAATAAGTCCCTTCGAACGTCGTCCCGTCATCAGAGAATCTAATCGCTATGATAAACTGCCCCTGCCCATCAGGGATATTTATTGTTAGCGTCATCTCGTTCCCGTCCACCGTCCCCGAGCCCGTGTGCGGAACGCCCCTGTCATCCGTATAAATAAAGGTCACTGTGCTCCCGGTTTGGAAAATTTCCAGGCTCGTAGAATCTCTATCCTTGCACACTTCTTGGGTCAAGCAATAGAGGCCCGAGTAGTCGCCTTGCAGTCTGATCTGAAAAACCCGCACCCTATCCGATGCTACACCATTGGTTACTATAAGTTCCTGAGTTCCTAAACTAAGACCTTTAGGCACTACAAACTCAATCTTGCTCTCTCCACTTGCAGAGTCCATTGTCCAGCTTGAAACCTTGCAGCTCTTCCCTCCCAAGCTAACTTTCCCCTTCTTTGTTCCAAAGAAGAACCCATTAATCGTGATCTCATCTCCTATTGAACCACTGGTTGGGTTAACGGAATCGATCTCAGGAGCCTTCACAGTAAAACCATTCTCAATAGTGATCAGAAAGGCCTCTTTGGTTTTAGCTTGAATGGTCACATTGTAAATTCCAGGAGAAGGGACCTTGGTTAACTGGCAGCGGATAGACGAATCGGTCCATTCGAGAATCTTGAGGAGTACAGATCCAATTAGGACTTTCCCCTTCTTTGTGCCAAATCCAGAACCTGTGATTGTAATCTCTGTTCCAATGGTTCCTTGCTTTGGAGTGGGAAAGTTCTCCTGTTCGATCTTGAATACGCTCTTGCCCCATGTACCGGCATATAAAGTGCTTGGGTTCATCGGGTCAATTGCGGAGGCACTAATGAAGCTATATGTCAATCCTGTGTTCATGGCCGTCCAATTATCGCCGCCATTCGTGCTCTTAAAAACATCGCTTCCATGGGTGCCAGCATAGACCGTTACGGGGGTATCCGGGTTAATCGCCAGAGCCTGGATGAGTCCGCATTCAGGTCCCTTGGGGGTCCAGTGATTAACACCAGCATTAGCAATTCCCGCCACAAACACTCCCAGAAGGCCGATGGAAAGGATAGCTATTGAGCGCCAGTTAGCGACCAAGATAGAATATCGAGTCATAAAATACCTCCCCTCTCCGGTTGTGCCGGGCCAGAGCCCAATGAAACGCATGGAAAGCCGGGCTACAAAAACTTATAAACACCTTACATCTAAAAAAGAATTGAAATAACTATCTCCAATAGATCAAGGCTGGCCAGAAGATTTGAGACCATACGGTTTGAAAAAACCTACCCATTCTAAGTTTAAGAGTCAAAAAATTCTCCGAATAATGAGCATCCTATGGCGTCAACTGTTTTTTACTCTAATGATCCGAATATCGATTATGGATCGAAATATTGTATTATTGGGCAATAATGTAAAAACAATCTTACAGTAAGAAAGAAATTTGACTATCGTTAGGTTAGAACAAATTGGGATAGTTTCGTGCTCCGAGAATAATACAACGGACCATGTTAGACTTTTGCCTCTAACCCGACCCTTCGACTCTGCTCAAGCTCAACCCTAAACCCCCGACCCGGGATCGGGCTGAAGGTTGAATTATTTAATATTCATCTATCCGCAAAATTTCTCTTTCTTGGCTTGTTTGATCAAAGCACCGTCCATTTTCCGATCATAAATCAATGATCCCTCCTCTTAGATCATCTCCACAAAAGCATTGCCTTCGCTTCGCATCCTTGCAAACTCCTTTGGGGTATAGGCCAGAATATCCAGCCGCCCTATCTCTGCAGGGAGGAAGCCGGAGATTTCCCGCAAGCGATCAAAGAAAGACGAGGAGGTATCCTTGATGACAACCACATCCATATCACTCAATTCATCTTCTTCCCTTCGAGCCCAGGAACCAAAGAGATATAAACGCTCAGGCTTATAAGGAAGAAGAGCATTCACAAGTTGACGTACTTCTTTTTTCATTGTTTAAATCCTCGGATTACCAATCAACGGCTCAATTATCGCATTACTCAAAGATAACATCAAGAGATGAAATGTGAACCCGTCCCCAATTCCGGCGCCATTTTAGGATTTCTTTTAGAGAAACGGTATTCAGAAGGTCGGGGGTTTCGAGCCAACCCCTTCTTGCCACCGCAACGCCTAAAGTGATCATCCACAACTGGTCCAAGTGGTGAGAATCTGTTCCGATGGCGAGCTTGATTCCCATCTCCTTTGCCTTCCGGCAGTGGATGTCGTCCAAATCGAGACGCTCGAAGTAGGCATTGATCTCTAACGCTTTGTTGTGTTCCTTCGCAGCCTCCATGACTTCCTCTATCTCGACTTCATAAGGGTCCCTTGCCCCTAAAAGTCTGCCAGAAGGATGGGCAAGGATATGGACAAGAGGGCTTTCTATGGCTCGAATGATCCTTTTGGTCATCCTCTCCTTATCTTGTTTAAATCCACTGTGAACTGCTGCCACAACCAGGTCAAGCTTCTCCAATACCTTTTCAGAGAGGTCCAACTTCCCATCGGCAAGGATATCAACCTCTGTCCCTTTAAGAATTTGAAAGCCTTTCATTTTCTCATTGATACGATCAATTTCTTCAATCTGTTTCATCAATCTCGATTCATCGAGTCCATGGGCAATCTTGAGGGATTTTGAGTGATCACAGATCGCCACATATTGATAGCCTCTCTTCTGAGCTGCTCTGGCAATCTCTTCAATGGTGGAGGAACCATCACTCCATTTGGAGTGGACGTGAAGGTCCCCTTTGATTTCGGATTGTTCTATCAGTTTTGGAAGGCGGCCATTCTGGCTGGCTTCGATCTCTCCTCGGTCTTCGCGAAGTTCGGGTTCGATCCAATCCATTCCCAGAGCACGATAAACATCCTTTTCTTCCTTTCCTCCGATCTTCTTTTCGCCCTTGAACACACCATATTCATTGATTTTGATCCCTCTGGCCTTGGCGATCCCTCTCAGATGGATGTTGTGACCCTTCGATCCGGTGAAATATTGGAGTGCAGCACCGTAGGAATCTTCTTCCACAACTCGGAGGTCAATCTGGATTCCTCCGCCCACAATGACCGATGCCTTGGTCTCTCCAGAGGCTAAGATCTCTTTTACTTCAGGGAGATGGGTGAAGGTATGAATAATCTTCTCTGGGTTTGGACCCGTAGCCAAGATGTCGATATCTCCGATATTCTCCCTCATCCTTCGAAGGGAGCCTGCCCATTCAATCTTTCTCGACCCTGTCTTTTCCCTCAGGGTTTCCACAATCTGCTTGGCCACGGGAAAGGCGATACCCAAATTCATCCTGCCCTTGCTCTGTTTGAGGAGTTCGATGCCTCGTTTGATGTTCTCGACCTTCTTTTCACCGATCCCTGGAAGACCTAACAGGGAACCGTCCTCCACTGCCTTTTCCATCTGCGAGAGGTTACTGATTCCCTTTTCTTTATGAAGCATTGCCAAGGTCTTGGGCCCCATCCCTGGGATATCCATGATAGCGATTAATTCATCCGATACTTCCTTTCTGATCTCCTCAAACTTGGAGACTTTACCAGTCTTTAGATATTCTATAATTTTTTGGGCCATCCCCTCGCCAATCCCCGGGACATCCTTCAGTTTTCCACTCTCCGCAATGTCCTCGATATCGTGGGTTAGATCCCCGATGATTCGGGAGGCTTTTCGGTAGGCACTGATCTTAAAAGGATTCTCGCCCTTAAATTCCAAAATGTCAGCCATTCTTTCGAAGAGATCTGCGAGTTCCTTATTTTTCATATCTCAGTCCTTAGATAAATTCTATAAACCGCACAGCCCAGAGGGTGAGCATGGAGCTCTGTAGCTCTGTAGGGAACGGTTTGAAACCGTTCCCTACCCTATGGCCTTCGCAGTTCATGGCCTTTTGACCCCATATTGGAGATAGTGTTTGAGACAGATCCGAAAATTCTCCACAACATCCTTTTTGCTGTTGACGATGAAGATGCGATGCTGGACATGGAAGAGTTCCTCAATCAACCTTTCCACCGGATAGAGAGTCTTCGATTCCCTACCATACCTCCTCTGCAACTCCTCCTCAAACATCACGACCAGTTTATCCTTCATCCTTAATTGGGTATCATTAAAAAGAATAGCCACCTCTGGCAGGAGGTCTTCGATTCTTGAAAAGAAGGTGGAAACCTCGCTCGATTCTACGCCTTTGGGGGGAGAAGACTTCACCTCCACATAGACCAGCCTTCGGTTCCAAGAGGCGATGACATCGTAGTCACCACCGGATGGGGTCTTCTTCAAGCTGACCCCATAAATGGCAGGAGAGGCAAACTCCCTTTTAAATACCTCAGCGATGAACCACTCCAGGGTAGGCCCAAAACTGTAAAGAGGCGAGACGCGAGTTCGGTAATTACCCTTCCCGCTTTTTGCTATCACTCCCATCTCGCACAGCAGGTTGCAGTATCCCTGGACCACCTTTGAAGAACAGTAATGGGTCAGATCCTGGATATGAAACCGATCCTGGTGTTTGATCATATCCCTCAGGACAAGACGAAAGGAATATTTTTTCATCATCTCGTAAAATCGAGTCTTATGAAAAGGGAAAAGATCGGGAGGAAAGAAGAGGCGATCCGTAGGATTCTTTCGGAAGACCTTTATCCCCCTCATCCTCAGCATCGTCTCCACAGAGGATGAGTCCTTTAAGGAGGTGGCCTTGATCGATTCGATCTCTTTGGAGAGGTATTGAACCTTCTTTTTTAGGGATTGAATCTCCAGGAGAATCTTTTTGAGTTCCACTTAAAACCCGCGATAGAGATGGAGGCGCTTAGCGATTTGGATCGCCTCCGTATACTCCTTATGTGTGATCCGACGGCTGATCTCAGAATATTCATAGGCTTGGTATTCAGGCCGATATTGATCCATGATGTTGATATAAGAGTGAGCAGAGATCTCCTCGGCGATAAACTTCAAAACCGCTTCGGAAGAGGCTACCCCCCCAGGCATCACCAAGTGTCTGATCAGGAGTCCTCTTTCAGCAATCCCAATGGAATTGGTCACAAGATCCCCTACCTGGCGGTGCATCTCTTTCAGAACTTTTCTTATGACCTCGGGGTAGTCCGGAGCATTTGAAAACTGTTTTGAAAACTTTTCATCCATGTATTTTACATCGGGCATATAGATGTCGATCACCCCTTCTAAAAGTTGAATCACCTCCATCGATTCATATCCAGAGCAGTTATAGACAATGGGGATGCAAAGGCCTCCCTCAATTGCCTCTGCAAGAGAAACCAGAATCTGAGGGGCATAGTGGGTGGGGGTGACGAAGTTGATGTTGTGGCATCCCATTTCCTGGAGTCTCAGCATGGCTCGTGCCATATCAGAGGGGGTAATGCGCTCCCCTTTTCCCAGATGGCTGATGTCGTAATTTTGGCAGAAAATACAACGGAGGTTGCAGTGGGTGAGGAAAATGGTTCCTGAACCGTGGTACCCCACTAAGGGGGGCTCCTCACCGAAATGGGGAAAGGCACTGGAGACCATCAGTTCTGACCCGGCTCCGCAGTATCCAACCTCTCCGTTTAGACGATTGATCCGACATTCCCTCGGGCAGAGCCGACACTCTTTGAGGAATTCGTTCAAGAGATTGATCCTCTGGCTGAGTTCCCCTTTTTCAAAAAGACCGACATAGGAAGGGATGAAAACCATTTTAGAATCACTACGAAACATGAAAGCAGTCTTTTGGATAAAGGTCAGGAAATCTGTTCAGTTTATTTCCACACCTAATAAATTATCACAAAATTTCATGGAATTCTATCAAAGATATGGGAGGACAGCAATTCAGACACTGGCCTGCCTTCGCCGAAGCGGCTTCGCGCAGGCAGGTCTATGGTCTTACTGTCTGAATCACAGATGGGAGGAATAATAACCTGAGGAAAAGGGGAGGAATCCCTCTTGTGAGGAACCCTTTTATGCATTCTTATAAGTCTCGGTAGATAGTTAGGATTCTATGATAATAACTGGCAGGAATTCTTTGTTTCCTTTCTATAAGGCCTTTCACATAAGTAGGGCCATAATTATAAGCAGTTAAGGCGACTCCCAGGTCGTTAAAATCGATGATCAACTGAGAAAGATAATAAATTCCCATCCTTATATTGAGAAAGGGGTTGAAGAGGGTACGGTCCCCCCTCCATTCGATTCCCAGTTCATAGGCAATCTGTTCTGCCACATAAGGCATGATCTGCATCAACCCTTTGGCACCTTGTTCGGAAACAGACCAATTGCGGAAGGAACTCTCAATAGCGATGAGAGCAAGGATAAATTTTGGATCATGATTATAATGGGTGGCCTCCTCATAGATGACCTCTGCAAGTTCCCTCTTCGTCACATGAGCCAGGCCTGTCTCGTGCCTCTCCAATACCGTGAGGATCTCCTCTATCATTTGCTCCTTGTCCTGGATTCCGAAGAGGAAGCACTTAATTCCATGGGGAAGAACGGGGAGGTGAAAGGTGATAATGAAGATGACAATGAAAAGGAGGGCCTTAAGGAGAGTACGGGAAAAAACGATATCAATTTTTTCCTTAATCCAGGAAAAGGGGGGATGCCCCGTCCGTATCAGAGGTTCTATTAGCTCCATATCAGTTTCCTTGTGAAATCTGTTCACATTATACTATATGAGAATTCACTTTGTCAAGCCCCCCCGGTCTCCGAGAAACCCCCTATTTCTCTTCTAAGAATCTGACAGCCAAAGATGAAAGGGTTGTCAAAACCCCTAACCCCAGGATTCCAATTTTGAAGCTGAAATGATCTGCGATCATACCCAGAACAAAAGGGGTTCCGCCCATTCCAAAGATTACCCCAATGGAAAGAATAACTCCGGTAGCCATCGACCGTTCCGAAAGGGAGGTGAACTTTGATATGGCTACAAGGCCTACCGGAAAGAAGGCGAGGGAAAAGGTGGCCTGAAGAAGTAGGGTGATCAGGATCAAGGGTAGGGTGGAGGCGGTAGAAAGGCACATGGTACTTAGTCCGGTCGCCAAAAGACTTACTGTAAGCATTCTCCGATACCCGTAACGATCTGTCAGAAAACCGATGAGGATAGAGACGAAGACCCCGGCAAAACGGGATACCCCAAAAAGGGTGTTGGCAAAATGCAGTTCAATCCCTCGCTCTTTGATCAGGTAGAGGGGAAGGATGGAATAGATCCCCAAACAAGAGCCTGCAGCGAATACCCAGAGGAGGCCCATAATCCAGATGTTGTTCTTTTTGAAGAGGTCAACATAATGGCCATCCGACCAAGGCATCTCCTTCTTGGGTTCGACGGAAACTTTCCAGAAATAGATAGGGAGGAGCAGAGAGGCGATTCCCAAGATGAGGAGGAGTTGCTGCCAGGAGAGGAAGCGTAACCCAAAGGCGACGAGAACAGGGATGGCAAAGATGGAGAAACTGGCAGCGGAGTCATGAAATCCAATTGCCTTCCCCCAGTGTCTGTAATCATAAGTCTCTGTAATAATAGGGATAATAGAAGGAAGATAGGGTCCTGTTGCGATCCCCAGAAGAAAGAAGAGAATGTGGAACGTGAGGTAATTCCCTGCCCATTGAATACCTACAAATACGAGGCATGTGCCAATGAACCCAGCCACCACCAGTCTCTTGTATCCCAGGATATATGCGAATCGCCCGACGACCAAAACGGATAGGCTGTACCCAATGGAGAGGGAAAAAAAGAGCCCACCGGCCTTCCCATGAGAAAGAGAAAGAAAATCTTCAATTAAGGGGAGGATGGGTGCAAAGGAGGCACGGGTGGAAAAGTTAAGAAACCAGAGACACCAGAAAACGAGAAGGGGGAGAAGCCTCATTTCCTATTTCACTCGTTTCAGACCAGGATGTTTCTTCGGTGATCTTTCTTCTCTTTCCTTCTTCCTTTTCAGGATATTTTCATTGAAGAGGGTATTCTTCATGCTGACGGCATTGATGATGCAGTAGATAATCACCGCTTTCTCCCAGTCCTTTGTTCCATCAAAATGTTCAATCCGCAATCGGTACTTCTCCCTCAGATGGACCAGGGAGGCTTCGTCAAAGGAGAGGATCTGCTCAGCCAATTTCTCAAGGGCTTTTTCCATAAAAACTCCGTGGTGAGTTCTGAGTTCGGAGTATTTTATCTTGTCTCCGAAGTCCCTGCCTGCGCGTAGCCGCTTCGGCGAAGGCAGGCGAACTCTTTACTCCCAACTATCGCGCATGGCGCGAACACTCTTCACAAAGATGATCTTTGAGGGGGATGATTAGTCTCATTTGATTACGGACACGTGACACGCCTGCCTGCCGGTAGGCAGGAACAACGGTCACGTTCCTTTAAGCTTATGGTGCAAACTTGGTGATTTGATGGGGAGCCTCAAAGGTTTGATGAAGGGCCCTCATCGCATCCTCTGTCTGATCCGCTTGAATCAGGCAGGAACAACTGGAGATTGAAGTGCTGATCGCCAGGACATTGATCCCCGATGTCCCAAGGGCATTGAACATTAATCCGGAGATCATCGGCCTCTCTCTAAAATGGGGACCGAAGACACTGATCATGGCCACATTGGGATGGTAAGAAATTCCTCTCGCTTCAATCAGAGGCTTGACCCCTTCCAAAACCCCTATGGCTACCTCTAAATTCTTCTGATCAATGCAGAACGTCATGTTTCCGTTGCCTTCTACGTCACTACTGAGAACAACGAATTCGATATTGACATTATTTTTCCCCATGGCATGAAGGATCGTCCCTGCAACATCGGGGCGGTCTGGAACAGATAAGATACTTACCATGGCTAACCCGGTGCTCACCATCATCCCGCCAACTTTAATCTTTGTTTCATTCCCCATCCCTTTTACTCCCAGATCCTCCGGTCATCGATCTTTTTCGCTCGATCCGGAATACCCCCTTTCTGGACAATCACCACCTCCCCTTTTACTTTAAGGGTCTCCTGGAATTCTGCCTCCACTCTGCGCTTCAACCCGATCTTGTCCGGTACTTCCTCCTTCAACTCAACATAAATCATCATTTCGTCACGATATTCTTTTCTGTTCACGACCACCTGATAATTAGCTACCACAGCGAATTTTAACATGACTTCATCAACCTGCCAGGGATGGATGAAGATTCCCCAAACCTTTGTCACCTGATCGGTTCGGCCCAGAATTTTTCCAAGACGCATCGAAGTCCGACCGCACGAACACGGATGTTCAATCAAATAAGAGAGGTCTCCAGTGGCAAACCGAATCATTGGAAAGACCTTATTGAAGGGGGTCGCCACGATTTCCCCTGTCGCACCGATTTCTAATTGCTTTCCTGTCTCCGTGTCAACGATCTCAACCATCACGTCTTCGGGGATGTGCATCCCGTTCTTCTCCGGGCATTCGTATCCAAGACAACCCACATCCACAGTGCCGTAAGCCTGTCGGAGGAAGATATCGAGTTTCCCTTCCAGCTTTTGCCGGAGTGATTCCGGAAACATTTCTGCACCGACAAAGGCGGCCTTAAGAGAAAGATCCCTTTTCAAATCAAGGGACATTCCCTCTGCGGCCTCTGTCAGGGACATGAGAAAACTGGGCGTTCCCAGGAATCCCGTCACATGGAGTTGTCGCATCAGTTGGATCTGCATGGAGAGATTTCCTGGACCAACGGGGACGACCGTTGCCCTTAGCATCTGGAGTGACTCGTCGAGCATGAAGGCCAAGGGGGTAAGGTGATAGTTGAAGGTATTCAAAACGATATCCCCTTTTCTCATCCCGCAGGCATAGAGGGCCTGAGCCCAGCGAATATCCTTATAATCCCACTCTCCGGGTTCAAACACCGGTCCGGGTGAGATATAAATCCTTCTCATTCCTTTCCTTGGGGTAACTTCAAACCCTCCAAATGGAGGGGAGCCCTTTTGAGAGCTGACTAAATCTGCCTTCTTGGTGATGGGCAGTTTCTCCAAGTCGGTCAGATCCTTTACTGCTTCCGGCTTTAAACCCATTGCATCAAACTTCGACCGAATCGCCTTTGAATAACGATATCCGTGACGAAGGATTTCAGAGAGCTTCTTTTTCAAATAAGCCTCTCGCTCGTCCTTCGACATTGTCTCCTTTTTTCTATCGAAATAACCATGCGCTCGATCGATCATAATGGTCTCCTAAATTAATTGGAATGATGGAATCTTGGAATGATGAAATAATGGGTTACTTCAATCTTCAATGAGCAATCATCAATTTCCAATTCTCAATGATCATTGGTGATTGACCATTGCGATTTGACCATTGAATATCCCAATATTCCACTCTTCCAATATTCCAATTGGGGCAAAGCCCCGAAGTTTGTCCATTATAGAATAAAGACTGGATCGACATCAATATCCAGATTCACACCCTTTCCCTTTGCCCCTTCCTCTAATTGAATTGCCAGCTCCTGTGCAAATTGGTGAAGCAACTGAACACTCTTTCCTTTTGCCAACATCTGCCAGCGAAATTTTCCCCTCATTTTCCCAAACGGAGCAGTACTTGGGCCCAGGATCTCTATCCCCTTTCGATACCCTTTCCTTAACAGGGATTGCCCAATCCTCGCCATCTCCTCTGCAATGTCCTTCGTTCTTTTTTCACTGTTTCCAACCAGCCTGAAATTGATCAGTCGAGAGAAGGGAGGATATTCCAGAGCCCTTCTGAATTGGATCTCTTCCTGATAGAACCCGATGAAGTCATGGTCCTTTGCCTTCAGGATGCTGTAGTGGTCTGGATTAAAGGTCTGTATTACCACTTCTCCAGAGGCTTCCCCTCTTCCTGCTCTTCCTGCCACCTGGGTGAGAAGCTGAAACGTCCTCTCACTCGAGCGGAAGTCAGGAAAGTGAAGTGACGTATCCGCTGAGACCACACCCACGAAGGTCACATTGGGAAAATCATGACCTTTGACAATCATCTGCGTCCCAACTAAGATGTCGATCTTCCCGTTTTCCAGCCTTTTCAGAATCTGCTGATGGGAACGCCTCCGAGTGGTCGTATCCCGATCCATCCTGCCTACCTGCGTCTCTGGGAATAAGGTCCTTATCTCCTGCTCCAAGCGTTCGGTCCCGATCCCCATTCCCCGCAACCGATGCCCTTCACATTGCGGACAGTCTCCCGGTGCTGGAATTCGATAGTCGCAATAGTGGCATTGCAGAGAGCGGTCCCTGAGATGGTAGGTGAGGGTGACGCTGCAGTTTGGACACTTGAAGGTGAGGCCGCAATCCGGACAGAGGATAAAATTGGCAAACCCTCTTCGATTCAGAAAGAGAAGGCTCTGTTTTTTCTCTTCGATACTTTTTTGAAGTGCCAGCCTCACCTTTTCCGAGAGGAGACCTCCCTCCCTCTTCATGTCCACCACGTCCACCCGAGGCAAGGGTTTTCCCTCGATCCTCTCCGGGAGGCTTAGGAGATGAAACTTGCCCTTTTCAGCATTATAGAACGATTCCAGGGACGGGGTCGCCGAGCCCAAAAGGAGCGTGGCTTCATCCTGTTTTGCCCGGACCACAGCCAGATCTCTGGCATGATATTTTAATTTTTCCTCCTGTTTATAGGAGGGATCATGCTCTTCATCCACAATGATGATTCCCACATTTTTAAGAGGTGCAAAGATTGCGGACCGAGCTCCAAAGGCAATTTTTACGTCTCCTCTCCAGATCTTTCTCCACTGGTCATAGCGTTCTCCCCTTCCAAGCCCGCTGTGAAGCAGGGCGAGGTTTCCTTCAAACCGATCCCTAAATCGTGAAAGGAGCTGCGGTGTCAGAGAGATCTCCGGGACGAGGACGATCGCCTCCTTCCCCTGGGCCAGAACCTCTTCAATAGCCCGAAGGTAGATCTCTGTCTTTCCACTTGCCGTGACGCCGTGGATCAGGAAGGGGAAAAATTGCTTCGAATGAATCCCTTTCAATATCTCAATGAGAACCCTTTCTTGATCAGAAGTGAGCTCGGGTTTTGGATAGGACTTCAATTCAGGTTGAACCGAAAGGGCACGACATACCTCCCTCCGGGAGACGGAGACGAACCCTTTCGCTTCAAGCGATTGGATCGCCTTAGAAGGGGACTTAAATATTTTGCTCAATTCGGAAAAGGAAGCTTCTCCTTTTTCCTCTAACCACTTCAGGATCCCTGCCTGCTTTTTTGAAATAGGCCAAACAGGCTCACTTGCTCGATACTGGACCACCTTCTCAAACTTCGTTTTGATCTCTTTTTGTTCTATACCTCCAAAAATATTTAGAAGCCCTTTTCTCTTCCAGGAGAAAAGCTGAGACTTTGTGACCTCTCCAGGAAAAATTCTTAATATCCTCTTCAGAGAGACTTTTCCACATTTCTCGATCTCCCCAAAGATCTTTTGCTGAATCGCATCCAAACCTCCTTGGGCCAGATATTCCATCCCCACTTGGGTGAGGGTCAGGATCAGCTCGCTCTTCAGGTGAAGCCCTGGTGGAAGGCCGGTCTTGATTACCTCTCCTAAAGGATAAAGGTAGTAATTCGAAATCCAACGGTAAAAACGGAGCATCTGAGGGTCGATCAGAGGGACCTCATCGAGGAGATCCTCAACCTCCAGTAGCTTCTCCTGTATGCCTTTTGGGGGTCGATCTAAAAGGTCGATGGTAAAGCCGGTGACCTTTCTGCCTTTGAAAGGGACAAGCACCCTCATCCCAACCTGAAGGGAGCTGCTCATCTTCTCAGGAATGCGGTAGTGGAACGTTCTGGAGACAGGAAGGCCGACTGCTATCTCAACAATTTCCTTCATCGTCCCCAAATTATCCCCTTTACCATAGTTTGTCAAATCTACCTTGGGTTTTCCCACTCCCTCTTGAAACCCCATAAAAATTCCCCTCCCCTGGCGGGAGGGGATTGAGGGG
>Ga0163209_1000892_pt1 | contig 13040 bp, 12 predicted proteins | sample Kivu_160m_FD_113538 | JGI IMG/M metagenome (GOLD analysis project Ga0163209, IMG submission 113538) | Freshwater microbial communities from Lake Kivu, Western Province, Rwanda to study Microbial Dark Matter (Phase II) - Kivu_160m | ecosystem: Environmental > Aquatic > Freshwater > Lake ...
AAAGAAAATCAAACGAAAATTATTATCTAAAAATTTGATTGCCAAAAGAGCAATGAGAGGGCCGACCACCGCCCCCAAAGTATCAAGCGCTCGATGAAAACCAAACGACCTTCCGCGAGCTAAAGTGCCTGAGCTTTCGGCGATCAAAGCGTCTCTGGCAGAAGTGCGCGTGCCTTTGCCGAAACGGTCAACAAACCGAGCAAATAAAACAAATGGCCAACTGTAAGCCAGACTTAAAATTATTTTAGAAATTGCCGAAAATGAATAACCGGCAATAACAAAGGGTTTTCTTTTTCGGAATTTGTCAGAGAGCCAGCCGGAAACAACCTTGAGGACGCTGGCAGTTGATTCGGCGATGCCCTCTATCAAACCGACCACCGCCACCGGTGCTCCCAAGACACTGGTGAGGAAAATCGGAACGATTGGATAAATCATCTCTGAGGCCACATCATTAAAAAAGCTCACCAGCCCCAAAACAAAAACATTTTTGGAAATACCAAGTTTATTTTTCATAATTTTATTTCAATTTTGGTCATATTATCTTGGCGGCAAATTCTTTATTTAACCTTATACCAAATTAAAACACTTGACAAGGAATTATTATGAATATATACTCAAAACAGATAGTCAAACCAAGGTCGAGGCTATCATTAAAAATTAAGAAAGGAGGTGTAAAAACTATGCCAAGATTTGACGGAACTGGTCCAACGGGACAAGGCGCAGGAACTGGCCGAGGTTTCGGCCCTTGCGGGGGCGGAATGAGACGAGGCTGGGGTTGCCGCGGCAGTTATGGTTTCGGTTTCAGGAGATTTATTTCTCCTAAAAACGAACTTGTTGCTTTGGAAGATGAAGAAAAAATGCTCGAAGAAGAATTAGCGGCTATCAAAGAAGAAAAAGCAGCCCTAAAGGACCAGCAAAAGTAAAAGAAGGCGCGGAACCGGCCTCTTTGTAAAAAGGGGCCGGGGGCCTTCTTTCAATAAGAATTTATCATAAAATATAGGAATAATCAACCTTATGCCAAGACCAAGACTTTGTAGAAAAATTAAATTTAATCCAAATATAACTTATTTCAAACCTCAAGGCGTGCCAATGAGATTTTTAGAGGTTATTGAATTAACGCTTGAAGAAGTTGAAGCTTTGCGACTTAAAAATATTGAAGACTTGGAACAAACAGAATGTGCTAAAAAAATGAATACATCGCAAAGCACTTTTCAAAGAATTCTTTCGTCTGCTTATAGAAAAATTTCTGTTGCTTTAATCAATGGGAAAGCAATTGAAATTACAAACGAAAACATTAAAAAGGAAAAATCAAAATGAAGAAAAGCCCGCTTCTGGCGTTCCACTTCGCGGAATAAAAACAAAAAATTCATCCCGCAAGACCTGCGGAACGGCTGGCGAGCCCTCACAGAGGGCGAGCCAAACCTTTCTTTTTCCAACTGGCGGAGAGGGCGGGATTCGAACCCGCGATACCTTGCGGTATACGCGCTTTCCAAGCGCGCGCACTCGGCCTCTATGCGACCTCTCCATGATTTATTTTTTAAAACACCACCTTCTTATAGCGCTTTTTCCGCCTTTGGCGGAACCCCGCCGTAGGCGGTGGCAACTACTGGAATTATAGTAAAAAACCAAATAAAAGCAAATAAAAAAGGGGCTAATAAATACCCCTTTGTTCAAAAAAAGAATGGCAGGCCGCAGATAAAAATCTGCGGTTTTTTTCCCGGCTCGAATAAAACGCTGACAGGAAAAATTCCTTTTTTCCCTTTAAAAATAACCATCCATTGCTTCATGGCTTCTCCTTTGTTGATATTCAAAAAAAGGATAACAAAAATATCAAGCTCTGTCAAGGCATTTTTCAGTCTTTAAAATATCCAAGGTGGTTTTAATCACCGTATCCGGATTCAAGGAAATGGAATCAATTTTCTGCTCCACTAAAAATCTGGCAAATTCGGGAAAATCACTCGGCGCTTGGCCACAAATGCCGATTTTCTTTTTATACTTATGGGCTATTTTAATCACTCGACTAACCAGCCGTTTAACCGCTTCGTTTTTTTCATTAAAAATATGAGCGACTAAATTGGAGTCCCGATCCAAACCAAGCGTCAGTTGGGTTAAATCATTGCTACCGATGGAAAAACCGTCAAACAATCGGGCGAATTCTTCAGCCAAAACGACATTGGAAGGAATCTCGCACATCACATAGACCTTGAGCGGCTTTATCCCCTTTTGCGGCCGACGCAATTCATGCTCGTCGATTATTTTTAAAACTTTTTCCCCTTCTTCCACAGTCCGACAAAAAGGAACCATCGCAATCACATTGTCCAAACCCATCTCGTTTCTAACCTTTTTAAGTGCCCGACATTCCAAATCAAAAGCCGGTCTGAAAGCCGGACTGTAATACCGGCTGGCGCCGCGCCAACCAATCATCGGATTATCTTCTCGGGGCTCAAACTGCCGGCCGCCGATCAAATTCGCATACTCGTTAGTTTTAAAATCGGAAAATCTAACAATCACGTCCTTGGGATAAAAAGCAGCGGCGATTCTGGCAATACCTTCAGCCAGTTTGTCAACGTAAAAGCCGACTTTATTTTTATAACCGATTGTAATTTTATCTATTTGTTTTTTAACTTTCTTGTCTCCTAACCGCGAATAATGAATCAAAGCTAAAGGATGAATTTTAATGTAATTATTAATGATAAATTCTTCCCGCGCCAAACCCACGCCGTCATTGGGAATAAAAGAAAATCCGAAGGACTGCTCTGGCTCGCCGACATTCATCATAATTTTCGTCTTTGGACGGGATAATCCCTTAATTCTGGTTTTTTTGACATTAAAGGGCAAATATCCGTCATAAACGTAGCCGGTTTCTCCTTCGGCGCAGGAAACCGTTATTTTTTCCCCCGATTTTATTTTTTTAGTCGCATTGCCCGTCCCGACAATGCAAGGAATGCCCAATTCGCGGGAAACAATCGCCGCGTGACAAGTTCTTCCGCCGGCATTAGTGATAATGGCCTTCGCCATTTTCATAATCGGCACCCAATCGGGATCAGTCATTTCCGTTATCAAAACCTGTCCGGACTTAAACTTAACAATATTCTTAACGTCCTTAATGATATTTGCTTGCCCTTGGGCGATTTTCGAACCCACGGCCACGCCGGAAATCAAAACTTTCGGCTTTTTTAACTTATCCGACAAAACGTATTCTTCCAAAGAATCCGGCGACTTTTGCGACTGAACTGTTTCCGGTCGAGCCTGAAGAATATAAAGTTTTTTGTCGCGGCCGTCTTTCGCCCATTCCATATCCATTGAACGGCCATAATATTTTTCAATCGCCACCGCGTATTTTTCCAACTCCAGAATTTCATCGTCATTAAGAGTAAATCTGCTTCTCTCGTTGGCGTTCGTTTTAACATTTCTTGTCGTCTCTTTTCCTTTTCCGTAAATCAATTTCCATTCTTTGGCGCCCAAAAACTTGCTGATAAGAGGACGAAACTTTTCAAGCAACGGCTCATAAACGATAAATTCGTCCGGGCTGACTTTTCCTTGAACGATATTTTCCCCCAAACCCCACGAAGACGTGATGACGCTGACGTCGCCGAAACCCGACTCCGTATGGCAAGAAAAAATAACGCCCGAACAAGCCAAATCGGAGCGAACCATTTTTTGCACTCCAATAGAAAGCGCCACTTTTAAGTGGTCAAATCCTTTTTCCGCGCGATAGACAATCGCCCGATTAGTAAAAAGCGAAGCTAAACATTTCTTAACCGCTTCTAAAAGTTTTTTTTCTCCTCTGACGTTAAGAAACGTTTCCATTTGGCCGGCAAAACTGGCTGTAGGCATATCCTCGGCCGTAGCCGAACTGCGTACCGCTACGTCCGTCTCTTTAACTCCGTATTCTCGCGAAAGCTTTTTATAGGCGGAAATTACTTCCCTTTGAAATGTCGGAGACAATGGCGACTTTAAAATCAAATTCCTTATTTTATTTCCCCTTTCCGCCAATTCGCTCAGGTTTTTTACGTCCAAATTCCGAAGAATCTCTCCAATTTTTTTTCTTAAACCGCTTTCAGACAAAAAATCCCAATAGGCCTCGGCCGTTGTGGCGAAACCGTTGGGAACCCTGACTCCCTTAGCGGACAAATTTGAATACATTTCTCCCAAAGACGCATTTTTACCCCCGACTCTCGGAACGTCCTTGACGGCGATATTTTTAAACCATAACACAAAATTTCTATCCATAAGGCAATAATAAAAAATTTAAAAAATTAAACCAAAAAGTTTGTCTTCCTTTTAGGATTAAAATTTGACTTTATCGACAAATAAAGACAAAAACGGCGTTTTCCAATATATCCCGGATAAGCCCTTTATCAAACCTATCATTGAAAAAACAGAACAAAATATCCAGCCTAAAAAACCAATCACCCAGCCGATAAAAGGAATAATCCAAATCAAGGTAAAAACTATCTCGCTCACGAACAACAATAACCCTTGTTTGGCGTGAAAGCGCATATAATTACTTTTAACGCGTAAAATAATCGGCACCAAAGAAAAAATCCCAAGATAAGAAATTCCCGCCAACAACCTGTCTATTATTCCCGGCTTTCTGCCGACTTCGGCCATCATGGCGATTTTTTGCGTAATGTCTTCGGTATCCATAAAACTTTTATTTTTAACATTTTAATTATCGCCCTCCGAATTTTTACGCCTTCATTTATCGGCGCTTGAAAACAATTTTAAGTAACAACAATGACAAAGGGTTTTTTACCCGTCTTATTCAAAATAAAATCGCCCAAACTGCTTTCTATTTTTATTTTGGCGTTCTTTTTCATTCCGAATTTCTTCGCCAATTTTTTGGTTTTATTTTTTATTTCCTGAATCATTTGGCCATTAAGCGTCAATCCCCTGACAATTACGCTTACTTCCCGCCCTTGTTTCTTTGACGCCGGCGGAAACGGCAAAAAAACGACGCAAACGCCCGACTCGGACATTCGGTCCCTAATTTTGAAAATTTCTTCATTTAAAATCCCGACTTTATTTCCCTCGACCAGAACGACGGAATGAGAAACTCTTTTTTTCAAAACTCGCGCCTGCCTTCTTTCGTCTATCTCCAGTATTTGGCCGTTATAAAGCATAAAACAATTTTGCCCTCTTAATCCCATTTCTTTGGCTAAATCGATATGCGCCGCTTGCATATAATGCTGTCCTTCAATGGGAATGAAAAATTTAGGCCTGACCAATCTCAACATCTCTTTTAATTCGTCTTGGAAGGCATGGCCGGAACTATGGACGCCGGAACCCAAAACCGTCCGATAAATTATTCTTGCTCCTTGATTGACCAGTCCGTCCATCATTTTATGCACCGCCAATTCGTTGCCAGGGACAATCGAGGAAGAAAGAACGACCGTATCGCCCCTTTTAATCCTGACCGACCAATGCTTGCTCTCGGCAATTCTAACCATCGACGACCCTTCGATTCCTTGCGCTCCCGCGACCAAAACAAGAATTTTTTTATCCGCATATTTGCCTATTTCCTTAAAATCCACAAACATCCCAAGATGTTCGTCCAAATTCAAATAACCAAGTTTATGGGCGATATCAACCGTCTTTTGCATCGACATGCCGACTAGGGCGATTTTTCGCCCGTATTTTTGGCAGGCCTTGATAACTTGCCCGACTCGACTGATCAACGTGGAAAAAGTGGTAAAAATAATTCTCCCTTCCGCCCGGCCGATTATTTGATCAATAATTTCTCCCACTTGCTTCTCCGGCACTGAACGTCCCGGCAAAGCCGCATTAGTGCTATCCGACAAAAGGGCTAGTGCCCCTTTCTTTACCAACGATTTCAATTTATCTTTTTGTAAAGGTTTCTGGTCAGCCGGATTATCATCGATTTTAAAATCTCCGGTATGAACCACGACTCCCAACGGGGTTTTAATTGCCAAGCCAAAACTATCGGGAATATTATGAACCACCCGGAAAAAATCAATTTGAAAAACACCCAAATTAAGAGACTTCTCGGGATCGACTATCTGCGTTTTTGCCTTAGTTATTCTCCTTTCTTTTAATTGTTCTTGCAATAAACTAATGGCTAATTTCGAGCCAAAAACAACCGGATAGCCGAGCTTTTCAATCAAATAAGGAACACCTCCGATATGGTCAAGATGCCCGTGGGTTAAAACAACTCCGCGAATGCGCTGTTTATTTTTCTCCAAATAATCCGTATCCGGCAAAAGATAATCCGCCCCCGGAAACTCGTAACCGGAAAAATCAAAACCCAAGTCGACGACGATGATGTCCTGACCGTATTCGAAAATTGTGCAATTTCTGCCCACTTCTTCCACTCCGCTTAAGGGAATAATATGTAATTTCATATACAATAATACGAATTTGCGAATCGCGAATATAATACAATTCCAATCAACCCGATAAAAATGACTATACTATAACGGCGCGGATTTTTGTTTTATGGCCTTATAGACGCTTTCAATAAAATCGCCGCCGGCGTAACCGACGACTAGGGCAAAAATCGCATCTCGGCCAAAAGCATAAGCGACAACCAACCCAATAACACCCGATAAAAACATCATCGCCAAGAAATAAGGCAAATTAAAACCGACATTTTTATAAGAAAACTGATGTTTAATAAACCCAACCAAACCCCTGATTAATCCGCCGCAAAAACCGGCGACTAAAATTGTCCAAATCATAAACTCTTTTAAAGATAAAGGAAATTAATCTCATGTTTCGAAACCCGTAAAATACCATTTACAGGATAGCACACAAATGATATACTGTAAATATGATATTATTTAGCGGTATTCAACCAACCGGACTGCTCCATCTGGGCAATTATTTCGGAGCGGTTAAAAATTGGGCTGAACTGCAATCCAAATACCGCAGTCTGTTTTGTTTGGTTGACTATCACGCCATTACCGCCCCTTATCAGCCAAAAGAAATGCCGAAAAAAATTTTAGATTTAGCTATTGATTTAATCGCTTGCGGCATTGACCCAAATAAATCAATCATTTTTGTTCAATCCGACGTCAAAGAACATACGGAGCTGGCTTGGATTTTAAACACGGTCACGCCGATGGGCGAGCTCAAAAGAATGACCCAATTCAAAGACAAGTCGAAAGAGCATCCCGAAAACATCAATATCGGCCTTTTCGACTACCCTATTTTAATGGCGGCCGACATCCTTCTCTATAAAACCGGAGTGGTTCCGGTCGGCGAAGACCAGCTACAACACCTGGAATTGACCCGCGAAACCGCCAGACGCTTCAATAAAAAATACGGGGAAACATTTCCCGAACCGAAACCTATTTTGACTAAAGGGTCTCGAATAATGAGCTTAACTGACCCGAATAAAAAAATGAGTAAGTCATACGGCCAAGAAAGTTATCTGGCTTTGTCCGACTCGAAAAAAATAATTTTTCAAAAATTATCCACGGCCATAACCGACCCGGCCCGAAAAAGAAAAATCGACCCAGGGACGCCGAAAAAATGCAATATCTATTCTCTGCACCAGTTAGTTTCCGGCAAAAAAGACCTGGACTACGTCATTGATGGCTGTACCCGCGCTAAAATCGGCTGTTTGGAATGTAAAAAACTTTTGACGAAAAATTTATTCAAAGAATTGTCACCGATCCAAGAAAGGCGGAAGAAATTGGAGAAAAATCCGGAAAAAATAAAAAAAATACTGGCCTTAGGCGCCAAAAAGGCGGAAAAAATTGCCCAAGAAACAATGCTGGAGATTAAAAAGAAAATGGGATTAAAACTATAACTCGAATTTTTATTTATTAAAAATTTTATTATCCCGCCGCGCTACTCGCGGCTTTTTATTTCCCCTTAATCGCGTTTTTTATTTCCTTCAATCTTTTCTCGGCTGTTTTTTTATCATTTGCCTCAATTACCAAACGCAAAAGCGGCTCCGTATTCGACGGCCGGAGATTAAACCACCAATCCTTAAACTCAACCGTTAAGCCGTCGAGCCACTTTTGCTTGCCCGAAGAATAAAGATTAGCCGCCCTTTTCATCGCCGCTTGACAATCTTTAATTTTAAAATTTATTTCGCCGAGACGATAATAATGTTTTACCTCTTTGACCAAAAGAGACAACGGCTTGCCGGCCATCGACAAAATCTCTGCCATCAGCGCCAAAGCCAAGCCGCTACATTCGGCATAGTAAAAATCCCGGAAATAAAAATGGCCGGCTATTTCACCACCAAAAATAGCCTGATATTTTTTGCAAGCCTCCTTCATAAAAGAATGGCCGGTTCTAGTTTTAACCGGTTTTCCTCCATAATGTCTAATCATCTCTGGAACGGTTTTAGAACAAGTCAGATTATAAACAATAGCCGAACCAGGGCGCTTGCTTAAATAATATCGGGCGAATAAAACGATAATTAAGTCGCTGCTTACGGACTTACCTTTTTCATCAACAAAAATAGTTCTGTCTCCGTCTCCGTCAAGAGCCAAGCCAAAATCCGCTTTACGCCTGATTACTTCCTGGCATAGTTCCCTAATATTCTCTTTAATTAAAGGATCGGGGGGGTGACTTGGAGAATTTCCGTCTAAACGGCAATTCAAATAAACTACATTAAACGGTAATTCTTTAATTACGTTTTTGACCATTATCGAGCCGACGCCATTGCCGGCATCAATAATAATCTTCATTTTTTTTATCCTCCTTTTATCAATCAGGGATAGAACGCGCTTTGAATAATCAGGAGTAATATTGTAGCGTCTTATCTTTTTTCGAGCCACCGTCGTCGGACCAAAATTTTCTTTCAAAACCAATTTTTTTATTTGCGGCCATCCCCAATCGCCTGACAGCATCCGTTGCCCCTTAACTATTATTTTAATGCCGTTGTAGCGGGATGGATTATGGCTAGCCGTAATCATCGCGCCGGCCTCGACTCCAAGATGATTAGAGGCAAAATAAAGCGCATCCGTCGGAACTAAACCAACATCGATAATTGCCGCTCCCCGGCTCAACGCCCCCTGAACGAAAAAATCAAAAAGCTTCGGCGAAGACAAACGACTATCCCGACCAACGACAATTCGCGGTTCAGATGTCTTAAATTTTTTTCTTAAAAACTCAACCAAAGCGGCGGCAATATCAAAAACCGCTGCTTCGTTGATTTCGCCGGGATAAACGCCTCTAACATCGTAAGCGTGAAAAATTTTTGGATCGATTTTTGACATTTTAAAAACCTAATTTTTATTTTTGTCCAATTAAAATCAAATTATATCCCTCTAACCATTTTGTTTTTCTGCCTTTTTGAACATAATAACATTTTTTTGTTTTGAATCCCGCTTTTTCAACCAGTCGAACCAATTCGCGTTTGCCAAAGACGTGATAATATCTGGAAATCGTTCCTTTTTTCGTTTTAAAAGGAATAAAAATATCTTTCTTGCCGAAAATTACAGACCAAGTCCCGTATTTTACAACCAGTTTCGGCTGATAAAGGTTCCAAACCGCGCAAATCAAAAAACCGCCCGGCTTTAAAATGCCGCCACAAGCCCTTAAAACTCTTAATCTCAATTCTCTTGAAGGAATATGATGCAAAAAAGCAATAGTAAAAATAACGTTAAACTCGTTTTGGGGAAATTTTTCCTCCAAATCCAAGGCATTAGCAACAACAAATTTACATTTTGAGTTCTGAATCTTAAATTCGGATTTTTGGTCTTGGAATTTTTTCTTTGCCAGCGCTATCAATTTTTCCGACTGGTCGACTCCAACGTACTCCGCTTTTTTATTTTTAAGCAAATTACAAAGACGGCCGTTGCCGCAACCTAAGTCCAAAACCCTATCCCCTTCTTTGACATACTCGATTAAGTCCCAAAACTCAAACCAGGGATTATGCCGAGTGTGAGAAAATTCATCAGCCAACAATTCCCAGTCTTCTTTATTTTTTTCCAAAAATTCATTTATTCTCTTGCGTCTCATCTCCTAATTTTAGCAAAAGTCGACGTTAATGAAAAGGGATTTTCGTCTTAGGATTTAATTTACCCGAAATCTGGATAAATTCAAAAAATAGCCGGGAATCCTAATAAAGAGATCTAACTAGCCCACTATTTCTTGGTGTCTGGTACCGAGAGACCTTGACAATCTTTATTGCTTCTATATAATAAAGGGGTTAAAGGAGGAGAAAAAGAAGTGAAAACCGTCTACAATTGTTTAGAGTTCATTCAAAGCCAAAAAATTCAACTATTTGTCAAGGAGGCATTGAGTAAAGCCGATCCGCATTTTTGGCTCGCTCCTTGTTCCGGCACCGGTAAATATGATCCTCCGGAAAATCAAGCCGAGGGAGGAATTATCGTCCATATTATAAAGGGAGCTCAAATAATCATTTCTCTTTGCCGATTTTTCGATATTACCGACCAGTCGGTAAAAGATAAATTATTTGCGGCGTTCATTTTGCACGACATCTGGAAATTCGGCCGGCCGTGGGGAAAATCCACTCATCCCGAACATGGACTGATTGCCGCCGAATTCCTAACCGACTTGGCCGCGGTCGATTCCGATAAAAAAATTATCGTCGATCCCGACTTAGCGGATATTATTGAAATGGTTAAAAACCACATGGGACGCTGGTCAAAACCCGATTCGACGCCGGCCTTAAAAACCGGTAAAATGCTGCGCGAAAAAATGATTTGGCACTTAATCATCCAAATGGCGGATTTTTGGTCAACCAGAAAATGGTGTTCCTTCACTATTGAGGAATTTTCCGAGTAAGATTAAACACCCCTAAGGGGTGTTTTTTTTATTTTATCCGCACCAGCGGATCCGACCATTCTCTAAAAACGCGCCTTATTTTAAAAAAAATCAAGGCCTTTCAATTTTGTTTTTTTTCAATTCAATTAAAGTAATCTCCGGCGAACAATTGAATCTAAGAGGCAAAATACTCGTGCCAATGCCCCGATTAACGTAAAGATAAGCATCTTTTACTTTGAACAGGCCGCAACTATACCGCCCGCGATATTTGGTCATATCCCAATAAGGCCGAATTAAGGGCAATCTCACTTGACCGCCATGGGTGTGTCCGCAAAGAATCAAATCTGCGTCTCCGGGCTCGAAATCCTCGATTATTTCCGATGAATGGGCTAAAAGTATTTTAACAAAACCATCTTGAATTCCGCTTCTGGCCTTTTCTAAATCGTGGTGCTTTGTCTGCGAATCGTCAACGCCGATGACGTAAATAAAATCCTCGCCTCTCTGAAGTTTTTTATTTTCATCAAGCAACACGGAAATTCCGTCCTGCGTCAATATTTTTTTAAAAAAATGATTATTGATTTTGGTATTTTGGTGGAGATGATTCCCAAACACGGCAAAAATCCGGCCGGCATACTTTTGTCCCAAAATCGACCAAAACGGCCGGCAGGGTTCCAAATCCTTGGTTCGATAATCAATAATATCCCCCGTGATAAAAATATAATCCGGTTTTATTCTTTCAAAAAAACGCAAAATCGTTTTTTCTTTCCGGCCGAAACTCTTGGAATGAATATCACTGATTTGAACGAATCTCGCGTTTTCAAAAGTCCGGGGCAAATTTTCCAAATGAATCTTTACTTTTTCGACCTTAAAATTATACGGCTCGAAAATAAAACAATACCAACACAAAAAAACAAAAAATAAAATACAAAAAATAAAAAACGCAAACATAATTCGCTACTTTTTTTTAATCTTCAAGTCGTAGATAATTTCTTCGGCTTTTTTTAAATTACGTTCGGCTTCGTCGAATTTATGGCGCAAATACCCGGTCAAATCGCACTGAATCAATTCGGAAACGATATCGGAAATCGTCTTTTGTAAATCTTTGGCTTGTTTTGTTTTTCCATCCGCGGACAAAAGAACGATTTTTCTCACGATTTCTCCAGTCAAATCGCAAAGAGCGGCCAAATAGTCGTCAAAATTGACTTTAGGCCGAGAAACTTCTTTAACACCGCCCGACTCCAAAACCTGCCAAAATAATTTCGCTTCCAGATATTCTTCCAAAGCCGCCTTGTAAGCGCCTTCATATTTCAAATCAGGCGCCTTGGAAAAACGCGAATCAAGCGCTGATAAAATCTCTTCCGCCTCCGATAATCTTTTCTTCGCTTCAAAGGACTGATTACGATGGAGACAAAAAATCGCCTGCTTGGCTTTTTGAAGCGCCACGTTTGATTGGCGAATAATCAATCTCCGGGCCGACTCGTGATTCTGATGTGCTTTTTTTAAATTTTGGAAAAATCTTCTATTAACCATAATAATATAAAAGTTCATCTCATATTTTAACACAACCGTTCAATTTGGCAATAAAAGATTTAAGCAATGAAAAATTGCGGTGGAATTTCCACCGCAATGAATGATAAATAAAAATCAATGTCCGTAATGACTATGCCGACGTTGAAGATAAGATTGATTGACAGACTTGCCACTTTTGCGCCGATTTTGACGGTATTTCAACCATCTTTTGCGCAATTTATCAACGTATTTTTTCGCCTTGGGCGGCAAATTGTTATCCCAATCCAGGAAAACTTTTTTTCCTTCCTGATGTCTGGCCCTGTTATTGCAGACCCAGAAACGGGAACGAATGCCTGAATCGTAGTTCCAAAGCAAGCGCGTTTTGTGTTCGCCTGAAGCGTAACAAACCCAATAACCCCGATCATCAAAAGTCATCAGTGCTCCGCATTCCGGACAAGAAACTTTTCTGTTTTTCCCGGTACTCCCCTTGCCTATATCCATTAATCCGCCACACTGGGGACAAGACGAACGATTCTTGACCCGCCAGTAACAAAGCCAGGCCTGGCGCAGCAAATTGATCGGAAAATTTTTCGTCCGGTTTAAGGGGTGGGAACAATATAGCAGATATTTTCCGTCTCCGGAAGTAATCCCGGCCCAACCCTGATCAGAGTCTCTAAACCTTCCCTCTTTTCTTACCCAAGTAGTCCAGACAACTGCCCGCAAGCCATTGGCGCAAAACTCAAATCCGGTCTCCTGTCCTTTTTTAAGACGAAATCTTTTTTGGGATAACGGATTTTGCCTCAACTTCCTGAGCCAAT
>Ga0163209_1000893_pt1 | contig 13033 bp, 12 predicted proteins | sample Kivu_160m_FD_113538 | JGI IMG/M metagenome (GOLD analysis project Ga0163209, IMG submission 113538) | Freshwater microbial communities from Lake Kivu, Western Province, Rwanda to study Microbial Dark Matter (Phase II) - Kivu_160m | ecosystem: Environmental > Aquatic > Freshwater > Lake ...
GAGCTACAGCAAACGAGCCGCCGCATACGCCGTGAGCTGGTTAAAAAACATTATGGCACGAGCCGGTAGCCTGCGGGTATTCCTCGACAGCAACGTCATTAATTCAGGTATTTATTCATCCGACGGCCCGCCTGCTAAAATCCTCCAGTTGCATGCTACCGCCAAACTTAAAATCATAGTCTGCCGGCTGGTTATTGAGGAGGTGGTCCGCACTTTCCAGGAAAAAAAGCCTGATGCCCTGCCGGCACTACAATCGTTTCTTACCAGTGCTCCGCCTGAGATAATTAAAAACCCGGAATTGAAAGAGGCCAGACGCTGGACCAGCCTTCTTAAACTGGAGGACGCAGTCATCCTGGCAGCGGCCGTTAGCGCGGAACCGGACTATTTCGTTACGGGCGACCGGCATTTCTATGCCCCACCGCTTATTGCTGAAAAATCAGGCCTGAGCATTGTAACTCCGGCTCAACTGGTCAAACTGATCGAGAAGTAACTATTTTATCCTGCTTCACCACTTCGCGTGGTGCTCTTCCACCCAGCCGATCAGGTCCTTAATCTCTAATTTTTCGCCGTCATCCAGTATCACTAAACCACTGTAGCGGCCGAACATCTGGTGCACCTCGCTGGAGAGCACCTTTAAATCCGTCTTCGCCACACGTTCGAAGAAAGGCGTGAATTCCAGGGAAAGGCGGCCGTCCTGCGAAGCTATGCTCCAGGGCTTCTTGAAGTCCAATGTATCGTATTTAAAGTCTACAATCCCGATCTTGTGCACTTTGCCATTAACGATAACGGCATTATCATTCACTTCCGGGTTGTTGCCGATGCCGCCACCCAGGTTCAGACCGACGGTGCGGCCGTCAGGCAGGAACTGCGACGTGCTGCCCCAGATCCAGAACGACCGGTAAGGCCAGACACCCACACCCCAGTCCAGCGTGCCCAGGCAGCTATCGGGAGTTACCTGGTACACCGGCCCGTATTCAACCACGCCGCTGGCAGGCATGCAATTCACCTTGCGCGTATAGAAGAACCGTTTATTCTCAAAGGGAAAGGCGTTAACCACCGATTCATGCCCATCATCCAGCTCCAGATCCACCAGCGCCTTCAAATCCTTGCCTCCGAAGCGGGGCCAGTTGACGGCCAGCACGCGCCGGCTGCCGCTCTCGATGGAAAAATGCAGGTGGATATCCCCTTTCTTATACTCGCAGTCGCCCTCCGTGCTGTCGCGGGTTAGTATCACACCGGCGCCGAAAGGCACGGTCAGCGTCTCCTCGTGATATTCCCCGGTTTCAAAGTTCAAAACATAGGCAAAAATCGACCCTATATAGCCTACATGGCTGATGGTGAAGGAAAAGAAATGAGTGGGCGTGGTGACACCGTAATACTGCCAGCGCTTGATGCGCAGCGGCTGTAAAAACTTCAGGGCATAGATATCTACATACTCCAGGTTGGGTTCCAGCAGCGGCTGCCGCGCCCAGCCGAAAGCAGTAAGGTTGCCTTTTTTGTCCAGCAGAGGAGACTGATTCACGATTTCATATTGAGCCATTACATACCTCCGCGCCCTGGTATAGTATGATTCCGAGATTAGACCGATTATAGCAGAAACACTTTTTCAATATCAGCTAAGTATGCAAGCCGCAACTGTGGTAATATGACTGCCGTGGCTAAAAAATATACTAACGCCGTAATTATTTCCCTGGCAGCTACTATAGCCCTGACTGTGACTTCCTGCGCTGCACCACCGTATTACGACAACATTAAAAAGGTTTTCCCCGCTGTTGTCTGCATTATGGTGGAGAACAGGGTCGGCTCGGGGGTCATTGTAAGCGCGGATGGTTACGTGCTGACCTGTCAGCACCTGACGGGCGACGACACCATGGCCACCGTAATTATGAACAAAGGCGTCGCCTATCTGGGCAACGTTGTCGCCATCGATAAAACGAGGGACCTGGCCATCATCAAGCTGACGCAGGAAAGCGGCGGATTCCCCTTTGCCACGCTGGGAGATTCTTCCGAGTCGGATGCCCTGCAAACGGGCAGTCCTATAGTTACACTGGGCTTTCCCGGTGTAAGCGCCACGGGAAATAACCTCAGGCTGACCACAGGCATACTGTGCTCCTTCTCCAGGGTGCGGGATGTGCGTATTTTGAAAAGCAGCGCCAGGACCGACCCGGGGAGCAGCGGCGGGCCGATGGTGGACAGCGAGGGCAATGTTATAGGCATAGTCAGCAGCAAGTATGTGAATATCGAGGAAGGCTGCATAAACTTCGCTATAGCATCGAACGAAGCAAGGGATATGCTGACAGAGCTCGGCGGAGGCCAACTGCCGGAAAAGCCACCCGCTGAAGTAACAGCCCGGCCCGTATGCCCCAATACAGGGTGCAGGGCACCTGATTTCAATCTAACAACTACGGACGGACAATCCCTATCATTAAGTTCGCTGAAGGGCAAGAGGGCGATCCTCCTGTTTGTATCCGCCGGGTGTCAGGCATGCACAGAGATGATACATTCCGTTCAGAAAGTGTATGATTACTGGCCGGAGAAGCAGCTTGCCGTAGCTGTCATCCTCAGCCAGGTAAAAAGCCCCGATGCGGAAAGCTGGATCAAGCAGAACGATGTAAAACTACCGGTATCGCCGGACAGCACGGGCGACGTCACCAGCCTGTTCAAGCCGGATAAAATTCCCGCAGCTTATTTTCTGGATAAAGAGGGCACCATCAAGGTAAAGCGGTATGATTCGCTGTCCAGCGGCGACGTGGATGCTTTGTTGAGGTTGTTCTAACGCTTTGCATATAGACTGGCTTGACCGGCGCACCGGCCGTTGACGTCAGAATTTCACGAGCGTATAATCGAGAACAGCAAGATAAAATGATTAAACGGCTGAACAGCCGGTGGAGGCAGTTGTGAGAAAAGCATTTTTCATAATCGCTATACTGGCGGTAATTTCCCTCTTTGTCTTTCCTGCGATGGTTTCGGCCAATGGCTTTAGATGTCTCACAATAACCACATTGCCTGCTACGGATATCTACAGCTCTCAAGCAACCTTAAAGGCAAACGTTGTAAGCATGGGAGACTGTATCTGGACTGATGTAACTTTCCGGTACGGCACATCTCCGGGAGTATACACAAACGTTACAAATGCTGTACGATCTACAGGCACTGGAATAGTATCCATAGTCGCAGCTAATTTAAATCCATGCACCATGTACTATTTCCAGGCTGCAGCCACCTGCCCTGTTATTTTGCAGCTGCCCCCACAGGGAAAATGGTTTACAGCAGGTGTTGATACGGGTGCTCTGTTTAGAAATACGCCTATGCTTCCGGCGGATTGTATTGCTTCTGGCCAGGAGCTGTCATTCGGTACCGGAGGCTGCGATCATAATCTGTTCAATACCGGAGGGGGAACGGGATCGTCAGGCGGCGTGGGCGCCGGAGGTACGGTAGGTACAACTACGACTACACCAACCGTGCCACTGGCCAATATCCGGGTACAGAATGTTTCCCTTTCCGCTTCCAAAGTGGGCATCGGTGAGCAGGTGCAGGTAACAACAACCGTATTCAATAACGGCAATTCCAACGGCGGCTCTAAAATCACCCTGTATGTGAACGGGCAGGAGACCACCTACCAGGGAATAACGCTGAACGCCGGGGAAGCAAGGCAGTTAAGCTTTAATGTATTCCGTAACGAGCCGGGCGTTTATCAGGTCACTGTCAACGGCTTCCCGGCAGGCAGCTTCACCGTAGATTATTTCACCAATAACCATGCCCTGATCTACTCTATCATAGCCCTGTTTGTTATCGTTATCGGTGGTTTGCTCTTCCTGCTCTCGAGGCGGATAACCTGATCCCGGAGACTAAGAATTAAAAACATAGAGGGCTGCTCTAAGAGCAGCCCTTTTTATTTACGGCGACGTGGCAATCTCAGGCACTCAGGCTGACTTCTTCTTTCTTGTCCTGGCAGCCGGGCTCTTTTTTACGGGTGACTTTATCTTGTGCCCAGACTTAGACTTTGAAGCAGCTTTAGTCTTCGAAACGGGCCTATCGGCCGCGGTACCTGCAATTTCAGTCTTCGTCGAAGTGGTTAGCTCAGGTTCAGCCCGGCTGATCGTCACAGACTGCCCGGCTATAGCTACCAGCGCAGTATCCTGTGCCTGACTCACAGGGGCCACCGCAGCTTCTTTAAACAATGAGCGCTCGTCCAGCGGAAACTTGTCTTTGTGCGCTTCCGCCCACAAAACCGCCTCTTTGTTGTACGGATCATCCGTACCATAAATACGATAGGTGATGATATCCGCCAGGTGGCAGATCAGCCAGGCCAGGTCAAGCGACGGCTCCCATTTCCTCTCCACACCTGTGCAGACAAGGTTATTGTCAGGGCTGATGTTGGGGTGAAAATGCGGCGTAAGGCAGCGGATATAGGGCGCTTCATACGGGTAGGCCGAAATGCCCACCGGTAAATCTATCTCAAGAACATGGTTCGCAGTAAGATACAATTTGTTGTCCACCGGGTTGAGCATCATACCCTTGCAGTTGATGGTGACACGGTATTTCCGCGGCGGATTGCCTTCAACCGCTTCCACACGTATCATGTCCGAGCTCGACTCCAGCTCCTTTAATTTCTTGTATTCGTCAATGAAGCGCTGCTCCACGTTTACCGCCTCGCTCACCACACCGGGCTGGATGAAATAGCAGAGCACGAGCACCTCGTTTTCCGTAACCCCGGCGGCGGACATGGTCTGCCAGGGATGCAGCGTCACAGGCTTGCCTTCTTTGCCGCTCTTGAAAAAATGTCCACCCTCTTTAACGTACAACTGCTCCCCTGTCTTCTGCAGGTAGGCAACGAATTGCCTGCCCGGCCCGCGTTCTTTGACTATCTGAGGCACGGCCTGGGCCAATAAATTCTTAACCGTAGTATTTTCAGATGTAAGCATGGGATAATATCTGTCGTGGGTGAAATCCCAGATAAATATTCTCACTTGCCAACTCCTCCGTATACCTTATTCAATCCGGATATATGCTGATCAGCTTAACTGCTTCGGTTTGCCTGATGCGGACACAGGAGAGTATTCGCAATCAAAAATGCTGCAACCCCCATACTTTTCCCAGCAGATCCAGTGATGCACCGTGCGACAGGCAGGACATACATAAGGGGGGTTGAAGCCGTCATAGTCCGCACTGCCGCACCAGGGACATTGCCATGCCTGCCGGAGTAAATCATGCTGCCTATCGGCAGTTACTACAGTGCGAACAGCCGACCGCGGCACCGAGTACTGGCGCGTGGCAAAATACACTATGATACAAACCATGGCGCCGCAGGCCAGAAAGAGGACTATCCCGAGCAGTAAATTAGCCATAAGTCCAGCTTATCACTGTTTTCAGCCGCGCAATCCGTGGTTGTCAAAATTCAGATTGCGCCTGCGCGCGCTGGCATTGGCATCCATTACCTGCCAGATGAACAGGACGATATATACGACACCCAGTATAATTGCCAGGATAACATAGATATCCTCCCAGAGGTCTATGGCCATGATGATGGAAACAATGATTCCTGCAATTAAAAACAACCCGCCGAAGAGTAAGAGAAACGCCTTGGCTATCTGCCCCAGCATCATGTGGCCCAAACCGTGAATCCCGATGACGCCACCTGCCGCTGCCACTGCCGTGATAGTTTCCGGCGAGACCGGGCCGTCTACCAGGCTGATGCCGCAATATGGACAGATCCTGGCATCGTCGGCAATCTCCCTCTGGAACTGCAGGCAGGTCCGTTTTTTTCGAGCGACAGGAACCTCCGCCAGGGTTGTTGCCGGCGCTGCATACGTGCTTACAGCCATGTCACCGGTGATCACCTCTTCCTTGGTATGCTCGCCACACTCCAGGCAGTTGAAATTGGCATCGTAGTTAGTCGTAGGTCCATGGTTGGGACAAAGGCGCACTAACTTGACTTCCATTTCACCCATAATAAACCTCCTTTACTTATATGTAATTTAATACTCTTTTCTTGTCAGCGCAAAATTCATAACTGGTTTTCTCAGTATCCTGCTTGACCGTAACAATGTGCCAGGGAGGCACACCTGCTTCCCCAAGTGTACAATCGAGGAGGGATATCGAAGATCTATCCACTATGGAGGTGATATCCGTCCTCAGCATCTTCTGACAGCGGGGGCAGGTTAAGTCCGCGTTGCTCAGCCTGTCAAACCTTTTCACATGGCCGTCGCTGTAGCCGCATGAGCAGGAGAGGCACGTAACTATATTGAAATCCAGTTCTACGGTAATATCCGTCCCCGACTCTTTACCCGCAATATCCAAGAGGTCCCTGAAACTGGTATCCGCGACACTCCTGTTCAGTCTGCGGACTGCTTTCAGGGGGTCGTGCACATAACAGGCCGGATTTAAGGTGAATTGAACTTCCATAAACCGGTTGTTCATCCCGTTAAATACCAGCCCGCTCCCTCCTTCTACCTTCCTCCGGTGTAAAATTTTGAGGGCTTCCTGCACCTGCACAGCTCCGATTATCGACGCTATGGTGGGCGTGGTCGGTACGTGTCCGGCTTCCATTTCCTCCTGAGGCATCCGGCAGGAAAAGCGCCGCTTAATATCCCTGTAAGCATCGGGCGGGAGATTACATTCGTAGCAGGCGCCCCTTCCCGGGATATAGGCATGAGCCTCACCCATCAATTCAATAATACCACCATTGATCCACGGTGTTCCTACTTTAAAGCATGCCCTGTTGATGAATATCCTGGCCGCGAAATTATCCACGGCAGCTATCACGACGTCCATATGTTTGACGAGTCCCAGGCCGATATCCGTACAGGTATTGCCGTGCATGAATGCCACCTTGATATCGGGATTGATGTCCTTGAGACGCCCGGCGGCAGTCTCGGCTTTATGGCATCCTATGTCCCCCTCACGGAAAAGAACCGACCGCGTCAGGTTGGAAGCTTCAATATCATCGAAATCTATGATGAAAATGTGCCCGATGCCGAGCAAAGCCAGGTTTTTCAATATCTCATTGCCCAGCGCGCCTGCTCCCACCACCATGATACGTGCCTTAGCCACATTCGCTTGTTGCCACCAGGGAATCAGCTGCAGCGAATCATAGCGTCCGGGAGTCTGAGCACGGTTATCTGGCACCGCTTACCTCCCAATCCTTTTGATATTCGTTGTGCAGGTTCCAGACCAGCCTGATATTCAGCCTGGGCAATTCAGTACATTGAGAGCCGGGGACACGCCTTATAGAGCAGGGAATCTCTCTTACCTCGCCCTTTTGCAGCATGATATTTATGGGGACAGGCGACATTGTCCAGCATCCCGTATTGAGGCAGGACGTGATAACGGTAATCACGGGCGGCTGGTTATTGAAGTCCAGCACATCGAAGTTTTTTACCCAGACGGATATTTGATAGCCCGGCTCAATGCCCGGGGCGGCAGGTTGGCTGAGCAAACTACCGACTGCGGTAACACGTATCCCGTCTTGAGTTTCACTTGTTACCGGCGCCGTTTTCTTTTCGGCCGCCACCGGCACCAGCAACCTGGTATTCCAATCCAGGGGGCCATAGCTGACGATCAAATTGCCCGAGTTTGTGCCATCGCGCATCCCATCGCTCCTCTTAGTAACCGCAACCACCCCGCTCTCATAACCGGATGCCTGACCGTTAATGCTGATCCAATCCCTGCATTGTTCATCAGGATTAATTTCCCAGCGGGGATTGTTTACAGCATTATCGTCATTAGTTGATACCTGTAGTTTCTTCTCCATGTCATTAGCAGAGAAATTTAATATATCTGGAGCAACGGAAAATGTGTTTTGCGCTGTAAGCTTCCCAGTGGAGCTTTCTATCCTGGCAGAGATAATTACCGGACCGCTCCGGCTGCTCTGTACCCTCTCCGCCTCAATCACAAGGTAAGCCTGTTTGGGGCCGCCGATATCCGCTTCACGTACGGAGACACGCTGGATCCGGCTGAGCTCAGGTATGGAATATGACGTATGCTGTAAAGTCAGTTTGCCCGTATTAAGATCCTGGGTCATCAACTGGACCCCGCCGCTTTGATGTACAAAATAAGTGAACAGCCTATCGGATTGATAATAATTACATATTTCAGCACCGCTGTTAAAAGCCGTGGCATTGCCGGATCAGTTTTACCGAGAACCGGGGGCTGCCTGAGCAATAAATATACGGTTACTCCGATTAGTATAAATATGATAAACAGAAGGGGTATCAGCATAACCGCAGTCCTGTTTGTGGACGTATAGCCCGCAGCTTTCAGTGGGTTTTGCAGCACATGCTGAGAGTCGGCCGGGCTGCCGCTATCGAAATTACTTACATAAAATCCCTCCAGCGACCGCAGTTCATCACCTTTCCAACTGAAAAAACCCAGCTGCCTTTTCAAAGGATCACAGACTGCCGCAACATGCCAGGGATTGGAGAAGGCCACCTTATGCGACGTAACATCGTCATCGGAGAGAAATACGCCCATATTCGGATGCGTGTGATACCATCCGACTATCCGCATGCCGGGGTAGCCGGTCTGCACTTTATCGATCATCTCAAGCCATACCGGGCCGGTGAACTGCATACGCGTTTTAGTTCCCGGCGCTGATTCAGCCGCCACTGCAGCAACAATATCAATTTGATATTTGCCGCTTTCGTTTTGTGTGACGTTGCCAATGAAGAGCCCGCCGACTTCCTGTTTGGGATTTAGAATGCCATGAACGTAAACAGCATCGTGAGCTTTCCTTGATATAGTGACCACCACGCTGCCCTGCTCAGGATGGCCGAAAATCCTGGTGTTTTGACTTATATTCGCGTGACTCATTGGTCTTTTACTTCTTTATCTTCAGGTCTACCCTCACCGAGTTGCCGTATCGCTTCGGGTTCATCAAGCTTGTTTTCAATGCCGTTATGTTCGCCGGCAAGGGGTTTATGCGCAGCAGTAACCGTCTGCTTTAAACTCAGCCCTTTGGAGGCTTTCTTACTGCGATCAGTCCAGCCGTACTTTCTGTTCAGGAAAAAGAAAGAGACTGCAAGGCCCATAAGAACACCCCCCACAGCAATTAATATCACCGACGTGGTATCCATGACCTCAATAGGTTCCAATTCAAGTTTTTGGGGAGGAGCGCATCCCGGCCCTGATTGCGCGCCTGTATTTATATCCATAAAGAATTTTTCACCTGGCTTATCGCCCTTTCCCGTTACGCTTACCTCTTGAAGTTGGCCGATCCCCGGAATTTTTGCTGTAGCATAAAGATTAAAAGCGTCGGGCGGTTCAATCAATAAATCAAGTCGGTACCTGCCCATTCTGGGATCAGGTAATAAATATAAATTTTTATCTCCCAGAGTAAATGCTTTAAATTCTACCGGAGTTGTGGCCAGGCCGCTGCCCCCATAATTGATATTGGACACTTTTGCTGTTCCAGTAGCTGTAATTGCAATAATATCCTCCCACGTCGATACCGTGCCGGCCGCCGGCCAACCGCTGAAAGCATTGAAAGTGAAATTAGCCAGATTAATTTCCGGAGGATAAAAAACACGATCTAGATTTACATTCACACCGGTCCTGGGCTGCTCTGCGGACACAGAGGTACTAATAGTCTGCTGACGGCAGGCAACAGCATCTACTTTCATAGTTATATCCACCGTGGGGCGTTCTCCCGCCAGTCGGTAATTATCCCCCAGCGTAAAATCGGCAAACTCGTAGAATCCATCCGATGATGTTATTCGCGATTCGCCGTTGGACAGATCCACCCTGGCCTGATTGATGGGATTTTTTAGCAAATCATAGACGTTACCGGAAATAGATGTGCGCCTCCCGTAAACCATAAAGTCTGTGGAGGTCGATCCATAAACCATGGTCTCTTTCTGGCACTGATAGGTAAAAGGACAATAACGGGGCAGATTATTAGCATCATAGCCGCATATATCGTAATAAATGCAAGTGTCCCAGTAGATAACAATGGCACTGCCCTCGCAGATCAGCCTGACCGGTCCGGGGTCGGCGGGGGCCTTAATGGAAAATGTCTGACTGCCACTGATGGTAGATCCGGTCAGTGTTGTTCTTTCACCATTGATCTCGTAATACAGGGTCATGGCAGTGCCCGAGGTGTTTGTCGATACGACAACCTGAATGTTTTCTCCGGTGAGAAATGATCTCCTGGGCAAGTTCAACGTTAATCCGATCGACTCAGGTTGTGGAAATACCTCAAAATCCGTCAGATAAACTTCACTGTTTAAAATGGGATCGGTTTGATCACATTCGGCAGGTTGGATGCCGACCGGTGCTGTAGCCAGGCATGGCATAAAGGACACCAGGCTGGCCCCGGTGAGCAAAGGTATTATGAGAAACAAAGGCATCAATGCTCTCCGCATTATTGTCTTCTCTCCGTAATATCTATAGTTCTATTGACTACGAACACCACTTTTATCTATTGCCTGTTAAAACTTTCGCAGCACGGTCGCGGCGGACCTATCCGGCCTCTTTCCCAAGTTAATAAATATCGGCAAACGCTGAACAACACAGCTTTTTTACAGTATCGACGCTTCAGACGAAGGTAGCAATATCACATTTACCAATACCAATAACGATTATAGTAATAATAATATGGCTCGCTGTAATTGTAGTATTGAGGGCATGACGGGCACTGCGGACATGCAGGGCACTCCACTTTGGGACATTCAGGACACTGACGGAGCCCCTCTGAGATTCCTTCCGCCTTACCCTGCTGGTACCCTTCACTTTTACCTCTGGAGTATCCGTCCTGGTATCCTGCTGCTTTGCCGGCATCGAATCCCTTCTGATAGCATGATTGTCCCGCCTTTGTAGCGCAGGGATCACCCATGCATGAATAGAACACTGCTGAAAAAAGTAAGAGTAATATCACAGGCAACAACGTGAAAACAATCCAGCGGTTTATATACATTGCTGACCTCCTCCAGATAGTGTACTCACCCGGTTTTTATGAATGTCAATCATTTTCACCGCATTACCAGGGCTATGGCCACCACGGATGTGTCCAATTATCATATGGCCAGTAACGATAGTAATAATACGGCTGGCTGTAATTGTAATATTGGGGGCATGACGGGCATTGCGGACATGCCGGGCACTCCACTTTGGGGCATTCAGGACATTGGCGGAGTCCTTCGGAAATCCCTTCCGCCTTGCCCTGCTGGTACCCTTCGTTTTTGCCCTGGGCATATCCTTCCTGGTATCCAGCCGCCTTACCCGCATCCTGCCCTTTCTGGTAGCACGACTGTCCGGCCCTTGAGGCGCAGGGATCACCCATGCACGAGTAGGATACAGCTGAGATAAGCAGCAGGAACATTACAGGAAGCAGAACATAAATAACCCGGCGGTTTATATACATTGCTAACCTCCTCCAAATGATATGCAAATTAAGTATAACGAATATTTTAGTGTCAGGCTATTTTACCGGGATTCTGTGGCAGTCAATCAACGCATCGTAAGAAAAGTTTATATGCGAGGGGCAGGCTCTAATTAGAGCCAGCAATGATACAGGAGATATCAACGTTAATTCAGGGTAGTTCCCTGAGATACTTCGCCCTTTTCACCATCGCTGAAACGCACCTCACCGCATTGTCCGGCATCATATAACAGGGCAGGCCGTCCCTGGTAGCCAGCGCCATCCCCTCTACCTGGTCATCCGGGTTGGCAGCAACCAGCACGATCGGTTTTTGAAGCCTGTCACGAAGCTCCACCATCTTCTGCCTGAACCAATCCTCATGCAGAAAGGCGTACGTAATAACCAGACAAACATCCACAGCAGGCAGCATCATTTCCAGGCAGTCCACATAATATTGCGAGCCGCCTATTACAGGAGCCCAGACAAGGTCTACAGGATTCTTACGGTTGTTCGAAGGCGGCACCCTATCCTTAAGATACTCGACTATGCTATGCTGAATATCCGGTGGCAGGGGGGATATTTTCAATCCCTCCCTGGCGCAGGCGTCCGATGAAGCTACCGCACCACCACCGGCTTCGATCAAAAGGCCAACCTCGTTTCCACGCGGCAGTACCGGGCTGCTGAAAGCAACCGCAAGATCGACAACGTCCTCCATTCCAGCGGCCGGTATCACACCGGTCTGCCGGCACATGGTCTGAAAAATCTGGTAGCTTCCGGCCAGTGACCCCGTGTGTGAAGCAGCCGCCCTGGCGCCCATTTCAGAACTGCCCCCCTTCCACACAATTATGGGTTTGTGGGGTGTTATCTTCCTGGCTACTTCCATAAACCGCTGAGGATTCTTCAAGCCCTCAATATACGCAGCTATCACTTTCGTGTCGGGATCATTCCCCCAGTATTCAAACAGGTCTTCCACTGTCAGGTCGCTCTGGTTACCGATGCTGATCACTCCGGTGAAGCGCAGACCACGCCCGCTTCCCAACCTGACCATACTCTCGCTCACCCAGCCGCTCTGACCCACAAAAGCCGCTCCGCCCGGATCCATTGGCACCTTTGCATAAGGTACGATGGTATTAATTCGTCCCCGGGAAGTAAAGATACCCATGCAATTCGGACCGATCAGCCTGATATTGCCCTGCCTGGCAACGCTGACCATTTTCTTTTCAAGCTCCTTGCCCTCCTCACCGAGCTCGCTGAATCCCACAGCATGCACAATGGCAAATTTCACCCCTTTTTTCACACAGTCTTCCATAGCAGGAACAATCGCCTGAGCCGGTATGGCCAGGACCGCCATGTCAACTTCGTCAGGAATATCAACCACGCTGGGATAACATTTGAGGCCCATGATCTCAGTCTCTTTGCGGTTGATCGGATAAATAATCCCTGCGTAACCGTCTCTCAACATACTATTAATGAACATAGCACCCGATTTCCACTCGTCCCTGGAGGCGCCGATAATGGCCACACTGCGAGGTTGAAACATACGGTGCAAATCAAGCGTTGACTGCTGGGTCATGTCATACCTCCGCTAAGTATATAAGTTGCCGGTTTTCTATCGAGATGAATAAGGATGAGCCGGCCAAAGAATACTGATGGTAATTATTGATTAACTTTTACCCC
>Ga0163209_1000894_pt1 | contig 13032 bp, 9 predicted proteins | sample Kivu_160m_FD_113538 | JGI IMG/M metagenome (GOLD analysis project Ga0163209, IMG submission 113538) | Freshwater microbial communities from Lake Kivu, Western Province, Rwanda to study Microbial Dark Matter (Phase II) - Kivu_160m | ecosystem: Environmental > Aquatic > Freshwater > Lake ...
GCCATGCTCTGGTGTGATCGTAATGAACCGGAACGGCTTTCCTACCTTCGTCGGTCGGCACTGTGTCGTTTCTCGTAAGGCACAATACGCAATCCGCTGAACATCATGCAAGGATAGGTCAGGCGAATGTAGCCGCTGAAGTAAGAAATCAGCAATGAGCGGCAATCCGATGGCTCGGTACGAAACATCAATCAGGGGGGCCATTGTACAGCGAGGAGTCGAAATGCTGTAGAGCCCGCCGTTCCTCAGAAATAATCTGCCTGAAATGGTGGTGTTTCCTCAGAATAGAATCTGCCCGAAATCGGGGGATTTTGGGTGCTGGTTGGTAGCGCCATGCCGGTCTGGCTTGGTCATGATATTGGATGGTCGCAACCTTCCCGAAGCACGTCTGTTCCAAGGATGGCCGAATGTCGGTAGTCATTACCAACGCCCGCCGCTATCGCGCGCGACGCAAGAAGCTCAAATCACAGATGCTGGATGAGCTGACCGAGGTGTTGCACTACAACCGCCGCTACCTGGCCCTGCTCTTGCGCGGCTCCGGCAAGAACGTCTTCACCCATCACCGCACCCGCGTTATTGGCGATCCGCGCGTCTCCCTGGTGTCTCGCCGCGGACGCAAGAAGACCTATACCGCCGAGATCCTGCCTTATCTCAAGGCTGTCTGGCAACTGGCCGACGGGGTTTCCTCAGTCCATCTGGCCGCCTTCATCAAAGCCAACCGTGCTGTTGTCTTCCGCCATCCGCCCCTCAGACACATTCCGGCTCGGCTCAAACAGCAACTCCTGGCTATCAGTCCCGCCACCATCGACCGCCTGCTCGGGCCGGTACGGGAACGGGATATTCTCAAGCAACGTTACCAGCGCAAGCCTCACGCCGCCTGGCTCAGAAAGACCGTACCCGTACAGTCATACCATGACAAGCCGCTCGACCGCTTCGGCTATGTTGAAGTCGATACCGTCCACCACTCCGGCAACACCGGCCGCGGGCAGTTCTGTGTTACGCTCACCGCGACCGAGGCGGATACCGGCTGGACCGAGCTACGGGCTTTGCCCAATCGTGCTCAGCTCTGGGTCAGTAAGGCCCTGAAACGGATACTGGCCGGGCTGCCATTCACCCCGACCGAGGTGCATACCGACAACGGGGGCGAGTTCATAAATCGTACACTCGTCCGGACGACCAGCCGCCGGAAGCTCAAACAGACCCGATCGCGTGCCTACCACAAGAATGATGCGCCCTATGTAGAAAGTAAGAACGGGTCACTGGTCCGAGCCTATGTCGGCTACCGACGCTATGAAACTAGACCGGAGTACATCATTCTGCGTCAACTGGCACCGCTCATCTCACTCCGTCACAACCTGTTCATGCCGACCATGAAGTTCCAGGTGCCGGCAGCAACTGACAAACCGCATGCCCGGCGCCGCCGGACAATCGCCACGCCCTACCACCGGCTGCTTGCGTCCAAGCGGCTTTCGCCCCGTCAGCGCTGCCGACTCCGCGCACTACGTCGTGGTGCCGACTACTTCAAGTTGACTGAGCGCATCGCCGCTCTACAACGCCGGCTTGACCGAGCGTACCAGACCAAGTATTCTGCAGCGCTCACACCATGATGCAGCCTCATCTCCGCATCATTTCGGGCAGATCCAATTCTGAGGAACTACGGTCGCTTTGGCAGTCGCGGCCATCCTGGCCTGCGGCGCCGCTAAGACAGAACAAACAGAGATTAGCCAGCCAAAGGAGTTGCCGATGAAAACCGACACCGCGACGTTCGCCGCGGGCTGTTTCTGGGGAGTACAGGCCGAGTTCGACAAGGTGAAGGGTGTTGTGCAGACGACCGTGGGCTACACCGGCGGGAAGACCGAGAAGCCGACTTACAGGGACGTCTGCTCGGATGCCACCGGGCATGCCGAGGCCGTGCAGGTGGTGTTCGACCCGACGGTCGTGACCTATGAGCAGTTGCTCGACAGGTTCTGGGCGATGCACGACCCGACCACCCTGAACCGGCAGGGCCCGGATTACGGGTCCCAGTACCGCTCGGCAGTCTTCTATCACTCGCCCGAGCAGGAATCGGCCGCGGTGGCAGCCAAGGAGAAGCTCCAAAAGGCGCACCGATTCCCGCGGCCGATTGTGACGCAGATTGTGCCTGCGGCCACGTTCTGGCCGGCCGAGGAGTATCACCAGAAGTACTTCCAGAAGCACGGCGGTGGAAGCTGTCATATCTGAGGAGTCGAAGAATCCAGAGTTCAGAAACCAGAATGCAGAGTTCAGAAATCCGGATCCGGCACTCTGAGTTCTGGTCTCTGGATTCTGCATTCTGAATTGTCCGGCTCCTAGATTTGACTCATTTGGACTGATTGCGTAGTATTGCCCGTGGCTCGCGGACTAGTCATATTCCCGACCTATAACGAGGCAGAGAACATCGAGCGCATCCTGCCCGAGGTGCTCTCGAAGTCGCCGGAACTCGAGGCACTCGTCATCGACGACAATTCGCCGGACAAGACCGGGGATATGGTCGAGCGGATGGCGCAGGCCGACGCTCGGATTCATCTCGTCCGCCGGCCGGGCAAGATGGGGCTCGGCACCGCGTACGTGCTCGGGTTCAAGTACGCACTCGAACACAACTACGACTACTGTTTCGAGATGGACGCCGATTTCTCGCACCCGCCGACCAAGGTGCCGGAGATGATCGAGCTACTCAAGGACTACGACCTCGTCATCGGCTCGCGTTACTCCGACGGCGTGTCGGTCGTGAACTGGCCGATGAAGCGTCTGCTCCTGTCCTACTTCGCTTGCATGTACGCCCGGATTGTGACCGGCGTGCCGATCCACGACCTGACCGCGGGCTTCAAGGCCTACAAGCGCGAGACCCTGGCGGGGATCGACCTCGACAAGCTGAAGGAAGACGGGTACGGGTTCCAGATTGAGATTGACTTCCTGATCTGGCGGAAGGGGTTCCGCATCAAGGAGACTCCGATAGTGTTCACCGAGCGGCGCGCGGGAACGTCCAAGATGAACAAGCGGATCGTCCGTCGCGCGTTCTTCCTCGTGCTGCGCCTCAGGCTCGCCCGGATGCTCGGCCGGGCCTAGGGCAGCACAAGCCCAAGCTCAAGCACAAGCACAAGCAGCCACAAGCCTCAAGCTGCAAGCTCGGACAGACCCAAGCAGAAGCCCGGACCGGATTTCACCACAAAGGCACAAGGACACAAAGAGGAAGAGACAACCGTCAAGGGCGGGGACATGACCCGAACGTCGGACGTCTGGGATCGTGTCCCAAGCCCGGCCTAACCGCTAACTTCTAACTGCTAACTCTTCCGGGAGAGCGCTTCGTAGCACTCGTGGTGGTCGACGAGGGTACCGTCCTTGAGCTCCAGAACGCGGTCAGCGAGTTTGGTGAGCAGGGCGCGGTCATGCGAGGCGAAGAGAACCCCAACCGGGGCGTTTGACAGCAGGCCTTCGAGGGCCATCAGGGCATCGATGTCGAGGTGGTTGGTCGGTTCGTCGAGCACGAGCAGGTTGGCCCCGCCGGCGAGGATTCGCGCGAGCAGTGTCTTTGACCGCTCGCCGGCCGAGAGTTCCGAGAGCTTCTTCTCCGCGAACGCCCTGGGCAGCAGGAGCGTGCCGAGTACGGTCCGTGCAGTCTCCTGGTCGGCACCCGACGCCATCACTTCTTCCAGGGCGGTCTTCTTGAGGTTGAGCGAAACAATGTCCTGCGGGAAGTAGCCGACTTGAGTGCCGGCACCAATCTGTACTTCGCCTTTGTCCGGTTTGAGTTCGTCTACGAGCATCCGGAGCAGCACGGTTTTGCCCGCACCATTCGGGCCGACGAGCGCGACCCGCTCGCCGGTGCGTATCTCGAATGACGCGCCGCCGATGACAGTCCGGCCGTTGAACGACTTGGTGAGCCCTTTGGCCAGCACGGCCCGCTTGTCCGGGAGTGCCTCGGTCACCAGGACCGGCCTGGGACGCTTCTCCACGAACGGTTTCTTGGCCTCGTGCGCCTCGATCATCTGCTCTACACGTTTCTCCGCGTGCTTGGCCCGTTTCGCCATCTTGGCGGCGCGGTGGCTCACAAACCCGCTGTCACCGGCCGATGTCTTAGTCTTCTCCCGGCGGGCCGACCACGTCTTGCGCTCCCCGGCGACCCGCTCGAGCTTGCGGATCTCCTTCTGCTGAACATCGTGCTCGTGCTCTTGTTTCGCCCGCTCCTGCTCGCGGGCAAATTCATAGTCGTCGTAGTCGCCTTCGTAGATAGTGAGACGGGCATGGCGCAGCTCGAATATGCGGTTGACGACCTGGTCGAGGAATACGCGGTCGTGCGACACCACGAGTACGGTTCCGCGGAATTCTTCGAGGAAGTTCTCCAGCCACACGCGCTGAGGGATGTCGAGGAAGTTCGTCGGCTCGTCCAGTATCAGGACGTCGGGCTCGCGGATCAGCACTCGGGCGAGTTCGAGCCGCGCACGCTCGCCGGGCGATAGCAGGTTCACCTTGGCCTTGTAGCGGTCAGGCTTGAATCCGAACTGGCCCAGGGTCTTCTCGCAACGGTTGCGGTAGCCGTTACCGAACCGGGTGTTGAGTTCCTCCTCGAGCACTTCGTACTTGGCCAGCTCGCCCTCATCGTCCGGGCTGGCGGCGATTTCCTTTCGAAGCTGGGCCAGACGGGCCTCCAGTTCTTCCATCTCGCCGAGCAGGGCCTTGCCCACGGTCAGACCCTCGTCGTCGACTACGTCCTGCCGTACGTATCCGAATTCAGGGTCACCCGCGATGGTGACGTTGCCCCGGTCCGGTTCGACCTGGCGCAGGATTATCTTGAGCAGGGTGGTCTTGCCGCTGCCGTTCGGCCCGACCAGGCCGACCTTCTCGCCCGGGCTGATGGTGAAACTGACGCCCGCGAGTACGGGCTGAGCGCCGTAGGATTTGCCGATGTTGGTCGCGTTGATGAGCACCAACGCAGATTAGCGGAGGCGTTCCGCTTGTCAATAATCGAAAGAGCAACGAAGAAATCCTGGGATGAGGAAATGGTCAACCACAGATGCACACAGATGAACATGGATTCCGAGAGAAGCCGCATGCGGGATGTGAGAAGTGAGAAGTGGGCGGGCTGACGCGTCCTTGACTCTTCGGTCTTCGCGGCTATCCTTGAAGCCGCGAAAGTCCTGCCGAGGTGGCGGAAATGGCAGACGCGCTAGGCTCAGGACTTAGTGGGCTCACGCCCATAGGGGTTCAACTCCCCTCCTCGGCATAACACACAAGGTTGGGAGTTGGCTGCTCCCGCAGTTCAACTCCCCTCCTCGGTATCTTCATGTGCGGCGGAAGCTCGGCTTCCGCCGTTCCGTTTCTGTGTTCATCGGTGTTCATCCGTGGTTCCCCAATTCCACCTGACAACGAGGAAGCCGGACCGAAGTCCGGCTTCCGTGACTGGCTTGGTCTTCTAGAAGCTGTCGGCCACGTCCGAGATGCGGACGCCGTCGCAGATGATGTACTCGGGGATACTCATTGCTGTCGGTGTTCGGCGGTCGTAGGTGGAGGAGACGTTCCACGGAATCGTTCGGGAGGAGATGGCGACGATTCCTTTGAAGACCGAGGGGATGGTATCGGTGACGCGGGAGGAGAGGAGAGGCGCGACGAACTCGCCGTCTTTGATGAGCCGGGCATTGAACCGGCTGGAGCCGGTGAACATGCCCTTGGTCGGGTCCGGCATGTGGATGTAGTGGAGGTGCGGGATGTAGAGCGCGTCCTTGGCGAGCTTGCGCCCGGCGTCGAAGCCGGCCGGCGCGGTACCCGGTGCAAGGCAGAAGTCGTCGTTGCCGAGGTCACTTCCGGTCGGCTGGCGTTTGTACTTGGCAGCGGTGGCCGAGTCGTAAAGCACCTGCTTGAGGATACCCTTGTCGCAGATGACCCGCGGATGCCGGCGGTGACCCTTGAAGTCGAACGGCATGCCGAAGACGTTGGGATTAGTCGGGTCGTCGGCGATGGTGACACTCTCGGGGAAGAGCCGGTCGCCGGGTTTGATGTTTGAGGTGAACGCCCGCTTCTCTTCCCACATGCGACCGATGAATCCGCCCCAGATGGACAGCCCGAGCAACTCGGACACGGCTTCGGGTCCGAACATCACTCGTTGGTGCTCGATGCTGGTCTTGTAGCCCGGGTTCTTCTCGTACACAGGCAGGATGCTCTTGAAGTCAGCAATTACGTCGTCAGCCGAGAAGTCGCCGGCCTTCTTCTGGGTTCGTTCGACCTGGAGTTCCCACTTCTTCTCTTGTTCTTTCAGGACCATGGTGAACCGGCCGTCGGTGAGTCGGCGGTAGGCCTCGTTGTCGTTGGCAGTGGAGATGTAGTACATCTCGGTGGAGCCGGAGGACCAGGAGCCGGAGAAGTCGTACTTGCCCATCGGCTTGACCGCGTCGACGACTTTCTTGCAGAGTTCGGTCTTGGCAACCGGGGAGAGCGTTTCGAGCGCCGGGTCGAACCCGGTCGAGTCGTCGACCGCTTCCTCAACCACGCCGAAGATGGGGTCGTAGTCCTTCTCCAGCGCGGCCTGGCAGTTGGTCGCGGCGATCTTGAGCGTTTCGGCAAGCTGATCCGGCGAAGTGATGTCCGAAGTCAGGCTGTAGGAGCCGGACTTGCGGCCCTGCTGGACCGTGACGTCGAGCCGGGAGAGTTCCTCGAAGGTCGAGAGTGCGACCGAGGAGTTGCCGAGTCGGATCAGGCTCGACCGCTCGCGGTGGAAGTTGAACTCGGCGTCGAGCTTCTGCTTGCGGGCATTGGCGCGGGCATCGAGCAAGAGGTCGCGGATTCGCTTCTCCAACATGGTTACTCCTTCTCTCCGGTGTCGACATTGTGGAACCGCATCACCGGGATGCCATGGCCGAGCTCCATAATCTGGTTCGGCTCGCCTTTGCCGCAGTTCGGCACCTGTTGCAGGCACCACGACGGCTTGGACCCGACTTTGTCGAGTGAGTTCCAGAACTCGAGCGTGTGGCCGTGGTAGGTCGGGTTCTTGTACACTTTGGTCTTCTTGCCGTTCTTCACTTCCCAGGCGATTTCGGTACCGAAGTGGAAGTGCTCGCGGTTGGAACCGATCGACCAGGAAACCGGTACGTCAAGCACCACGCCGTCCTCGGTGGCGGCGATGATGTCTTCGAGTGTGCCGTCGTCGCCCGCGTCGATATTGATGTTGGTCATCCGGTCGATGGGTGTCCGGTAGAACGCGCAGGCCCGCGCGGCTGTGCCGGACTCCTTGATGACAGTATGGCCGGCCTTGGCGTTGGCCTCGGCCAGGTCAGTACGCGAGGAGAGGACGTTGACGAGGATGCCGTTCTTAATCAGGTAGTAGTCGCGCTGGGGCGTTCCTTCGTCGTCGAACCCGAACGTGCCGGGTGAGTTGGTGACGATGCCGGCCCGGGCGTTGAGCTTGTCCGAGCCGTAGCGAAGCTTGCCGATGTGTTCGAGCCGGACATGGGAGCCGCCGGCGAACGATAGTTCGTAGCCGAGAATACGGTCGAGTTCAAGCGCGTGGCCGATGGTCTCGTGGACTTGGAGGAAGCCCTGGCCGGGTAGGAGAATCACGTCCCGCTTGCCCGGGGGCAGCGGCTCGGCCGCGATGATCTCCGAAAGTTCCTTGCGGATGCGCTCGGCGTTCCCGCCAAAGGCCTTCGGGTCGGCGATCCACTCCCATCCCCGGGTGCCGTCGCCGTTGCAGAAGAGTTCCATGGTCCGGCGCTGCGTGCGCCCCTGTGGGTCAGGCGCCATGACCGCCATTGAGCCGAAGGTGTTGAGCTGCCAGCGGTCGACCTCGGTGTCTTCCGAGTTCCAGTAGAAGATCTTGCGACGCTGGAAGCTGGCCGTCACGTAGCGGTGGGCGACGGCGTTGTCCTTCAGTTGCGCGTCGATGCCGGAGAGCAGGGCAAGCTTCTCGGCCATCGGCACTTCGAACGGGTCCTGCTTGACCGGAGGTCGATATTCGCCCTTGGCGGGCTGGGCCGGGCCCATGTCTTTGGGGAAGCCGGGCAGCATCGTCGCGGCCTTGGCGTTCGCCAGCGCCTTGTCGAAGCATGCCGGGATCGAGGCGAGGGCGGCAGTGGCGGCAAAGCCCCACGCCCCCTTGTAGAGAGTTCTGATGCCGATGCCGCGTTCGTTCGCGCCGTAGTTCGTCTCGAGATTGCCGTCATAGAGCGTGAGCCGCTCCCCGCGATCCTCGTCGTAAAGACGTGCATCGGCGAAGCTGCAACCAGAGTCGAGCATACGCTTGAGCTCGGCTTTGACGATTGCCGCCGATTGGTTGATATCTGCATTCACGATGAAGCTCCTTTTGGTCTGACCAGTGGAGGAATCCGAGAATAGGACATTACATTATGCCAACAGGTTGCGACTTTGCAAGGAAAGGAGGCAAAGAAGGGACCCATGAATCCAGGAGTCTGGAAGCCCAGTGGCGGCCCCAGGCATCGGAGTCCTATCCTCCTGGAAGCCCCTGAGTCCTTGGATTGCCTTGACAGCAGGCACTATCGGGCATTAAGATAGACAAGAGACCAGTTTGAGACGTTCCCGACACATACGGCCGCTCGCCTGCCTGCTCGCTGCGACTATCCTGTTCGGCGCGGGCTGCGCGTACTTCAACACGTTCTACAATGCCCAGGCCGCGTACCGTGAGGGCATGAAGCTGAAGGACCAGAATCAGAACTCCCAGGCCAAGCCCAAATTCGACAAGGCGATTGAGAAGTCGGCCCTGCTCATCAAGCGCTGGCCAAAGTCGCGGTGGGTGGACGACGCGCTTTTCCTCATCGGCTCAAGCTACTATCAGCAAGGGCAGTATGACCGGGCGATTCGGGAGTTCGACCAACTCAGCCTGGCTTTCCCCAACTCCGAGTTCGTCCCACGCGGCGAGCTCTACCGCGGGCTGGCGCTGCTCGCCGACAAGCAGTTCGGCGCGGCGCGGGTGGCCCTGGATGCGGTGAAGCAGAAGTACCCGAAGTTCGCGGACGAGGCTGCCTACCATCTCGCGAAATCGTTCATCGACCGGAAGGAGCTGGCACGCGGTGCCGATTCGCTGGCGGCCTTCCTCGGACGATTCCCGAGGTCCCGCTTCCGTGTGCCGGCGGTGAAGCTGCTGGCCGACGGCTCGTTCACTCTGAAGCGGTATGCCGACGCCGAGAGGTGGTACGTTTCTTATGCCAAGGCAACCGATGACCCGAAGCAGCGCGCGTTGGCCAACCTGAAGATTGCCGCCTGCCGATATGAGGAAGGCAGATACGAGGAAGCGGTCGCCGAGGTCACGGACGTGCTTGGTCGGTACACGGACCTGAACGACGAGGCGAATCTGTTGCTCGGCAAGGCATTGACCGCGACCGGAAAGCCGGCGGACGCGCTCGGCGCATGGGCCAAGGTGAGGGGTTCCAGCGACCTCGGTGCCGAGGCGGCGTTCCGCATCGGCAAGCACCATGAGGAAGGGTCCGATTTCGAGAAGGCGCGCGTGTACTACGACACGGCCAAGATTCGTCGCGTGGATTCGGACTACGGAGTACTCGCAGTGAAGCGGCTGACGCTGCTCGATGCACTGGCCGCGCGTACGACCGGCAAGAAGTCCAGCGGGGACTCGCTGACGCCGGCCGAGGCGATGTTCCTCCTGGCCGAAGTGAACAACCTGAATCTCGGCGACTATGACAAGGCGATGGACCTCTACCAGAGCGTCCACGATTCATTCCCGGAAACCGACTGGGCGGCCAAAGCGCTGTTCGCCAAGGCGTGGATTCTGAGGAACGTGCAGAACGACACGGCCGGGGCGGAGCCGCTGCTCAGGCAGGAGATTGCCGAGTACCCGGAAACCGAGTACGCGGATGAGTCGCGGCGTTGGCTCGGACTGCCGGTGCCAAAGCGCGCGAAGAAGAAGACTGAGCCGAAACCGGAATCCCCTGCGCCGGAAGTTGCTGAGCGAGAGAAAGAGACCGTCCCCGAACCCGAACTCCCGTCGCTGCGGCCGGAGCAGTTGTCCGGCGATACCGGGGATGCCGCCGACAGGGAGCGTCCGGGGATGCTTCCGCATGAACGCCGTGAGCCGGGGCGGCTGCCTGGACGCCCCGAGCTTGCCAAAGGACCGCCCGGCCGAGAAGGATCGCCGCGGAGAGAGCCGATCGCGCCGTCGCTAGAGGAGACTCCGGGAGCGCCGCCGTCCGACAGCGACACTCTCGTACCTTCCCGGAAGCCCCCCGCCGCAGGTCCGTCGTCCGGCGCAACGGTCCCCGGCAGGCAGGACACGCTTGCGTCGGTGCCGCCGGCTGTCCCGCAGGCGGATACGGCCGAGTCGCCGAAGACGCCGGCTGCACCTGAACCGAGACCGGCGGCTGCGCCGCGATTTGAGATTGCCCACTTCGCCACCGACTCGTGGCAGATCCAGTCGGCGGACTCGACACACCTCAAGGCCAGCGCGGAATCGCTCAAGGCGCACCCGGATGTCAAGGTCGTGGTTGTCGGTCACTGCGACCCGCGGGCGAGCGAGTCGTATAACCGGAAACTCGGTCTGAAGCGGGCAGAAGCGGTCAGGGACTTCCTGGTCGCGGCCGGCATCGACGCGGGCCGCTTCAGCGTACGCAGCGAGGGCGAGAAACGGCCGATTTCGACGAAGCCCGATGAGTACTGGCTGGACCGGCGTGTGGAGTTTGAGCTGAAGTGAAGCCAACCAGATGCCCGGTCAGCGCGGCCCGCGAATTGTGCGCGGGCGTTTTCTCGCTGTGGCTGGAAGCCCCGGACATAGCGCGTCGAGTCAAACCCGGGCAATTCCTCAACGTCAGGGTATCAAGCGGACTCGACCCCTTGCTCCGGCGGCCGATTTCGGTCTGTGATGTCGAGCTGAGCCGAGTGCGGCTCGTGTTTCGTGTGGTCGGGCGTGGGACCGCCCTGCTCGCCCGCGTGCGTGCGGGCGACGAACTCGACGTACTTGGACCGCTGGGTCGTCCGGCACCGGAGCTACACCACAAGGAGATTCTCCTCTGTGGCGGCGGGATCGGGGCCGCACCGCTGCTGTTTCTCGGTCGCCGGCTGAGGAAGGCGAACCGACTACAAGTTCTGCTTGGTGCCCGTGCCAAAGCGGAGTTGTTGCTCGTCAAGGAGTTCCGCGCACTGGGGATACCGGTCGCGACTGCCACCGACGACGGCAGCGGCGGGCACAAAGGAATGGTGACGGAGTTGGCGGAGACGCAATGCAGAATGCAGAATGCAGAATGCAGAGTGCAAAATGGCAGAAGGTGGTCAGCGGTCAGCGGCCAGCCGTCGGCCGTCTTCGCCTGCGGGCCGCGGCCGATGCTCGCCGACCTGGTGAAGCGGCTCGACCCGATTCCGATCTGGGGTTTCGTTGAGGAAAGGATGGGCTGCGGCACCGGCATCTGCTACTGCTGCGCGCTGCCGAAGAAGGGTGGGGGACAGGTTCGATTCTGCGAAGAGGGACCGGTCGTGAAGCTCAACGAGGTCGTTCTGTGAACCTGTCGGTGACAATCGGCCGCACTACGTTTGCGAACCCGGTGCTGGCCGCATCCGGGACCTTTGAGTTCGGGCTCAAGTTTCGGTCTGTTACGAACCGGCTCGGCGGAGTCGTGACTAAGGCAATCACGCTGCTGCCGCGAGTCGGCAACCCGCCGCCGAGGATATACGAGTTCCCGGGTGGGATTTTGAACTCAGTCGGGCTCGAGAATCCCGGCGTTGAGGATTTCAGCACCGAAGTCGTGCCGCAGATGGCGAACTTGAAGTGCCGGGTCGTCGTGAACATCGCGGGATTCTCGATTGACGAGTACGGGGAGCTGGCGGCGAAGCTCGATTCCACTCCGGTGGATGCTCTGGAGGTCAACGTCTCCTGCCCGAACGTCAGGGAAGGCGGAGCTCTGTTCGGGCAGCAGCCACGGGTGGTCGAGGCGATTACCGCGGTAGCTCGGAAGCGGACGACCAAGACCATCATCGTCAAGCTGACTGCCAACTTCGTGGACCCGGTCGAGACCGCAAAGGCGGCCGAGGCAGGCGGCGCGGATGGCGTCACAATCATCAACACGCTCTTCGGCCTGGCCCTGGATGGAAACGGCCGGCCCTTCCTTGGCGGCAGAACCGGCGGCGTATCCGGTCCCGCGCTCAAGCCTTTCGCGCTCTTCTGCGTGGACCGGGTGTCGGCAGCGGTGAGGATACCGGTTATCGGCTGCGGCGGAGTCATGAGCGCGGCTGACGCGCTCGACTTCCTGAGCGCAGGAGCGGCCATGGTTCAGGTCGGCACAGCGAGTCTGGTGAATCCCGAGGCACCGCTGGACGTCTGGAACGGCCTGAAGCAGCACGCCAGGCAGAACCGGCTGAGCAAATGGGCTGAGATTATCGGGAGAAGCAGGAGGCAGAGTTGACGAAGATAGTGCTGGCAATGAACGTGGACCGCATCGGCGCCGTCGAGTTGCGGGACCGCATCGGCAACCGGGTCGACGTGTACAAGATCGGGATGGACATGTTCACGACCTCGGGTCCGGCCGTGGTGCGAGACTTTGTCCGAGACGGGTGCCGGGTATTCCTCGACCTGAAGTACTCGGACATCCCGACCGTTGTCGGCAAGGCAGTCGAGGCGGCGTCCGAACTCGGAGTCTCGATGCTCACGGTTCACACCATGGGCGGGCCTAGGATGCTGTCGGAAGCGGCGGCTGCGGCCGAGCGGGCCAGAGGCACGAAGCCGCTAGTCCTGGGTGTGACCGTGCTGACGAGTCTGGATGATGTGGCTTTGGAGAAGGTGAGTGGCAAGCGGCAGGCGGTCAGCGACCGTGTCCGCAGCCTGGCGCTGCTGGCCAGGGAGTCGGGTTGCGGCGGCGTGGTCGCCTCGCCGCAGGAGATCGGTGTGGTGAGGGAGGCATGCGGCAGAGATTTCGTAGTCGTCACTCCGGGCATCAGGATGGAGCCGGCCAAGGGCAATGATGACCAGGCGCGGACTCTGACTCCGGCTGAGGCGGCGAAAGCCGGAGCCGACTACATTGTCGTCGGAAGACCGATTTACGATGCGCCGGACCCGATCGCGGCGATTGCCGA
>Ga0163209_1000896_pt1 | contig 13028 bp, 16 predicted proteins | sample Kivu_160m_FD_113538 | JGI IMG/M metagenome (GOLD analysis project Ga0163209, IMG submission 113538) | Freshwater microbial communities from Lake Kivu, Western Province, Rwanda to study Microbial Dark Matter (Phase II) - Kivu_160m | ecosystem: Environmental > Aquatic > Freshwater > Lake ...
CAATTTTATTACAGTTTTCTTTTTGATTCAATCTTTCTTTCCGTTTGAGATTCATCCTTGTTTATTAGCACCCCCAAATTCCACGCTTTCTTTTTCTACCGCCCGAATCTCACCTTCATTAAATTCTAGCAGCGAAAGCTGCCTGAGTCTCATTTCGTAAATCATTGACTCAAGCAATCTCACTGCTATCTCTCTGTCGCCTGCCTTCCATGCCTACTAAATTCTCTTCCAGTTCATGGTCACTCCAGGAGACTCGATGGGGCACGGCTCAGTTCCACGAACTTGATAAGCTCGCCAGCGAACTCCTCAAGCTCGTCCCTGCTAACTTGCCCGATAAGGATGTCGAACACTTCCCCTAAAGCAATGGAGAACTCCTTATCGGATACCACAATCTCTCTCTCGAAGTTCATGCTTTCACCTCCTCCTCCCGGACCAGGGCAGATTCCTCTTCGATATCTCCCAAACACGGGGTTTCAGACTCTTAAGTTCCGCCTGGCTGAAATCTCCCCATTCCTCTTCCAGTCCTTGGACGAACCCGTACCAGATAGTGTCCTTCAGATGCATTCCGTTGATTACACTAACCTGTTACTGTATCCTCTCCGTTGCAAACCAGTACCAGCCGGTGAAAGACTCCCAACCCTTCAGGACCTCTTTCCTGTCTATGAAGAGCTTCCCATCCATTCCCTCAAACCTTGCCAAAGACTGACACCTCCTTGAGTCAACCCATTGAAAAGCTGCCCTTTATCCTGACGAGTTATTTTTTTTCATATGGGAAAGGGGAACGAGGAAAGCGATAGCTTCCGTGGTTCCCCTGCCCCGTCGAAGGGGGCGGTGTCGGAAGCTTAAAGAGTTCTCTGGCTGGAGACCGAAACGCCATAAATAGGGCAATGGGCTGTAGGCCCCCTATTTAGGCGTTTCGAGCCTTCCTTTATCATCCGCAAGCTCCGCAGGATACAAAGGTAGGTTGGGACGAACTCGAAGAGGAGAGTATTTACATTATGATATGGAGAAAATACGAAGCCCTTCCACCATCTCGTAGTGCTTCCGGTTATTAGTCAGAAGTGTAAGATCATAACGAAGGCAGGTAGAAGCAATCATGAGGTCAAAATCACTGATCATTCTCTTCCGTTTCCTCAAACGGCCCCGTTCTTTACCAAAAACCTTACTGACTTCGAGGTCAACATTGAGTATCCTTAAATCAGGGGCCAGAAAATCTTCAAAAAGCTTTTGGCTTTTAACAGGGTCTTTGGAGTAATAAACTCCTTCATAAATTTCGGCCAACGAGATTGCACTCACAGCCATTCCTTCGGTAGCCAGCTCTTCTAATTTTCTGGCCACTCTCTCGTCTCCCTTGAGGTGGTCAATAATCCAGTCAGTATCAATCAAATATTTCACAGTCTAATCTCAGGCCTCGTGGCGATGAGGCGATCACTATATATATTTCTTTTCAGTTCCTCACAATCGATTAGGTCCTTCCATCCCCCTGCCGTTCTCTTCAGGGCCTCTGAAAAGCTTTTCTTCACCGCTTTGCGTCGAGTTTCCAGAATGCTAATTTTAATGATCTCCCCTTCCCTGATTTCCACCTTCTCTAAAGGTTCAATCATGCCGTTAGAAAATCTTGCCCTTATTGGTTTTCCCATCTTTATCCCTCCCTTCATTCTTTTGTAAATCTTCCTTGATCTTCATTTTAGGGGATGTAAAGGAAACTGTCAATCCCTCCGTTCCCAGGTCAGCGACTCCGTGAAATGAGAGAGGATTGATATTATAGAGAGGAGGAGGAGGCTTAATAATGGGGTTAGGATTAACCTTACCGGGTAAGGGGGAAGAATAGAAGAGTAAAGGGCAATTTCGCCATGTATTTTTGGAGAAACAATGGCAAGGAATCCAACCGAGGGGGAAAGCTCTCCATGATCCTTAAGGTGAAAGGAAGTGGGAAAGGCCGGAGCGAGTAGGAAAGACAATCAGCCCAAAAGCATTCTATCCCCCTTTGTCAAGCCATGGGGCATGTATTTTCATTAAGGTCAGACTGAGGTGCAATTCATTGGCGAGACCGATCAGGGTGAGATGGATTCGGCGTTGAGGTTTAAGGTTTCTATGGTGGTGTCCTGAGGCTTTTAGATGAAGCAGTTACTTCGACCTCCGAGCGGGCGTGATATTTTGGACCTCTCTTCCTTTAGTCATGTGCGGGGAAGATGCCCACGAAGTAGGGGCTTCCTTTGACGCCATGACCGCCGATTTCAGATGCAACTCCCATCTCCTTAAGCAGCATAAAAAGAAAGGTACAGTTGCAGGAATGGCCATTTGCTTCGGAGTCGAAGACAATCGGTCGGTAAGATTTCAAATCGTTTGAAGTGACTTTGCCGCCGTTAAAGTGCTCAAAGGTATCAAAAATATCTTGAAATGAAAAGTATATGACAGATCTTCCCCTCAAATACGAAATTCCATGATCGGATAACGCTTTAACCGTTGAGGTTCCTCTTCCTGGATTGTCAAGAGTGGTTCCCACTTGTATGGCCTGCTTTATCTTATGTTTGAACTGGTCAATGTTCATATACACGTTCCTTTATTCGCAGCGTTTATGATTAGGTAGAAAACTACCGTTACACATAACAGGTTTTTCCGTGTGAAGCCTGCACTTGAAACATTTTGGATTATCCGTTGTGCATATCTCAGCTTTCCCTTCTGCACAAAAAAACCACAGCACATTATCGATAACATGGAATGGTTCGTTGTTGCTCTCCGCAATGTCCATTCCCGTTGCTCTTACAGAATAAAGCTCTTTCAATGTCGGAGATTTTGGCTTCTTAATTTTGGCTATCTCCAGCCTGCTAAAGAGATATATCCTGTGAACATCAGGTTTGAAATCGTCCACGCCTATGTTTTTAAAAAACTCACAGCAAATTGGAAAACCAACACCGCTTAGCTTATAACGGCTACCATTATTAGTCAGCTTTTTGATGAGCATTTCTTTGTCTGATACCTCTCTCCTTAAGAACTCATGCACTGAGATCTTCTCTTTCAATAAATTAGTAAATACACGTGCGTTCTCCCTGAAATATTTGAGTTTCCCATGTAGAAGCCAATCCCTGACTTTCATTTCGATCATTTCTTTATGTATCTTCGCGATTTCTTCGTCCGTAAGATTCTCTATTTTCTTAAAATCGTAATTGAACAAAAGCGAATCTATCCTATCCAAATTCCTTTCATAACTTTCCCACTTTGCTTGAGCTGTAAAGATCGCTTTGCACAAACCTTCAAATATACTTCTGTCATCCATCTTATTAAAGTCAGGGAAAAAATACACGGCATCCTCCATCTCATATCCTGAATCTTTAAGGGTCAAGGAAATTCTCTGAAATAATTCCTTGTAAGATTCTTTAGCTAAAGAAATCGTATCTTCAACTAGGGGACTTTCTCGCCTCCCCTCCAGAATGATATTGGTAATAATTCTTTTTTGCCTTTCCATACTGAGAGTGTCTTCAGTTCGATTCTTCTCGTAACGGACATGCAGTTGGTTGCCGTTGATTCCCAAGACCTCATATGGTCCGATACGGTTGACATACCGTTCACCTATTCTGAATACAAGTTCGTTATTCATCATAAAGAATCACTTCTCAGTTACACTTTTTTCAATCTGGTGGTTGGTTGACCTTTTTTATTGCTCTACCCTTAAAAACAAAAAACCCATTCGGGTTCCCGAATGGGTTTAGCTTTACCTGATTTTATTAAAAACAAGTGTACAATAATTTAATAAAAATGTCAACTATTATTTTTCTTAATGTTTTCAATAAGTTGTAAGATTACGATATTTCCCGTAATGTTTCCAATAAGTTATACGATTTCGACCGCAAGGATAGCAAATCCGCACTCTTACCCATGGAGTCAATGTGCCAAAACCCCGTCTTAAGCTTGATCCTCTTTTCTCCTCCTCTTCACCTCCGAAACAATCACCCTGTCAAACCCACCCTGCAAATCCTTGGTCAGGTTATAGAACGCATCGCTCTTGCCTGTCTCAACCTCGATTGCGATCCTCTCCTTATCATTCACCGCAACCAAATCCACGGCTTTGCCACGACCGATTCTCTTTTCCTCGGTGACGGAGTAACCCTTCTCCCGGAAATAGTCCGCCAGCCTTTTCTTCCAGAAGTTGTGCTCCACACCGCCATGCCTTTGGGATATGTTCATCTCCGTGCCCATCGCCCTTATGGCCTCCTGTCTCTTCTCCGTGGGTACCATGAGCCTCATCATCCCGGTCGGCGTGGGTGGGTCCTTCACCTGAATCAGCCCTTTCCTGACGAGCGAATCCTTTGCCTTACTGCCCTGGTAGACGTTCAGGCCCAGCCTTGCATACCGGTCCGTAGTTGACGCAAACCTGTATTTGCCTATGTCCTCCATGAGCGAGTCCTCCGGCCTCTCCGGCCCTCCTTCTTTGTTTATTATTTTTTCCTTTTCCCGAAAAGCCCTAAAATCGTGTTTCATGGGGATGATAGAGGCTAAAATGGTTTTTCGACCCTCCACACCCCTCTTATAACAACCGTCCAAGAATGGAGTATGGTGTTAGGCCTTGAATTGTGAATTAGCGAAAGATAAACAGAAGCGATATCATCCATACGAAAAGTTGGTCTTGTCAAGTGAGTTTTCTCACAAGTAACTTTTCTCCTTGACAGAAGGAGAAAATCCTGATAATTTCTCCTTTAATAAAGGAGAAATTTAGTGCTCAGAACCAAGAACCATCCTGACCTTCCTTCTCCGATTGGCTCGGACCGTGCTGCAATACACGCTCGCCTCATAGAACAACTTGCCAATTCCCTCAGCACTCCTTTGCCAGAGGCTACGGAGAGGCGAGTATATGGACGCATCACTTTCCCGGGTAAGGCCACCGCAGTGGTAGGAATGCGGCGGTCCGGCAAGACTACGTTTCTCCATCAAATCCGGCGGAGCCGCCTTGAAGAGGGAGTCCCACAGGAAAGGCTGCCTCACATCAATTTCGAAGATGAACGACTGGCTGGCCTCACAGCAAGTGACCTATCGACTCTGGTCGAAGAATATTACCGGAGATTCCCCGCCTGGCGGGGAGGGGAGACGGTGACCTTTTGCTTCGACGAGATTCAGGTCGTGCCCGGGTGGGAGCGATTTGTGCGGCGACTGCTGGATGGGGAGAAAGTTGAGGTTTTTCTCAGCGGATCGTCTGCAGCGCTTCTATCCCGTGAAATTGCAACAGCGCTCCGTGGCCGAGCCTGGGAGGTCGTGATCTTCCCTTTCAATTTCGAGGAGTACCTGCGACATCACGGGCGGGGTCTGCCCGGCCGACTGGATCTCCTTTCCGTCCGTGAACGCTCTGGTTTACAAGGGGCGCTCAGGGAATATCTCGTCTGCGGTGGATTCCCCGAGGCGCAAGGCCTAGATGCCGAAAGCCGCTATCGGCTTCTTTTGGATTACGTGGATGTGGCTATACTTCGCGATGTTGTGGAGCGCCATGGAGTGAGTAACATCGTAAGCCTACGCTGGCTGGTCCGACACTTACTTGGCAATCCGGGCGGCCTCTTTAGCGTGGAGAAGTTCTATGCCGCGTTAAAATCACAGGGATTGACTGTGGCCCGGGACACCCTTCACCTGCTTCTCTCCTACGTTGAAGATTGCTTCCTCGTTCGGGTGGCCTGGGTGGAGGGGACTTCCGAACGGCGACGGATGGTCAATCCGCGCAAGGTCTACCCCGTGGATCCGGGGCTCATCCCGGTCTTCGATCGCTCGGGAAGGGCCAATCTGGGCCATGCCTTAGAGACGGCGGTACGTATTGAGCTTGAACGCCGCGGGATGGAAGTTTGTTATGTGCGGACAAGGGAAGGATTCGAGGTTGATTTTCTGGCCCGTTCGTCCGATGGTGGCGAAGCACTGATTCAGGTTTGTTCGGATCTTGTTGAGGCGGGTGCGATGGAGAGGGAAAGCCGGGCCCTCTTTTCAGCCGCGAAAGAATATCCCCGTGCGTCCCTTAATGTGGTCACCCTCATGCCAGAGACAGTGAGAAATGTTCCGGAAAACATTCGAATCCACGATGCTGCACTCTGGCTTCTCCAGTCTTTTTACGGACGCGACGAACTCAGAGGTAAGAAGCTAAAGTCTGCCAAGCCGGATGCATCAAAGAATAGGCATCGGAAGGTGTAAGTCGTTTCCAAAGCCATACCGCTATTTCGCAAGGACGATTAAGCATTTCAAAAAATCAATATTCATCCCACGGCAGAGAAAAAGATCCTGTGCGGCAGAAATCAGGCTTGACGAAACATGAAAGAAGTCGTATGGTTATCAATTAAGCGCCCATAGCTCAGATGGATAGAGCGTCGGACTACGAATCCGCAGGTCGGGCGTTCGAGTCGCCCTGGGCGCGCCATCCACCACGTAGGGCACATGGTGGCCCTGAACCCTAAATATTTCAAGGTGCCATTTAATTTAATGGTTGGTATAAATCAATGATGGTTGATCAAGAGCTTGATGAGAAACATATGAGAATGGCCTTCGAGGAAGCCAAGAAGGCTGGCCAAGACGGTGAGGTTCCAGTAGGGGCTATTTTAGTCAAAGGGGATTGGATCATTGCAAGGGATCATAATCGGTGTATTGAATTAAGTGATCCCACTGCCCATGCAGAGGTTCTTGTTCTAAGGAAAGCAGGAGAAGTGTTGAGAAACTACCGTTTGAACGACACAGTGATGTATGTCACGGCAGAACCCTGTCCCATGTGTGCTGCTGCAATGATTCACGGCAGGATATCCCGATTGGTCTTCGGAACATTGGAACCAAAATTTGGTGCAGTCGAATCAAGATTTAAATTGTTGCAGGATAATGGTTTCAATCACAAGATTGAAGTGGATGGAGGAATTCTTGAAGTGGAATGTGCTAACGTTCTGAAAACCTTCTTCATGGAGCGAAGGGTCGGAAAATTGTGAATTTGGAGGCGAATAGGGAAGAGGAGCCAATGGTTGAGTTTTACAGCAAGAAGTAGTGAATGAGTTGGTTAGCATAGTTGATAGTTATAGGTTAGAAGTATTCAATTCCATTGAATCTTGGAGAGGTTGCCGAGTGGCTTAAGGCGCCGCTCTCGAAAAGCGGTTCTCCCGAAAGGAGACGTGGGTTCAAATCCCACCCTCTCCGCCAGAAAAATTTATCGTATAAATTTTTACCATTAACATTTGACGGTCAACCAATTACTTAAAGGCTTTTGAAGTGAAGGAAGTCAGATTTCGTTTTAAAAACTTTAAGGTCTATCAGGATGCAAAGAAGTTTTGTAGGTTTTGCCGGGGCATTGTCAAAAAGAATATGGAACCCATAGATAAAGATTTGACATCACAAATCAATAGGGCTCTTCATTCCATTGTCCTTAATATTGCCGAAGGGTCCGCCGATAATTCGGATGTTGAATTCGCCAGGTTTTTGGGGATTTCGATTCGTTCGGTCTATGAAATGGTTGCGGGGTTTGATTTGGCCCTACTTTATGAGTTAATAAGCGATGAAATCAATGAGAAAATTGAGGCAGACGCCCACGAGCTTGTCAAACAACTGAGTGCGTTTCGAAGTTCTTTGAAATTAAGTTAAAGGTGAGTTTTGTCAGAAGGTATTTCACCGGAGGTGAAATCATGGAGAGATGCCCGAGAGGCCGAAGGGGCACGATTGGAAATCGTGTATTCCGCTAATAACGGGATCGAGGGTTCGAATCCCTCTCTCTCCGCCAGAAAATTTGCGGAGCAAATTTTACTTGTAACAAGTAACTTTTAACACTTAACCCAAATTGTGAAATGTTAAAGGTTAAGAGTATTTGACCTTTGGTCAAATCTTGTTGATAGTCGGGTCCTGCGCAACAAAAGATTACAAACCCCGTCAGGTCCGGAAGGAAGCAGCGGTAGTAATCCCCTTTGTGTGCCGCAGGGTAGCCTGGCTATCAACAAGTTATTCATAGTCTGATAGTCGGGTAGTCAAATAGTCATGTAGGAGGTAACGAAGAATTACAGGGCTAAGGCCTACAAGACTGGGGACTACAGGACCAAGAAACGATGTCCTATTTAGTATTGGCGAGGAAATGGAGGCCGCAGGTCTTTGAAGAGGTTATCGGGCAGCAATCCATCACCCGAACCCTCCAGAATGCCATTTCACAAAAAAGGGTGGCCCACGCCTTTTTGTTCACGGGGGCCAGAGGGGTGGGCAAAACCTCCACAGCCCGCATTCTGGCGAAGGCCCTGAATTGTGAACTGGGTCCCCAAATAAACCCCTGCAACCGATGTGCTACCTGTCGGGAGATCTCTTCCGGCACTTCAATGGATGTCATCGAGATCGATGGAGCATCCAATCGGGGGATCGATGAAATTCGGGAGTTGAGAGAGAATGTCCGCTATACTCCTGCCAAGAGTCGATACAAGATTTACATCATCGACGAGGTCCATATGTTGACCCGGGAGGCTTTCAATGCGTTGTTGAAAACCCTGGAAGAACCCCCTCCTCATATCATCTTCATCTTTGCCACCACCGAACCTCACAAGATTCCAGCCACCATTCTTTCACGATGCCAGCGATATGATTTTAAGAGAATTCCATTGAAAGAGATCATTGGAAGCCTGAAGGGGATCGTTAAAGAAGAAAAAGTTCAAATTAGCCAAAGAGGACTCTTCTCTATTGCTCAAGAGTCGGAAGGAAGTATGAGGGATGCCCAGAGCCTCCTTGACCAGGTCATTTCTTACGGAGGCAAGGATATCAGGGATGAAGATATCACCGAAGTCCTCGGGCTCATCGACCGAAAGACCCTTTACGATTCGATAGAGGCCATTTCCAACGGGGATGCTGGAGGATGTATGGAGGTCGTTGAGCATATTTATCATTTTGGATATGACCTCCAACACTTCTGCCGGGAGCTTCTCCAATATCTCCGCAACCTGATCCTTATGAAAGTGAGTCAGCATCCGGAAGGTTTGATGGAATTGCCAGAAGAGGAATTGGGGATATTGAAAAAACAGGCAGAGAAATTCCAATTTGATCAATTGAACCATCTCTTCAGCCTTCTTTTGAAAGGAGAGGAGGAAATCGCTCAGTCCACCTTTCCTCGAACCATGCTGGAGATGACGTTGATTCGAATGGCGACCCTTCGTCCGATCCTTCCTATTGATGAGATTCTGAGAAAATTGGAGTTGTTAGAAAAAACACATCCCTCAAAGGGATCCATTGAACACGTGGAGTCCTCTTCCTTAAGAGGAACCATTAGTTTAAACAATTCCGAAAGGGGAAAAGAGAGGGAGGAAACAAGGCAGAGGGAGGTGTTAGAAAAAGAAGAATTCCCAATGGAGTTCGGCGGGGACACGGAATACCTGTGTTCAGAGAAAACGGTGGACGCAGAGGATTCTCAAAAAGAGGAAGAGGAGAGAGGAGAATCGCAAAAAGTCAGAGAGGAGACATGGAAAGGGTTGATAGATTTTACCCGAGCGAGGAATCCTGTGTTAGGTTCGTTCTTGGTCTTGGGGAATCTCGTTCATCTGAGTGATGAGAAGATCGAGATTGGTTTCGAGAAAGACTCTTTTCACTTTGAAAGAATATTGGAAAAGGAGAATCGAAGCCAATTAGAAGCAATCTGCCATGAATATCTTCAGAGGAAGGCGAAAGTGGTTATTTCCCCCTTGAATCAGGGGGTAAGATCGAAGGGAAGGATAGTTTTAGGGACAGAAGGAACAGTCCGAAATGGGCCGAGGAAAGGACTCGAGAAGGGAGCAGAAGAGAATCCTCTCATTCAAGAAGCCATCCGTATCTTTAATGGGAGGATTGTGGAGGGGTGAAAGGGCATAAGAGGAGGAATCCATGACAAAAGGTTTGGGGAACATACTGAAGCAGGCTCAGCAGATGCATGCAAGGATTTCGCAACTTCAGGAGGAAATGGCGGGGAAAACGGTGGAGGTGAGTTCCGGAGGGGGGATGGTGAACATCGTCATGAATGGAAAGCAGGAGGTCATGACCCTCCGAATCGATCCGGAAGTTGTCAACGGGGAAGACATCGAGATGCTTCAAGACTTGATCGCAGCGGCTGTGAATGAGGCGATTCGGAAATCCCAAGAGATGATGGCAGAAGAGATGAAGAAGATCACGGGCGGACTCAGTATTCCTGGTCTCCTCTAAAGATCAATGCAAATTGCGAAATTAGCAATGAAAAATTAGCAATTTTAAACACGACAAAATAAACCCTGTGAAATGCAAAGCAGAAGAGGAGATCATATTAAAATGCAAAGGTCGGAGTGGGCAAGGATTTTTCCGAACGCCTTGCATTGTTAATTTTGCAATTTGCATTTTGCACCGAGGTCTTTAAAGATGGCTCCTCATGCCAAACCCATTGATGACCTGATCGAGGCCCTGACGAAACTTCCGGGAATCGGGAGGAAGACAGCTTCGCGGCTGGCTTTCTATATTTTAAGGAGCAACCCATCAGAGGCTCAGAGATTGGCCAGGGCCATTTTGGATGTGAAGGAAAAGATCCACTTCTGCTCCATCTGTTTCAATCTAACAGATGAGGATCCTTGTCGGATATGCCAAGACGAGCGCCGAACCCGAGAGATTCTCTGCGTGGTTGAGGGACCCAATGACCTCATCGCCATCGAAAACACAGGGGCATTTAGCGGAAGATATCATGTGTTGCACGGAACGATTTCCCCCTTAGAAGGCATTGGCCCGGACGACATCAAAATTAGAGAACTTATGGAACGGCTCCAACGGGAAGGGGTTGGGGAGGTGATTCTGGCGACCAATCCTACGGTAGAAGGGGGAGCGACAGCCCTCTACCTTACCGAGTTGATCAAGCCTCTTGGTGTGAAAGTGACGCGGATCGCCTATGGAATTCCAATGGGGGGTGAGATCGAATACTCGGACGGGATGACATTATCAAAGGCCCTGGAAGGCCGCAGAGAGATTTAAGATGAGCCCTGAAAAATTACTTTTCGCTCTCTGATTACGCTGATTTCAAAAAATGATTCCGCAGATTTTTCCTTATTTTTCAATGCGTTTCTAATCTGCGTTATCGTTCCATGATCGGTGTAATCAGAGATTTCTGGACTTTTTCAGAAATCTCAAGATAATCTCTCTTGACATATCTCATGAAGAATTTTAACGTTAACATAATTGATTTACAAATAAGATTAATTACTCAGAAAAAATGAGTTTTTTAGAGAAATGAACCTTGAAACTTGAACTAATTTGTGAAATATTTTATAAATTTATTCCTTTGAGGAGAGTTAGATGATTGAGATTCGATTCCATGGGAGAGGTGGCCAGGGGTCGGTGACCTCTGCGGAATTGTTGGCCTTAGCGGCTATCGGAGAGGGGAAGTATGCTCAGGCCTTTCCAAGTTTTGGCCCGGAACGAAGAGGGGCACCTGTCGTGGCCTTCTGCCGGATTAGCGAACAGCCGATCAGAATCAGGGCCAATATCTATGAACCTGATATTGCAGTGGTCCTCGATCCGACCCTCCTGAAAATCGTCAACGTCGCTGCAGGGTTAAAACCCAGCGGCATTGTCGTCACCACAAGCAAAGATAGTCCTGAAATGGTGAGAGAGACTCTGGGGATCAAGAATCGCATCGCAGTCGTCGATGCCATAAAGATTGCAATGGAAGTTCTCGGGCTTCCCATCACAAATACTGCGATGTTAGGGTCCCTCATTCGTGCAGCGGATCTGGTGAAGAAAGAATCCTTTATCCCTCCCTTGAAGGAGCGATTCGGTCGCATCGCCGAAAAGAACATCGCGGCCTTCGAGCGGGCCTATCAGGATACCGTCCTCACTTAATCATTTCTATCGTAAGAGGTGAAAGGAATGACAAAACCTGATTCAGAATGGACATGGAAGGAACTGCCAGAAGGAACGGTCATGTTGGAACCGGGGAATGCCGATCAGTACCGGACCGGAGACTGGAAAACTCTCAAGCCGGTTCTTAACAAGGAACTCTGCATCCATTGTGGGTTGTGCTATATCTTCTGTCCGGACAGTTCCTATAACCTTAATGAAGAGGGGTATTTCCTGGTGGACCTTTTCTACTGCAAGGGTTGCGGCATCTGTGCAAAAGAGTGTCCCACCGGCGCGATCACGATGGTGGTGGAAACGGAGGAAAAATAATGGGAAAGAGAGTTGGAATGGAGGTTTCCCTTGCCGCTGCAGAGGCCGTCAAACAGGCGAAGGTCGATGTGATCTCAGCCTATCCGATTACCCCGCAAACACACATTGTCGAACACCTCTCCGAAATAGTGGCGAATGGAGAGATGGATGCGGAATTCTTCTGCGTGGAATCTGAGCACTCCGCATTGAGCGTTTGTTTGGGCAGCGAGGCTACGGGGGCGAGGTCGTTTACATGTACAAGTTCTCAAGGATTGGTTCTCATGAGCGAAATCACCTATATTGCGTCTGCCTTAAGGCTTCCTATAGTCATGATTCTCGCAAACCGGGCCCTTTCCGCTCCCATCAGTATCTGGAACGATCACAGCGATGTGATGTCGATCCGGGACTGTGGATGGATTCAATTCTTTGCGGAGAATGGCCAGGATGTGTACGATCATGTTTTCTGCGCTTATCGATTGGCCGAGAACCGTAGCGTTCTTCTCCCCGTGATCATCAATTTGGATGGCTTCACCCTTAGCCACGTAATTGAGCCTATTGAGTTCATCGAACAGGAAAAGGTCGATCAATTCCTGCCGCCCTATCAGCCTGTTCATCGACTCCACCCGGATCGACCCGTTTCGATGGGCGGGATTGCACTCCCCCCGATCTTTACGGAGACGAAGAAGGCCCATGAGGTTGCCATAAGGTCCTCGATGCCTAAGATCTTAGATACCTGGAAGGCCTTTGGGGAGATGACGGGCCGGTATTATCATCCGATTGAGACCTATAGGACGGAAGATGCCGAGACCATCATGGTCATTATGGGAAGCTATGGGGAGACCGCTTCCGCGGCTGTTGATTTAATGAGAGAGGAAGGAAGATCCGTTGGACTGGCGAAGATCAGGCTCTGGCGTCCCTTTCCTTTC
>Ga0163209_1000897_pt1 | contig 13025 bp, 13 predicted proteins | sample Kivu_160m_FD_113538 | JGI IMG/M metagenome (GOLD analysis project Ga0163209, IMG submission 113538) | Freshwater microbial communities from Lake Kivu, Western Province, Rwanda to study Microbial Dark Matter (Phase II) - Kivu_160m | ecosystem: Environmental > Aquatic > Freshwater > Lake ...
CATCTTCGCTGAGCTTTGGCGGAACCAACGCTATTACTCTTATTAATAATGTATTCACCACACCTCCTTCAATCAATAATCTCACCATCAACCGGTCCGGCGGTGTTACGCTGGGCAACCAGGATATGACCGTGAACGGATTGCTGACATTGACTTCGGGGAACCTTGACCTGGGCGCCAATACCCTTACCCTTGCCGGAGATTCGCCTGTAAGGACAAGCGGGAATATCAATTCCGGCAACAGCAGTGCGACCCTTATATTCAACAACAGCGCGGCGATCGTTCTGCCTGCATCCATCTTCACAGGCAGTGTCAACAACCTGACCGTTCAGGGCGCCGGTGGCATCACATCGAACGGCGATTTTACCATTATCGGCCTCCTTCATTTACAAAGTGAAAATCTTTCGGCGACAAAAGGATCCCTTGATATGTGGGATGGATCTTCCATGAAAACCCTCACCATGGGAATTTCCGCCACAACAACCGGACCAGGCGATGTTACTGGGATTGTGAAACGGACCTCTTTCACCCCCGGCACCAGCTATACTTTCGGCAATCAGTTCACTACCATCTCTTTTTCTTCCGGTGGAACACAACCCGATGAGATCAATGCCAGGATCAGCATAGGCGAAGCGCCATCATGGAAATCATCTGCCATCCAGCGGCTTTATGATTTTATCCAGTCAGGCGGTGAAAACTGTCTTGCTACGATCCGGACCCATTATCTTGAAACGGAGCTGAACGACAACCACGAAAACGTATTAGTTCAGTGGACTTACGGCAGCGACGGGCAACAGCCTGACGGCGCTTATGACTGGGGACGGTCAGCTTACAACACAGCAGATAACTGGGTTGAGATTGCCAACGTGGATATCGCCTATTTCCCGACAAGCTTTGGCAAGCTGGAAAACACACTGGCTCCATCTTTGGGCGCTACCTACACCTGGAACGGATCAGTCAGTACCGACTGGACCACCATCCAGAACTGGACGCCGGCCGGATCTCCCACCACCACTTCTTCCGTCATTATTCCGGATGCCTCAACAACCGCCTATTCACCGGCTTTACCGGCTTCCACCGAGATTAAAAACCTGACCATAGAGAATCTGGGAGTCCTGAATTCATCCGCAAGCTCACAGTTGACCCTGAACGGCGGAAATGGCGCATGGAGTAATACGGGGGGCGCTTTCAATCCGGGATCCAGCAGTGTTTTCTTTACCAATGCCGCTGCAACCTTATCCGGGTCAACCGACTTCAATAATTTTTCAATCCAAACGGGCGCTGTTCTCTGGATGTCGCCGGGAAGTTCATGCCAGGTCGGGGGATCGTTTGCCAGCAATGGCACTTTCCAGGGTTCGGGCAGTACGATCACCATGAATGGTACGACAGCCCAGACCATCAGCGGAACATCGGCAGCAAATTTCGATAACCTTACCATCAACAATATCGCAGGGGTTACGCTTAACAGCAGCACACTGACCACCGTTGCCGGAACGCTGCTTATCAACAATGGCAAAAAGCTCGAAATAGGAGCCGGCAGGCAACTTACTGTTTCCGGAACCCTGACCAATAACGCAGGATCCGGCGGGCTGGTACTGAAATCGTCCGGGGATTATTCGGCGCCGGGCTCCCTGATCGCCTACGGTTCTGTTTCCGGCTCCATCACCGCCGAACGGTATATCTCCAACAATTTCTCATGGCATTTCCTTTCTTCCCCTGTTTCCGACCAGCCTGTCTGGCCGGCCTTTTCACCGACCCCTTCCGGTTCTCCCCTTACTTTCGGAGGCAGCTCTTGGAACTGGGATTTGTATTACTGGAATCCGAATGCAAATGTGGCTACACAACTTTACTGGGTCAACCTGCGGCAGGATAACAACGGGACTTACAACAACTGGCCGATTGATGCGAGTGGAAGCAGCGCGGGATTTGGCGCCGCCATCCCGGTTTTTACCACGGGAAGAGGATATCTGGTTTCGTACAATGCTGAATGGAATCCATCCACCGGGTCGCCAGAGGTCCATTCTTTTACCGGAACACTCAATACCGGAACAATCAACATTCCCCTTACAAAAGGAGACAACCCATGGAACCTGGCGGGGAATCCCTATTCTTCATCCATCGACTGGATGGCCTCTTTAGGCTGGTCCCGATCGAACCTGGTTACCAGCGAAGGAGGATATAACTACTGGATTTTTAACGGAACCACGGGAAATTATGGGGTTTTTAACTCAGAAACCGGTATTGGCACCGAAAGTACTACCCGGTACATTGCACCCATGCAGGGCTTCTTTGTGGAGGCCGCTTCCTCCGGCCCGCTCAGCATGTCCAGCGAGATTCAAACCCATTCTGCTCAATCGTGGTTAAAGGAGGAGGCAGATATCACCAACCTGCTCCGGTTTATTCTTACGACGGATGCAAATACGTGGAGCAATGAAATGATCCTGGCAGTTAATCCGTTGTATGATAATGGAGGATCCTCCAAGTTCTGGAGTATCTATCCCGAGGCGCCGGAGATATATTCGATAAAAAATAACGAAAATTATTCCATCGACCTGATGCCTTCGATTTCCGAATCCACGGTGGTGACGCTCGGGATCAAGGCAGGCGTTGCAGGAACTTATACCCTTGATGTTACCGGCCTGAAAACTTTTTCCCTCGCCAGCAGTGTAACTTTGGAAGACCTGAAGACCGGAGCCGTGCAAAAACTCAACGACAACAACGTTTATGCCTTCAGTGCCGGGCCGCAGGATCAGCCCGGGCGGTTTCATCTTCATTTCGGCGGATTGTATGGGATCAGTGATACTTCAAAAGTTAGTCCCGTGACAATTTTCGCTTCGGGAAACACGGTTGTTATCCGCAGCAATACTTCACAAGAGTTGAAAGGAGATGTTTATATCTGTGATCTAACAGGAAGGCTGGTCAGGCGTATGAAAGCCGAAGGAATAGTTACAAGGATCAGTATGGAAGGGTGTACGGGATATTATCTGGCAACCTTCAATACCGGCAGCGGGTGTTACAACGGGAAGCTGTTTCTGAAGTAAGAACAGCTTTATCCCTTTTTTTTGTATTTTGGCTGCCGACATGAACCGCCGTCAGGAACAGGAATCACAGATGAAACCCGGAGAAACCTGCCATGCAGATCCGGAGGAAAAGCATTTCAAGGTTCCTGTCCTGTCGAATCCGCTCCTGAGGAGGATCCTCTTTACCTGCGGCTGGTTCTTCACGGTTCTGGCTTTTCTTGGGGCCATCCTGCCGCTGGTGCCCACCACGCCGTTCCTGCTGGTGGCGGCGGCCTGCTTCTACCGCAGTTCAGGAAAATTCTATCACTGGATCATGTATAATAAAATGTTCGGGCATTACCTGCGTGATTACAAATCGGGAAAAGGGATCCCGCTGCGCGTGAAGATCATGGCGCTGGCGTTTACATGGATTTCGACCCTGGTTTCTGTCCTCTTTTTTATCCCGTTCCTTTGGTTGAAGATCCTTGTCATTGCTTTATCGGCCGCCGTAACGGTGCATCTTGCCCTGGTCAGGACCCGCCACGGTGAACATTGAATCAATGACCTCTCCCCCGGCCCCTCCCTTTGAAGGGGAGGGGTGACGGGTTTATTTGGGTTAATTCCCCGCTGCGCTGCGGCGGAAATTGGGTCCAGGGTCTGCCCTGGAGTTTATACCTGTGATTCGTTATTTTTATTTACCTTTGTTTCGTTATTCTACGAATTACAAAACGACATGATCACAGAAAAGAAATATTATACGGAGAACCAGGAGAAAATGGCCAGGTATGCAAAAGCCATTGCTCATCCGGCAAGGGTCTTCATTCTTGACTTTCTTGCCGATAACATTGATAAGTGCTGTTACAGCGGAGACATGGCCGAAGATATCCCCATTGCACGATCGACCCTTTCGGAACATTTGAAGGCATTGAAGGAGTCAGGCCTCATCCAGGGGGAGATCAATCCGCCATATATAAAATATTGTATCAACAAAGCAAACTGGGAGGAGGCCAGGGAGATGTTTGAGGGCTTTTTCAGAAAGTGACCCCTGTCTTTATGAATTCCTGAATAAGTAAACATTAAACAAATAAGCAAAAAATGGAAATTAAAATTTTAGGTCCAGGTTGTGCCAAGTGCAAAACACTGGATAAACTCACCCATGAAGTGGTTGAGAAAAATGGGATCAATGCCAAAATAACCAAGGTAGAAGATATCATGGAGATCATGAAATACGGCGTAATGTCAACCCCCGCGATGGTCGTGGATGAAAAGGTCGTCGTCAAAGGCCGGGTGCCTTCTCCGGAGGAGATCAAACTATTGCTGACCAAATAAAAGAAAAACCATGAAAAAGACAATGCTATTCTTCCTGGCCCTGTGGATGGTTTCAGGAGTGATAGCGGTAAATCCGCCGCCCAGGAAAATCGAGGTCTATTATTTCCATTATACCCGTCGTTGCATGACCTGCAACAACGTGGAGAAGGTATCCAGGGATGCGGTCGAACAACAGTATACCGCAAAAGTTAAAGCAGGGGAAATCGCTTTTAAAAGTGTCAACCTGGATGAAAAAGAGGGCGAAGCCATTGGCGAAAAACTGAAAGTGGAAGGACAGTCCCTGCTTATTGTTTCAGGCGACAAACGGGTTGACCTCACCGAAAAAGGATTCCTGTATGCCAATAACAACGCGGAGAAGCTGAAGGCGGAGATAAAAAAAGCGATTGACAGACTGCTGAAATAATTCGAAGATTTGAAGATTTGAAGATTTGAAGATGGAGGGGTTTATGAGAAACGATAAAGAAAATCTAATTGTAAAAATGACTTTTGAGTTTGCTCTGGATATTATTAAATATTCTGAACACTTGGAGGAACAGAAAAAATTTATCGTTGCGAGGCAAATTCTGCGAAGCGGAACTTCAATCGGAGCGAATGTCGTTGAGGCTCAAAATGCTGAAAGCAAACAAGATTTTATCCATAGGATGAAAATTGCCGCCAAAGAGGCAGATGAAACGGATTACTGGTTGAGATTGTGCGAATTTTCAGAGTCATTTCCAACAGATAAAGCCTTACAGGAAAAGCTATTGTCCGTCCGAAATATCCTCTCTAAAATCATCAGCACTTCAAAAAAATAACCCTTCATTTTCAAATCTTCAAATCTTCAAATCATGTTATGGCTGCAGACCCTTCTTGAAAATTCACAGTATGGTATCCTTACGGCGTTCATCCTTGGTTTGATGACCGCCATCAGCCCCTGTCCGCTGGCGACCAACATTTCTGCCATCGGATTTATCAGCCGGGATATCAGTGACCGGCGGAGGGTTTTTATCAAAGGGCTGATCTATACCCTGGGGAGAGCGATTTCCTATACGGGGCTGGGAATCATCCTGTTCCTTGGCGCAAGCAAGATGAAGGTGTCCCTGCTGTTCCAGGGATGGGGTGAAAAGCTCCTTGGTCCGGTTCTGATCCTGATCGGGATATTTATACTGGATATTATTAAACTGAAGTTTCCGGGTTTCTCCGGGTTAACAGAAAAAATGGGTGAACACAGCAAACGGAGCTATTGGGGCACCCTTTTGCTGGGGATGATCTTCGCCATGGCATTCTGCCCCTACAGCGGGGTGCTATATTTCGGCATGCTGATCCCTGTGACCATAGCAAGCGCAAGCGGGCTATATCTGCCTGTCATTTTCGCGATCGCCACAGGACTGCCGGTGATCATCTTTGCATGGCTGCTTGCCTATGCAGTGGGCAATGTCGGCAAACTCTACGACCGGATCAAACTCTTTGAGCGCTGGTTCCGGAGGGTTGTCGCGTTGGTATTCATCCTGGTAGGTATCTATTATATCCTGATCTTTTACATTTAGGTCTCCTGATGTGGTAATGTGCTGATTTGAGAATTTGAAAATTTGAAGATGTGATGAGGGACAGGTGTTGCGAAGACTGTTGGTATGAGCATGATTAAGGTGAGAAACAAGACTTTTTGGTGGATTTATCCTCTTTTACTCCTTGGTGGATGGGCAGTAGTTTACTTCAATCTTCAATCACTCACGAATTGGTTGATTGACGATGTTTTAGGGTTGGAATCAGGCGATCACCTTACGGAATCACTGCGTTTTTTCATTTTTGAGGTACCGAAAGTCCTGTTGCTTTTGGTCTTGATTATCTTCATCGTCGGTATTATCCGCAGTTTTTTCACACCGGAAAGAACCCGCAGGGCACTGGAAGGGAAATCCCTTTTTACAGGCAATGTGCTTGCTTCGCTGATGGGGATCGTCACACCTTTTTGTTCCTGCTCTGCCATCCCTCTTTTTCTCGGGTTCGTGGAATCCGGGATTCCGTTGGGCGTTACCTTTTCCTTTTTGATCGCGGCGCCGATGATCAACGAGGTGGCGGTCATCCTGCTTTTTGGATTGTTCGGGTGGAAGGTGGCCATTATTTACATCCTGACAGGACTGGCGGTGGCAATCACTGCCGGATGGGTGATCGGCAAACTCCGCCTGGAAAAGTATGTTGAGAGCTGGGTTTATGAGATCAAGGCAAATCATGCCGGGAATCTGGAGGAAAAGATCCTTTTCAGTGACAGGATGGAATCCGGTTACGTGGCAGTCAGGGAGATCGTCGGTAAAGTGTGGATTTATATCATACTTGGGATCGCCGTCGGGGCGGCCGCCCATGGGTATGTGCCGGAGAATTTCATGGCAAACTTAATGGGGAAGGCAACCTGGTATTCCGTTCCACTTTCAATCCTGATCGGGATTCCGTTGTATTCCAATGCCGCCGGGATCATTCCGATTGTAAGCGTCCTGATCGAAAAAGGGGTTCCGCTCGGCACCGCCCTCGCTTTTATGATGGCGGTGATCGGGTTATCCCTGCCGGAGATGATCATCCTGAGAAAGGTATTAAAATTACGGCTGATCGGGATTTTCGCCGGCGTTGTTTCAGCCGGGATTGTCATCGTGGGGTACCTCTTCAACCTGATATATTGAGCCTTCATTTCAATATAATACATCACCTTAATCAATGACTTTATGAAAAAGACCATCGGATTTATCGGAGGAGGAAGAATTACCCGGATATTCCTCCAGGCCTTCCGGAACAAAGGATTCATTCCGGCGAAGATCGTTGTCTTCGATGTAAACAATGAGGCGCTTCTTGCTTTGAAGCAGAAATTTCCGGAAGCGGAGATAACCTCTCTGACTGATGCGGCAAGCCAGGATATCGTTTTTATTGCACTTCATCCGCCTGTCATCATGGATACCCTTGAGCAGGTAAAGGGGAACATTAAAGCTGGCTCTTGCGTGATCTCACTGGCACCTAAGATGACGATAGAAAAAATTTCCACAAAGCTGAACGGTCTGGGAAATGTTGCAAGGATGATACCCAATGCCACATCATACATCAACAAAGGATACAACCCGGTCTGCTTTTCAAAGGATTTCCATGACAGGGAAGCGATCCTGGAGATGATGAAGATTCTCGGGGATACAATCATTGTCGAGGAGCCGAAGATGGAGGCATATGCAATTGTATCAGCCATGCTGCCGACCTACTTCTGGTTCCAGTGGCAGGAGATGCACCGGATTGGAACAATAATGGGACTTGAAGAAAGCGAGGCAAGAGAAACAGTAGAGAAGACAACGCAAGCCGCCATTGAAACCATGTACCATTCGGGGCTGAGCTATGAGGAAGTGATTGACCTGATCCCGGTCAAACCGATAGCGGCTCATGAACCCCGGATCAGGGAGATCCTCACAAATACTCTTGGCAACCTGTTTGAGAAAATAAAACCCTGATCATATTCAAATCTACAAATCATGAAAATATTGATCCTGTGCACCGGCAACTCCTGCCGCAGCCAGATGGCGGAAGGATTTCTTAAGTCCTTCGATCCACGTTTGGAGGTTTTCTCCGCCGGGACCCATCCTGCTCCGCAGGCCAACCCGAATGCAGTGGCGGCCATGAAGGAGGTGGGGATTTACATCGCCTCGAATAAGCCGAAAAACGTCGATCTTTTTGTAGCTGATCCGTTCGATTATGTAATCACCGTCTGCGGCGGCGCCAGGGAAATTTGTCCGGCGTTCACTGGAAATGTAAAGAACCGCCTCCATATCGGGTTTGATGATCCGGCGGATGCTGTAGGAATTCCGGAGCAGGTTATGCTGGTTTACCGCCGGGTGCGTGATGAGATCAGGGAAGGGTTTTGGCGGTTCTACCAGGAGCGGATAAAACCGGAGACGGACAGCGAGGAGGGGTTGGCAACGACTGTTTCATCGCCAGGGCGATCGCAGGGGAGGCAGGTCACGTGAGGGGGCTTGATTTTATTGATGAGACGATAGACAGGGCAAGGGACAACCAACATTCCCATTGCCATCGGACTGATCGTGATGATGTATCCGCCCCTGGCAAAAGTCAAATACGAAGAGCTGGGAGATGTTTTTTAGAAACACAGAGATACTCGGGTTGTCGCTGGTACAAAACTGGCTGACCGGGAGCGCCGTGGAGGCAATCACCATAGGACAAATTGCTGAAAGCGTATTCATTTACCTTGGGATTCCGTTTATTGCCGGGTTCCTGATCAGGTTCATCCTGATCAGGGTCAGGAGCAAGGAATGGTACAATACCAAGTTCGTTCCTAAGATCAGTCCGCTGACCATCTATTTCATCATCATGTTCCTGGTTTCCTTCTTCATGAGCAAAAAGGTCGGGGCAACCTATGAACAGTCGTCAACTTTGTGATTTACGGCAGCCAGCAATAATTTCGAACTGGCCATTGCAGTGGCAATTGCCGTGTTCGGTATTAATTCGGGGGAAGCGTTTGCAGCAGTGATTGGCCCTTTGGTTGAGGTTCCGGTGCTGATCGGATTGGTGAATGTGGCCTTGTGGGAATTCCGACGCTGGCAGAACCGCACGGCCTGTTGTTGAGTAGCATAAGAAAATATGGTATCATGTTTATTCCAGCATCGCGGTGATGCAGGTGTTGAATCCGGTATTGGCAACGATACCGGGGGTTGTATACTCCGTAAAGAGGGGTTTCTGACCGGTAAGTTGCTCCATGTGCCGAACACAATGAGCAACCTTTTCGGGTTGGTTAGTATGGGTAATGGCATAACCCCACACCGGTTTCCCGGAAATTTCGCGGGTGATGTTTTCCAGTACTTTGCTTAAACAACTTTTTTGGGTAAAAGCGGTAGAAAAAACATCCGGTTTTCCCTCCTTTGTGATGGCTATGGCAGGCTTTAAATCCAGGGCGCTTCCGATGAACCCCTTCAACGGACTCACCCTGCCGCCTTTCACGATGTACTTCAGGGAATCGAATCCTACCCTAAGGACAATCTTTGATTTCCAATCTGGCACTTGTTGTATGATCGCTTCATGGGAGACTCCTTCCGCGATGGCCTTTGCCACCCGCAATGCAAGCAGACCAAGTCCGCCGGTGAGCGAGGCCGAATTTACCACATCGATCCGTTTCCCGGTATGGGTCGACATCTCCTGCGCTGTCTTCAGGCTTGTCGCAAAGGTTCCCGACAGGTTCTCGCTGAAATGGACCGAAATGACCGATTGGTAATGGGCAAGAAGATATTCATACCGGCTTTGAAACTCCCTGACAGAGGGTTGTGAGGTGGAAGGACGTACCGGTGAGGACTTAAGCATGGCATAAAATTCCAGTGGCATCATGGTGATCCGGTCGAGAAAGAAGGTATCCCCGAAATGGATGGTTAAGGGAATCACATGGATCTGGTACTGTTCGAGGAGCTGTTGCGGCAGATCGCATCCGGAATCAGTAAGCAAGGCTATATCCGATTTCCGGTTGGTGCGGATCTCCTGCTGAAATACCATGTCATCGGCCTTCTGCCAGGTTACCGTCGCGATTTGCTGTAACCGTGCGATCACCTCCGCCGGCTGATCGGTATGGATATGGACATGGCATTTGCGGGGAGTGCCGGCCATTGCCAGGGAGTCGCCCAATGAACCGATCCGCTCACTGATCACGGTTTTGCCGGGTAAAGTACCCGAGAGAATGGCCTCTGTACAGAAACGGTGTGTGATCTTCTCATGCGGGATCTCCTGCATGACCACCGGTTCAAAGACCTCGGAGATTTCTTCTGCTGGAACATCGCCGCCACCCAGGGAAAAATAATTCCGGATTCCCTCCAGAAAAAAGACAAATCCCTTTGCGCCGGCATCCACCACGTTAGCCCTGGAAAGCTGCTCCAGTTGTGCGGTCGTACCTGCAAGAGATTCAAATGCCCTTGTGTAAGCTTCCGTAAACAGCCGGATGAAATCATCGATCGAATCGCGAAGCATATACAGGCAATCGGCCCACTCGCGGATCACTGTGAGAATAGTCCCTTCCACCGGGTTGGCCATCGCTTCATACGCACAGGGTACGGCCAGTTTCATGCTTTCGGTAAAGGTCTTTACGTCCATGCTTACGGATGAGGGGAGTTCATTGCCGAAACCATACAGGAACTGGGCAAAGATGATCCCCGAATTTCCCCGGGCTCCGGTCATGGCGGCGTCGGCAAGCGCCAATGCGGTGCCCCTGACATCGGTGGCAGGAATCACAGCATCCTGCATCGATCGCATCGTGGCGGCCAGGTTTGTGCCGGTATCGGCATCCGGGACCGGAAACACATTAATGTCGTTTAGCAACTTCTGGTGGGCAATAATACGTTGAGCGCCAGCAATAAACGAAGCATACAGCTGTTTTCCGTCTATTGTTCTCACCGGTGAATAGGATTCTGTCATCGCTTTTGAACAAATGTTAATACGAAAGTATTGTATTTTTGTTTCTCTCCCGTACCCAAAAGGACAGCAATGACCGGAGAATCTCTTTTCATGCGCATCACCGGGTGCATGAACCTCACAGGCGACCACGAGCTGGTAGAACAAATGGCCCGCCATTACCAGACGCTGCACCTGCTGGGCCCCGATGGAACCTGGGCATCTCCCCGGTTAGATAACCATGCTCCTGTGCTGTTACCCTTCTCCATTACCCGGGATGAAGGGATCACTTTCCTGAGGCGTATGCTGGATTTGGCGCTGCAAAACCCCTTTCTGGCAGACTTTCTGAACCAGGTGGAGACAGCGCATTTCCCGGCACTGGAAGAACGGTTCTGTTGCGATGGTCAGGTGATTATACCCGACGTACTGGCCTTTGCCATGGCGCTGGAACGGTTGGCCAGCGTTTGTGCAAATGATTACCATATGCTGGAGGAGTGTCGTAACCTGTTCCGGAAAGCATGGAAAGAGACGGGCGCTCTCCGGAGTTTGCCATTTTTCTATCAGATCAAATTCAGATCCGTTGATCCGGTGGTTTATTATATGATTAATGCGCACAAACGCCCCCCGGAACTGCTTTGGAGCAATTCAGGCTCCCGCATGCTGCAACTGAACATCCTTGAGGCCACGTTTTCAGATTTGAAGATGGGGCTTTGGGGCAATGCAGATGCAGGATGGGCGCTTGCCGTGCATAAATGCGGAAAGCGTCGGATAAATCCCCTGACCGGAGCCGGCTCCAATTTCTGGTCGTCCGACGGGAAAACCATCTGTTTCCGGCACCCGTTCCAAAAAACCTGGGTCGACCTGTACCAGTCCTGGAACATGGCCTTTGTGGCAAAAATGTATGATTTCCCTTATATCATCACAAAACTGCTGATCCCCCGTGTTGCCGGATACGCGCAGCAGCCCGAAGCCTACATGTGTCCCCGTGTGATTGCCCTGTATTTCTATCTGAACTGGTTAACCTTTGATAATGCAAACAGAAAGAACATTGCTACCCCGTTGGTGCGTTGGGACGATCTGAAACTGGTCCGGTTCTGGGGAGCGCTCAACCGCGATTACGCCCGGGTGTATCGAAAAATGTGCAAGGCGGCCAGTCGCCCATCACCCCTCCCGTTCGTTTGAGTTTTCTTTGTTATCTTTGAATCCACTATGGCAGAACTTAATCCCTCCGTAATAAAACTCCTCACCGATCAGGCCAATGAGATCGTTGCCGGGTCATATAGTAACGCCGACAAGTTGTTCAGCCTTACCGACCCGACAAGGAACGACCCCGATGTGGCCAACCTGGCAGAAGCCTTCGGCATGATGACCGTTAAGGTCGAAGCACGGGAATTTGCCTTGCACCAGACCATTGAAGAACTGAAAAAGAAGAACCATCAGATTGAGGAACTGACAAGGCAACGGTCGTTGCTTAGCAAACTGTTTGTCGGCATTGTCCTGCTGATCTCCTCTTACATCTTTGTTCTTGGGATCATCTACGATGAATTTCTGTCGCACTACCAGGTGATCCGCATGATCACCCATTATCCAATGATCGAGATCATCTGCCTGGTTTTCATCATCTATCTCATCCGGATCAGCAAATTAAGGCTGAAGGACTTCGGGGTAACGCTCACCGGTTGGAGACCATCGGTGATGGATGCTCTTTGGGTCTCTGCCTTGTTTGTTGCGGCGCTTGCCCTGATCAAATATATCATCCTTCAACACTTCCCGGGTATTTTCCGGGAGGTTCAGATCTTCGACTTTGGGTATTTTGGGATTACCTATATCACTTATCTGCTGGTTGCTCCCTTGCAGGAGTTTATTGCCAGGGGGGTTGTGCAGGGCACCCTGGTGAATCTTCTCGAAATCCGCTACAGGGGATTGGTAGCCATCCTGGTAACAACTTTTCTTTTCAGCGCTTTGCACATGACCCATTCACTCAACCTTTCGATCGCCTCCTTTATCACCGGTCTGATTCTGGGATGGATGTACAACCGCCATCAAACGATCATCGGGGTGAGCCTGACCCATTTCCTGGTCGGAAATGCCTCCGGCCTGATGGGATACTGGACGTTAATGTAAAGTTGATGAAACGAAACAGGTTGCAAAAACTCAAATGGGCGCTGGCCCGGTTAACCTATACTTTTTTTTCGGCACTTGCTATTCTGACCGGCGGATTGATCGCCATCCCGTTGGCGCCGGTCTATTCCTGGTATCTGCTGGGATCACCCTTTGCACGGGGATACTTTAAACACATTTATCCCGTAA
>Ga0163209_1000899_pt1 | contig 13020 bp, 12 predicted proteins | sample Kivu_160m_FD_113538 | JGI IMG/M metagenome (GOLD analysis project Ga0163209, IMG submission 113538) | Freshwater microbial communities from Lake Kivu, Western Province, Rwanda to study Microbial Dark Matter (Phase II) - Kivu_160m | ecosystem: Environmental > Aquatic > Freshwater > Lake ...
CAAACTGGCGCTCAGCTACTAACGGAGACGTTGCCCTTGTGGATAGATGAGCGAATTAAGCCGCAGCCTCAGGAGGAAAGCCGGGCTAGCTATAGCAAAGTCATCAATAAAAGCGATGGGGAGATAGACTGGCGACTGTCAACTCTGGAATTATGGAGACGTGTCCGCGCCTTTGACCCGTGGCCGGGTTGCTACGCCTGGTGGCGAGGAAAACGTTTGAAGCTTGGGCAGGTAATGCCGCTGGAAGGTGAGAGGTCTGGTGAACCTGGCGAGGTGATAGCTTTGTCTCCGTCGGTGCCGGCGCCGGTTGGAGTTAAAACTGGAGATGGAGTTCTGGGGTTGCTAAGTGTCCAGTTGGAGGGGAAGCGGGAGATGTCAATAGATGAGTTCGTGCGCGGGCAGCGGGATTTTATCGGCAGCCGTTTGCTTTGACAGGATTCCACGGTTTGATTAAAATTAAATTGCATTCGGGAGTGATTTAGATAATGTTTTTCTTTGACCCGCTGTGGTTTCTGGTAATGCTGCCGCCCTTTGTCTTTATGATTTATGCCCAGATAAAGGTGAACTCTGCCTTCAAAAAATATTCCAGGGTGGCTAATTCTCAGCGCATCACCGGAGCCGAGGCAGCCGGAATTTTGCTTCGTGCCAACGACTTGAAAATGTCAGGGTTGAAGGTGTAAAAAGTAAGCTTGGCGACCACTACGACCCGGGTAAAAAAGTGTTACGACTCTCGCCGGCGGTGGCTAATACACCGTCCGTTGCCGCGCTTGGAATCGTGGCTCACGAGGTAGGACATGCCGTACAAGATAAGTCCGGCTATGCCTTTCTCAGGTTTCGCACCTCTTTAGTGCCGGCGGCTAACCTGGGCAGCAGTTTCGGCTTTATCTGTGTTATCCTGGGCATGTTTCTGATGATGTTCGGCGCCACGTTCGGTATGGCTGTTGTCTGGGCTGGCGTTTTTCTCTTCTCCCTGGCGGTGATTTTCAGCCTGGTGACATTGCCTGTCGAGTTCAACGCCAGCAATCGGGCCAGGCAAATGTTGCGCAGCACCGGCATGGTTTCTACCCAGGAGTATGACGGAGCCAGCGCTGTTCTATCTGCCGCCGCCCTTACCTATGTGGCGGCTACGCTCCAGGCGGTGGCTCAATTATTCTATTTCGTTATGATTGCCCTGGGCATGAGAAGATAGGTCCTGGTTCTGCTTGCCTGTATCAACCATCCCTCTTGCCATCCTTAGCTGTTTCCCTTATCACGCTGAGCCCTTCGCGTTTTCATCAAGCTCTTCATTCCGCTCGTTAAGCTTATTATTCCGCCCAATACGCTCTTTATTCCGCTCATCAAGCTCATTATTCCGCCCATTCCGCTCATCAAGCTCATTATTCCGCCCATTACGCTCTTCATTCCGCTCATTCTGAGCCTGTCGAAGAATGTATCCCGGCTCAGGATAAACTCCGCAAAGAATCTCACCGTGGGGATGTAAACGTTGCCATTGCCAACCCATGCCCGCCCCTATTATAATTGCGCCGGAACAAGCAAATTCTCATTGGGAGTCGCATTTGCCTGATAAAGATAGTCCGGACAGCTTCGCTGAACTCAAGGAAATCATTGCCAGGCTGCGTGGTCCGGATGGCTGCCCCTGGGATAAGAAGCAAACTCATGCCTCATTGAGCCCTTACCTTGTTGAGGAGTGCTACGAGGTATTGCAAGCCCTGGAGGATGGAACCCCGCAGAAGCTCTGTGAGGAGCTAGGCGACCTTCTATTGCAGATTATGCTTCATGCCTGGATTGCCGCCGAGGCAGGGCAATTCGATATCGAAGACGTCGTCCGCGGTATCAGCAACAAGCTGATTCATCGTCATCCCCACGTCTTCGGGAGCCAGAAAGTGCAGGATGCTGACGAGGTGGCGCTGAACTGGCAGGCTTTGAAGCGGGAAGAACGTGAGGAAGGGGAATCGCTTTTAGCCGGCGTGCCCGAACAAATGCCAGCCCTGTCATACAGCCAATCTATTCAGCGGCGGGTAGCCGGGGTTGGCTTCGATTGGGAGAAGGTGGAAGAAATAATAGACAAGCTGGCTGAAGAGGTGGCGGAGATTAAACAGGCTCCCGACCAGCAGGAGAGAGCCAAAGAGTTCGGCGATTTGCTGTTCACCCTGGCAAATGTGGCGCGCAGGTTGGACATAGACCTGGAGATGTCGCTACGCTCGGCTAACCAGCGCTTCTGTCGTCGCTTTGCCTGCATGGAAGAAATCTGCCGCGAGCGCGGTCTCAACTTAGCCAGCATGTCCCTGGATGAGCAGAACGCCTTGTGGGAAGAAGCCAAGCGCTTGCATCAATGAGTGGAAGCAACAAGACGCCAAAAGGTGCAATCTAACGCGTTTGTGTATTGAGTAGTTATTGGTGACCAATAGTCAGGAATGTGCAGCAGTGCCCCGAAGTCTCACCGAAAGCGGAAATGCGCAATCGGTGAAGTAAATCCCGGTCTAAGGCATCAACACTTGACAATGTAAGATTATCGGTAGTATTATTAGTATACTACAGATTTTGTTACAGAAGGAGGAAATAAATGGGTGGAAAAGCAAAGACAGAAAAAATGTCAGTTACGCTGCCCAAGGAACTGGCCGGTGAAATACGGTCTATCGCCTCGCAGGGGGAGATAAGCTCTTTCTTCACCGAGGCGTTAGAGCATTATATAGCCTATCGCAAGCAGACAATAGCCCTGGAGAAAGGGTTCGGCGCCTGGAAGGATGAGTACCATCCCGACCTGGCTACTCCTGATGACTCCACTGCCTATGTTCGAGCTATCAGGGAAGCAGACAGAAAGCGACAACAGCGATTAGGGGGCGTCAGTGCAAAGTAGCCGGGTGAAGGGCATATCCTGCCTGGTGGATACAGATATCGCTATTGATTTCTTGAGACGGCGTGACTATGCCCAGAAGCTACTTGAGCACTGGGCCGAAGAAGGGCTTCTAGCAATAAGCACCCTTACCCATCTCGAGATATACCAGGGCATGAAAGCTGGAGAGGAGAGGGCGACTAACGCCTTCCTCGATGGCCTCGTTTCCGTTGCTGTTGACGTACCAATCGCCCGGCGTGCAGGCACGATGCTTGGAGAGCTTAGAACAAAGGGAACGACCATTGGCATTGCCGATGCCATCATTGCCGCAACGGCTTTGCAGTTTGACGCTCCATTGCTCACCAACAATGTGGAGCATTATCCTTTTCCCGACTTGAAAGTTATCAGAGGTCTGGCAATAAGTTCCCAACGATGATATTAAAAATGGCCGGGTCATGTACGTCGGAAATGACAGGTTGGACATAGACCTGGAGATGTCGCTACGCTCGGCTAACCAGCGCTTCTGCCGTCGCTTTGGGTGCATGGAAAAACTCTGCCGTGAGCGAGGTCTCAGCTTAGCCAGCATGTCCCTGGATGAGCAGAACGCCTTGTGGGAAGAAGCCAAGCGCTTGCATCAATGAGTGGAAGCAACAAGACGCCAAAAGGTGCAATCTAACGCGTTTGTGTAGTGAGTAGTTATTGGTGACCAATAGTCAGTAAAGTGCAATCGTTGTGTTGTTACGCCCTCACCCTAGCTGCAGTTAAAGCAACAAAGCACTTTAAGAATTCCATTCTGTTGACAATACAAGGCATAGTATTATAATTATCCGTAACCACAGGATTGCTACATCAGGAATTGAGGCAGTAACAAATGCCAAAGACTGACTACTCAAGCTGGTCAAAAGAAGACTTAATTAAGAAGGTCAATGCCTTAGAGAAGCGCAAAAAATACGGTCTTGTTTGGGATGCGGCGCGTGAACCGGAAAAAGTAGTCCTAGATTGCCAAAAGGAGCTGCCTGTTCTTAAAGAAATCAAGGGAAATGAAATCCATTCTAGCAACAATGATGCTGCCCACATCCTTATCGAGAGCGATAACTACCATGCTCTCTCGGTCTTGAATTACACGCATGAGAAATCAATAGACATCATTTATATCGACCCACCTTATAATACTGGTGCGAAAGATTGGAAATATAACAATAGTTACGTAGATGAAAACGACGCATGGCGACACAGCAAATGGCTTTCTTTTATGAATAATAGACTACGACTTGCAAAGAACTTACTAAAAGAAAGCGGTGTACTGATATGCACCGTTGACGATAACGAACACGCTGCTTTAGGTTTACTTCTGCAGGAACTTTTTCCTAACAAAGAGATAGTTTGTGTGACGATAATCCACAATCCTGGTGGTATACAAGGGAAAAATTTTTCATATTGTCACGAATATGCATACTTCATTCATCCAAAAGGAGGCACATATATTTCTAAGGTAACGCGCGAGGATATTGGCCCGACTCCACTGCGTGACTGGGGGAAGGAGAGTTCAAAGAGAGAAGCAGCTAAAAATTGCTTCTATCCGATCTATATAAAGGGCAACAGAATTGTTGGATTTGGTGATATATGTCCCGATGAGCTTCACCCAGCTAAATCAAATGTATATAGAAAAGATGGCATGATAGAAGTATACCCTCTAGACAAAAAAGGCGTTGAGAGAAAATGGCGATTTTCACGACAAAGTGTGGAGGAAATAAAAGATGAGCTGGTGTACGGTAAAATAAAGAATGAATATGTAATCCTAAGGCTTAAGAAGGATTATCGTTGGAAAACGGTTTGGACAGATGCAAAATACAACGCGAACGTATTTGGAACTCAACTATTGAATAGCATTATTAAGACAGGTTTTCCTTTCCCGAAGTCTCTATATGCTGTCCAAGACTGCATAAAGGCTGTCATTCATTCAAAGGAAAATGCAGTGATTTTAGATTTTTTCGCAGGTTCCGGCACCACCGGCCATGCAGTACTAGACCTGAACAAACAAGATGGCGGAAATAGACAGTTTATCCTCTGTACTAACAACGAAAACAATATCTGCACTGAGGTTTGTTATCCACGGCTACAAAAAGTTATAAATGGGTACAGAAATCATAAGAACAAAAACATTGCGGGGCTAGGTGGCAGCTTAAAATACTACAGAACTGAATTTGTCCCCGCCTCACCCACGGATAAGAACAAAGAATTGTTAACCAGGCGATCAATAGAAATGCTGACCCTAAAAGAAGGCACTTTTGAAAAAGTAACCGAGAATGCTTCATTCGTAATATATAGGAATTCCGATAAGTATACTGGCATTATATTTGACCAGCTTTCCTTCAGCCAGTTCAAGAAGAAGGTAGCAAATGTAGATATACCTATTAGTCTGTACATCTTCTCACTTGTAGATGATGACTTCAGCGATGATTTTGCTGATATGAGGGGTTTAATTAAAATATGTGCTATCCCGGAATCAATCCTTAGGGTCTACAGAAGGATTTTTAGATGATAGTTTTAAGGCCATATCAGGATAAAGCTGTGTCAGACCTCTATTCGGCCGCTACTCACCTATTACAAAAGGCAGGCAACAAAGTGGTTGTTTTCAAGGCACCTACAGGTTCAGGCAAGACAATCATGATGGCTGAATTCCTGAGAAAACTGGTCTCAGAGAATACTACCGGGTTACTTTTGTCCTTTATCTGGGCAGCTCCGCGCCAATTACATATACAAAGCCAAGAAAAGCTGGAACATTATTTCTATGAGAATAAGGCTCTGAAATGTTCGTTCTTTGAAGACCTTGTGGATAAAAACATCGACGAAAACGAAATATTGTTCCTCAACTGGGAAAGCATTAATAAAGAGGACAACATTTACATCAGAGAAAATGAAAACGAATTTAATCTTTCCAATATTTTGCAGAATACTAGAGACCGGGTACGGCAAATCATCGTTATCATTGACGAAAGCCATTTCTCTACTAACACCGAAATAGCTAGCGGCTTGAGGGATATGATTAACCCCAAATTAACAATAGAGGTATCCGCTACACCAGTTTTTCAAGGTGACCAGCTAGTCCCAGTTGACCGTGAAGACGTTATCCAAGATGAAATGATAAAGAAGTATGTGGTTATCAACCAGGAATTTAAGAATGACATCTTAGTTAAATCTTTGAATGAGATTTCAGTGAAGCCACAAGAAACAACCAATGAATTCATAATAGGCGAAGCATTAAAGAAACGTGACCAACTAGCAAAGGAATTTGCCAGCACTTTTTCTAATGTTAACCCTCTCATGCTAATTCAACTACCGGATAGAACAGCCGGCTATGAAAACCTGAAAGATGAAATCATTACCATACTCAAAAAACGTAAAATTACGGTCGAGAATGGTAGGCTGGCTATCTATTTATCAGAGGATAAGAAAAACTTAGAGACCATTAGTATTAATGACGACGCAGTTGACGTCATGATCTTTAAACAGGCAATAGCCATAGGATGGGATTGTCCACGAGCGCATATCCTGCTGATGCTTAGGGAGATGCGCAGCTTTATATTTACAGTACAGACCGTTGGCCGTATACTGAGAATGCCAGAACTGAAACATTACGCTTCAGATTCATTGAACGTAGGTTACATATACACAAATATGCCAACGTTCAACATTCAGGGTGAGGAATCCTTCGGCTACATAGTTATAAACAGTGCCAAACGCAAGGCTATCTACAGCGATATCAATCTTCCTTCCGTACATTCCAAGAGATTCAGAGAGGAGACGCGTCTGTCGCCCTATTTCATTTCTTGTTTCTTAACCGCTTCTGATGAGCTCGAACTCAAAGATAATATAGACCTTGATGTGAAGGATATTTCCAAAACCCTCATGTCGGATGTTAAGGTAGAAGACATAGATAAAGGCACATCTGCCAAAAGCAAAGAAACTAAACCAGGCTATATTACTAACAAGGGCGGCCAAATATCAATGGTTCAACAAGAGACTGAGATACAGCACGCTTTCGAACTATTTATTATTGATTCTCTCAAACCACTATTCCCGGAGCCGCGATCGATAGACCGTATGAAACAGGCTATCTACACATTTTTTAAGAAAGCTTATCCAAAACAGTATAAGTCTATCGAAACAAGAATGCAGCTAATTGTTCTAAAAGAGAGCAACATTCAAAATTTCGTTAATGCTCTAAACAAAGCTAAGGAGCTTTATTCTGCCACTGTCGGCAAGGGTAAATCAGAACTAATACCAGATGCCGATTGGAATGTACCGACGTATTTGAATTACCCCGATAATTACACCAGTGTACCGGCAAAAGCATCTATTGTTGAACCATTCTATCAAAGAAATGATGCCTCACAGATTGAAAAGGACTTCACTAATTATCTTGAATCTAAAACTGACGACATAGAATGGTGGTATAAGAACGGCGAAAATGATTCCAAGCATTTTGCCTTACCTTACAACGATAGGGATACGAAGCGTCCATTCTATGTCGATTGGATTGTCAAATATAGAAACGGTAAACTTGCCCTGTTTGACACAAAATCTGGAATAACAGCCGAGACTGCAAAATCAAAAGCAGAAGGTCTGTACCAATACATAAAAGAACAAAACGCCAAAGGGAAAAACTTGTTTGGTGGTATAGTCATACCGCATTCAGGGAGTTGGCGTTACAACGATAGAGAACTCTACGAATTCAACAAGAACGACCTCTCGCAATGGAAGTTCTTACCATAGTCTAAACGAATTGCACATTTCGTCATTTCGTTAAGTAACACCATATATGACAGCTGGCTGGCATAAACATTTTGTGAGAGCAAGCCGTGTGCTGGTTGGCTGAGTTTGGAAGTTAGGGCTTGGGATTTCAGAGTTCACCCTCACCTTAATCCTCTCCCATCAAGGGAGAGGAAAAAAGAAAAAGAACTTCCGTCAGGGGGAAGTTGTTTGAACTGGTCGGGGCGAGAGGGTTCGAACCTCCGACCTCAGCGTCCCGAACGCTGCGCGCTACCAGGCTGCGCTACGCCCCGCCACCGCTTATTATAAGCGGCTTTAACTTTTGGGGCAAGCAGTGGTAAACTAGGGTTGTTTATTCTGCTACCTTAAACATTTGTCCGACTGTCATCCTGAGCAAAGCGAAGGATCTCAAGGTTAGAGGGTGAGATTCTTCGGTCCCGGAGTTTATCCTGAGCCGGATCCTTCGGTCACTTCGCTCCCTCAGGATGACAGGAGGGGTTAGATTCTTCGACAGGCTCAGAATGAGCGGGGGAAGAGGCTCAGAATGAGCGGGGGAAAGAGGCTCAGGATGACAAAGGCGAAGGGCTCTCTCAGGATGACAGGAGGGGTCGGATTCTTCGACAAGCTCAGGATGAGCGGGGAAAGAGGCTCAGGATGACAGGAGGAGTCGGATTCTTCGACAGGCTCAGAATGAGCGGAGAGAAGGCGAGGTTGCCGCGTCCTTCCAGTACTGGAAGGACGCGCGATGACAACAGAATGAGGGAAGATGAAGTACTGCGTTCTAATAATTGACGGCGCTGCCGGCTGGGCACTGCCGGAGCGTGGCGGTAAGACTTGCCTGGAGCTTGCCCATACCCCGAATCTGGACGCGATGGCGCAGGAAGGGGTTGTCGGGCTGGTCCGTACCGTGCCGCAGGGAATGGAGCCCAGCAGCGCCTGTGCCTGCATGTCGGTGCTTGGCTATGACCCGAAGGTCTATTACCGGGGGAGGAGCGGTATCGAGGCTAAGAGCATGGGCATTCCGGTTGCCGATGACGAGGTAGTTTTTCGCTGCAATCTGGTCGCCGTTCGTGACGGCAGGATGTGGAGCTATAGCTCAGGGCACATCGACACGGACGAAGCCCATGCGCTTATCGCTACTCTAAATGAAAAGCTTGGCAGTGATGAAATAAGTTTTTATCCCGGTGTTCGCTACCGGCATATATGCAAGATAAAGGGGCGGGAGGATACACTACTGGCTACCTGCACTCCGCCGCATGATATACCGGACAAGCCAGTTACCGAGTTTCTGCCCCAGGGCCCGGGCAGCGACCTGTTGCGAGACCTTATGGAGAGGTCTAAGGCTGTGCTCGGGAGTCATCCGGTGAATTTATCGCGGCAGGCTAGAGGCGATATACCGGCGACTATGCTCTGGCTATTCTGGGGCAGCGGCAGAATACCTGAGATGCCGCCTTTCAAACAGGTATATGGTCTCGGGGCGGCTATGACATCCGGAGTCGACCTTCTCCGAGGTTTAGCCCGGATGGCGGATATGACAGTGCTGGATATCCCGGGTGTAACCGATGGTTTGGATAATGATTATGCGGCTCAGGCGGTTGGGGCATTGAAGGCACTGGAGAAGTACGAGCTGGTTGTCATCCATATTGAAGCGTCGGATGAGGCGGCTCATGTCGGCTCGGTCGATGAAAAAGTAAAGGCAATAGAGATGGTGGATAAGGAAGTTGTCAGCCGGATACGTTCCTGGAGTAAGGATGCGCTTCGAGTTCTAATCTTGCCTGACCATCCAACGCCGATAAAGATTCAGACCCATACTGATGAGCCGGTACCGTTTATGCTCTGGGGGACCGGGTTTGCCGCCAGTGGAGCAAGGGGATTCACCGAGGCAGAGGCAAAGAACACCGGCGTTTTTATTGATGAAGGTTATAATATTATGAGTAAGCTGACGCGGGCTTAGTTAGTGGAAAACACTTTACGGATGCTTTAGAATAGGCAGGAAAGAAAGATGGCACTGATAGTTCAGAAATATGGCGGCAGCTCGGTGGCTGATGCCGAGAAGATAAAGAATGTGGCTCGGCGCATAGCTGAAACCAAAAAGAAGGGCAACGAGGTGATTGTGGTTGTCTCAGCCATGGGTGATACCACCGATGACCTGATTGAGCTAGCCAGGCAGATTAACCCAAAACCTCAGGAGCGTGAGCTTGATGTCTTATTGTCCACCGGAGAGATAGTATCCAGCACACTAATGGCTATGGCTTTACATGAAATGGGCTATGAGGCAGTGAGCTTGAGCGGTGCCCAGGCGGGTATTCAGACTGACACTACCTACAGCAAAGCTCGCATCCTGCACATTGAACCCAAACGGGTTATTAAAGAGCTGGAGAAGGGAAATATCGTCATTGTGGCTGGATTCCAGGGGATAACTGATGATATGGACATCGCTACCCTGGGTCGGGGTGGCTCGGATACCACGGCTGTGGCTCTGGCTGCTGCCCTTAAGGGTCAGATATGCCAGATATACACGGATGTTGAGGGCGTATTTACTGCTGACCCCCGCCTTGTGCCTGAAGCCCGTAAGCTTAAAGAAATCGGCTATGAAGAAATGCTGGAGCTGGCGACATTAGGTGCCAAGGTAATGCATTCTCGGGCGGTGGAGTTGGGCCAGGTTTATAATATGCCGATAATGGTGGCCTCCAGCTTTAGTGATAAACCTGGTACTATCATTCATGGAGGGATTCCGATGGAAGTAAGAAACAAAGCGCGTGGTATCGCGCATGACCCTAATGTGGCAAAGGTTACAGTGGTCGGCGTTCCTGACCGGCCGGGGATAGCTTCAGCAATTTTCGAACCTTTAGCTAAAGCGAATATAAGCGTGGACACTATCGTTCAGAATGCCAGCATCGACAATATTACGGACTTAACCTTTACTGTGGCTAGAAGTGACTTGGACAAGGCAATGTCCCTGGTGCAACCGATAGCCAGGTCTATCGGAGCTAAGCAGTGCGTCAGCGATTCCACGCTGGCTAAAGTTAGCGTTGTTGGCACCGGTATGCTGAATACGCCGGGCTATGCGGCTAATATGTTTCGGACTCTTTCTGAGCAGGGTATCAATATACAGTTGATTACTACTTCTGAAATAAAGATAACCTGCATTATCGCTGAGGATAAGGTCAAGGACGCTGTTAAGGCGTTACATAAGGCTTTTGACCTGGAACGAGATGCAATTTAATGCTATACAGCGACTACTTCTTTTATATCGGATATCTCTTCTTTCAGTATTCGCTCAATGCCGTTCTTGAGGGTAATGGTTGACATAGGACAACCAGCGCATGCCCCCTTTAGCCTGAGGCTAACTATACCTTCTTTAACATCAACTAATTCTACGTCTCCCCCGTCCGCTTGCAGGCTCGGTCTAATATTGTTCAGGACTTCTTGTACCTTTTCTTTCACAGGTTCTCCCTCTTGCTTTCGCTTGTATTTATTGCTGTGGTAAGCTAACATAATCAGTCTTTTTTGTCAAAATTACCTCTCGACTTGGCTTGAGACACTTGACAATGTTCACTTTTTTTGCCACAGTGACTGGGGTAAAATAGTAAGGTTGTCATGGAGAAATAATACTGGGAGTAAGCAATGCCCGACCGTGAAGAAGATAAAGCCAGACTGAAACGAAAGGCGAGTCAAGAAGCTATTTCCTTGGCTATGCAGAGCCGGTGGCAGGAAGCGGTAACTGTAAATCAGAGCATAATAGAGCTTTTACCTACAGATATAGATGCCTACAACCGGCTGGGTAGAGCATTTATGGAGCTAGGCGAATTTGCCAAAGCTAAAGAAGCCTACACTCGAACTCTAGAACTCGACTCTTATAATTCGATTGCTCAAAAAAATCTCCAGCGGCTGTCTTTATTGCCGGATGCCCAGGTTAAAGTAAAGGAGAAGCGCCGCGAGGTCTCCCCGGACCTTTTCATTGGTGAGATGGGAAAGGCTGGGGTGGTAAACCTACAAAGTCTGGCACCTCGTGAGTTGCTAGCCAGGATGGCTGCTGGTAATCAAGTTCATCTGAAAGTGAAGGGACGGCAGCTTGTCGTGGAGAATGACCAGGGGGAGTATCTGGGACTGGTTGAGCCGCCTCATGGTTTTCGCCTGGCTAGAATGATAGAAGGTGGGAATAAATACACTGCGGCTATTGTCAGCATTAATAATGACAGCGCGAGGGTTATCATCAGAGAGGTTTTTCAGCACCCGAGCCAGGTTGGGCGTCTTTCCTTTCCGGTTAAAGCGGTTGAAGGCTTTCAACCACATGTTAGAGATACCTTGCTCAGGCATGAGGCTGTGGAGGAGGAGGCGCTGGAAGAGGCAGAAGATATGGAATTAGAAGAGGGCGAGCTTATACCCGAAGGCTTCTCCATATTTGAGGGAGTAGCACCTGACGAGGAGACGGGGATAGAAGAAGAGTTCATGGAGGAGTAGGTAATTGCCCCTCAAGCGAGCGAATTTTTCAGGAGAAAATTAAATGGAAGCTGGAGTAGTAAAACCGGTTATCATCGAAGAGGAGATGAAGAGCTCCTACCTTGACTATGCCATGAGTGTCATAGTTTCTCGAGCTCTGCCCGATGTGCGCGATGGATTGAAACCGGTGCATCGGCGCATCCTCTATGGCATGGATGGACTGGGTCTCCGCCATAACAGTTCTTATAAGAAGAGTGCCCGCATAGTTGGTGATGTTATGGGTAAATATCATCCTCATGGGGATGCCCCCATATACGAGGCTATGGTTAGAATGGCGCAAGATTTTTCTATGCGGTACAGGCTTGTTGATGGGCAGGGTAATTTCGGCAGTATGGATGATGACCCACCAGCAGCTATGCGATATACCGAAGCTCGCCTGGCAAAAATAGCCGAGGAAATACTGGTTGATATTGATAAAGAAACCGTTGATTTTATGCCTAATTTTGATGATAGCTTAAAGGAGCCAACGGTTTTACCAGCCAGGTTGCCCAATTTACTGGTGAATGGTTCATCGGGCATTGCTGTCGGTATGGCTACCAATATCCCGCCTCACAACTTAAGTGAGGTATGCGATGCCGTCAATTATCTTATAGATAACCCTGAGGCCGATGTCGATGACTTGATGAAGATTGTGAAGGGGCCCGATTTCCCCACCGGAGGCATTATTTTAGGCAGGGAGGGCATTAAGAGCGCTTATGCCAGTGGGCAAGGTAAAGTGGTGGTCCAGGCTAAGGTTACTGATGAAAATTTGAGAGGTGGACGTCAGCAATTAGTCATAACCGAGCTTCCTTATCAGACCAATAAAGCCGCCCTGGTGGAAAGAATAGCCAACTTGGTCAGGGAGAGAAGGATCGAGGGGGTAAGTGAGGTTCGTGATGAATCTGACCGACATGGTATGAGGATAGTTATAG
>Ga0163209_1000900_pt1 | contig 13000 bp, 13 predicted proteins | sample Kivu_160m_FD_113538 | JGI IMG/M metagenome (GOLD analysis project Ga0163209, IMG submission 113538) | Freshwater microbial communities from Lake Kivu, Western Province, Rwanda to study Microbial Dark Matter (Phase II) - Kivu_160m | ecosystem: Environmental > Aquatic > Freshwater > Lake ...
ATACATTATATAGATAATTCTCTTAAAGTAAGTGATAAAATTACCAGGAGATATTTGGCTGGTTACGAGAATAATGCTCTTCCAGAAGGTGGGATCATGTCAGAAACAAATAGATATATGAAAATTTCTGAACTGTCCAGAATATCGGGGATCAGCATCCACAGGATCAGGTATTACCTAGGGAAAGGAGTTTTGCCTAAACCGATCAGGGTCAATAGAACCCAGGCATTCTACACCCATGAGCACCTAAAAAAACTAGAGCTTATCAAGTTAATACACAGCAAAAAGAAGATTACCCCTATTATAAGGGAGATACTTGGTTCAATGTCAGAATCCTCTAAAAATAATGAAGTGGAACAACCGGATGAACCACAGATAGTCCGCAAAAGGATAATCCATGCCAGCATACCCATCTTCCGCAAGTATGGATATGAAGGCGCTACTATTGGTAATATTGCTAAGGCGGCACATATAAGCCGCAACACCATATACAAATATTTCAAGGACAAGAAGGATTTGTTTGTGGGTTGTCTTAACGAAACCATCCTTGAATATAGGGAGGGTTTGCCCGAAGACGTCAAGAGGTTACCGGATACCAAAGATACCGAAATTGTCAAGGAGAAATTAAGTAAAGTAGGCGAGGCATTTTTAAAAGCATATCCAGCTTGGAGTGATATGATGAACTTACTACGTGCGGCTGCAGTGAAGGAACCACGCTCGTTCGCCAGCAAGCTTGAAGAGGCTTATAGTACCAGAATAAAGCCCTTGAGAGAAGATTTTAGCAAGCTTACAAGACAGAAGGTTTTCCGTAATATTGATCCTGATCTTGCTGCTGTAATGATAGCCGGTGCTCATGAGTATGTAACTTACTTCCTGCTGCGAGGTAAATTTGTTAAAAATGCGGCACAGTTACGGCAGGACTTCATTGACATAATTTTATATGGGCTACTAATGAAGTTCTAAGTTACTTATTCAGTTTAATGGCAGGAAATGAAAGAATAGAAACTTAGCCAGGAGATAAACTATGGGAAAAACGCCGGATGTGCAGTACACCGAACGAGAAAAACGGATAAACGATGCAATCCAGACTACTGATAACTATGAGCGGCTATCACAGATTAAAGCACCGATATTAATTATTGCCGGAGCTAAAGACCGTTTGATACAGGTTGAGAACTCTAAAATATTGGCTTCTAGAATACCAGATAGTGAGTTAGTGATTCTCGAAAACTCCGGCCACGGATTTATCTCTGATGCACTGGAGGAAAGCAGCAAAGCAATCCTTGATTTTTTTACAGCGACATTCCAAAGCTCGACTTAGTATTCATAGTTAGGTTTTGTTCTGAGTCATTCAGTTCGATATTGCTACATTTTTAATGTGGGTTTTATACAACTTTTGTAAATCTGAAATAAGCTGCTTCTTCGTCGACTAATTCCTGGATAATCAGGTCTGCCACTGCCTGGTTCATGGTTTCATTATTGTTAATTTATATTTAACTTGTCATATAATTATCTAAAGTCTGGCTTTATCCGAAGGAAGAAATAAATTGAAACAGTTAAAACACAGTGTTTTCGAGACTATTGGCAATACACCGCTGGTGGAGTTGCGGCACCTTGATGGCGTTAACCCTGAAGTGAAGATATATGCCAAGCTGGAGGGCTGCAACCCGGGCGGCTCCGTTAAGGACCGGCCAGCCTATTACATGATCATAAAAGCCGAGGAATCGGGGCAGCTAACTAAAGATAAAATAATTGTCGAACCGACATCGGGCAACACGGGAATCGCCCTGGCAATGATAGGCTCTGCCAAAGGATACAAGGTCAAGCTCTTCATGCCGGAATGCGTGAGCACCGAGAGGCAGATCTGCCTGCAGGCCTTCGGCGCGGAAGTCGTCCTTACACCGGCAAAAGAAAGTACAGACGGTGCCATCCGCAGGGCCAGGGAATTCATCGATAGAGAGCCCGGCAAATATTACATGCCCAACCAGTTCGATAACCCGTACAATTTGCTTTCGCACTACGAGACGACTGGCCCCGAGATTTTTCAGCAGACCGACGGGGAAGTTGATGTTTTTATAGCCGGTCTGGGCACGTCGGGAACACTGATCGGCACCGGCAAATACCTGAAAGAGAAGAAGCCGAAAGTCAAGGTGGTCGCAGTCGAACCGACGGAGGGGCACACCATCCAGGGCTTGAAGAACATGAAGGAGTCAATTATCCCCAAGATATATGATCCCAGGGGTTTCGATGAGAAGATTATAATAGAGGACGGGGAAGCGTTTGAGATTACCAGGCTGCTGGCTACCAGAGAAGGGATTTTCGTAGGCATGTCCAGCGGTGCTGCTGTGGCCGGCGCTATGCAGGTGGCAAAGCATATGGACCGTGGCAATATAGTGGTGATACTGCCGGACCGTGGCGATAGGTACCTCAGCACCACGCTCTTCCGTTCCATCTGTGCCAAGTGCCCGCCTTAACTATGCTGTCAGAGAACATCATGGCGATATTTGAAACAGTTCGGCAGATACAGGCAGGGGTGCATGATTGACTTCAAAATCATTTCGGGCGCAAGCGTGGGATTCTTGCTCTTGGAATAGTAAATGAGAGCGAAACTGTATTTTTTAGAGACACGACCCCAATTTTTACTTTTGTCCGTTATTCTTGCTATTCAGGGTACGTGTATTGCCTGGTACGACGGATTTTTTGATCTTGGCAATGCTATCCTTGCTGGCGTCGGTCTTATATTGGCACACATAAGTTGCAATACTCTGAATGACTATTTTGATTATAAAAGCGGCATTGATAAAGTTACTTACCGCACTCCTTTCAGTGGTGGAAGCGTCATGCTCAAAGAAGGGCTATTGAAACCGAGAGAAGTATTTTGGTTTGGCATTATCTGCCTGCTTTTGGATATACCGATTGGTCTATATTTTATCGTCGTTAAAGGATGGCTTCTGCTGCCTCTGATAATCGTTGCACTCGTATGTATTCTTTTATATAGTCCAGTGATACTCAAAAGGTACTGGCCCGAGTGGGCACCGCTAATCGGTCTCGGTGTACTTCCCGTTCTCGGCATTTATTTTGCACAGACGGGTATGTACACCCTGAATGCGGTAATTGCATCCATGCCCTCTGGTTTTCTTGTTCATAACCTGCTTCTCCTAAATGAATTCCCGGATATTGAAGCTGACAAAGTGGCACACAGAAAAACATTGCCCATTACCATCGGTCCATACCGAGCTGCTATTGTTTATACAATATTCACCCTGCTTGTCTATATATGGATAATCGGTGCTATTGTATTCAAGGCAATGCCCGTGTTTTGCCTGATATCATTGCTTACAATACCTTTTGCTATTAAAGCTATTCAGGGTTGCTTTAAATATAAAGGTATGAGCAGACTGGTACCTGCTATGGCAAATAATGTTCTCGTAGTATTGCTAACACAACTTCTTATAGCTATAGGATATATCCTCGCCGGGGTTTTTACACCATAAATACTTCTAAATGGCAATAAATCATTCAACTGCCCAATCCGTCAAACCGCTTCAGCGAATGTTTTCCGCTATCCCTAAAAGGTATGACTTGATCAATCATGTTATTACTCTTGGCATGGATAAGAATTGGCGAAAGAAAGCTGCTTTAACGTGTTTGTACTCATATCCTGCACGCATACTCGATATATGTTGTGGCACGGGTGATCTGACGATTTCCATAGCTCAACTAACAGATTACAGCCCTGAAATTATAGGTGTTGATTATAGCCAGCCAATGCTTGAACTTGCTGAAGAAAAAGCTGCCTTATTAGCGAAACGGGAAAATATCAAGTTTATGTATGCTGATGTCTCCCAACTCCCTTTTTTAGATAACTATTTTGATTGTGTTGGTGTTTCGTTTGCCTTTCGAAATCTGACCTATAAAAATCCACTTGCACAGGTTCATCTCGGCGAATTGCTTAGAGTACTCAAACCGGGAGGAGAGTATATAATTGTCGAAAGTAGCCAGCCGAGATCATCGGTAATTAGGAAATTTTATCATCTTTATCTGTGCTACTTTGTATTCCCCGTAGGATTCTTAATTTCAGGAAATAAAGCGGCATATCATTACCTTGCCGAGTCTGCCGCTCATTTTTATTCGGCTGAAGAGGTGCAAGATTTTTTGATGAAAGCAGGATTTAAGCATGTCTCATTTCAAAGGCTCTTTTTGGGTGCGGCAGCTATTTATACAGCAATAAAATAGAGTAACCTCAGAACTATCTGGGAATCTTGACCTATGTAATGATAGTACTGGGGCACCCTGATAATATATGCCCCTGAGCCTGTAACTGTCAAAGCTAAAGCACGGCAGGGTGCGGGTTACCTGCTAAAATATTCAGAAGGTAAATGGCAGAAATTATTAACACGAAGATATTTTTAACCGACGGTGAGTTTGAGGAGCTGTTTGGTTTGGAGATTGCCCGCCTTGTCCGGGTACTAAATGAAACTGCGATGCAGGTTTGCCCGCCGTGCAACGGCAGGTGCTGCAAGCACATAGGCTGCCTATTCTACTCGGAAAAATTCAGTACCTGCCCAATTTTCGAGATACGGCCGAGAGAGTGCCGCTATCATTTCTGCAATGATGTTTTTATCAAGGCCCCGCTCAGCAAAGAGGAAAAGGAGATGATGGTTAAGCCTGTGGAGGAGCTTGTCTGCGGGGATAAAGGCAAGATCGCCAGGTTGTTCTTTCTCTTCCCCGAGTTCCCGCTGGATGAGAAGGGGTTGGATTCAATGGGCGTTAAGGAAGGGGTGGAGCATATTAAGAGAATGTTTGAAGAGGGGAAACTCGATGAGAGCAGTACCTCTGCGCTATTAAAAAGACTCTGTACTAAATGACTTCCAGGTAGTAACCCGCTATTGCTTCACCAGAACGGCATCAAATATATACTTCTTGACTTTAACTGCATACTCGGCGTAGGGGAAAGCTGCATTGTCCACGACATATTGTTCCATGACACCCAGTAAAGCCGAAACGAATATGGTAGACATAAAATATTCGTCCATTTCAATAAAGATACCCTTGTCTTTGCCTTCTTTTAATACGGCCGACCATGCCACACGGTAGTTGAGGTAGAGCTTGCTCAGGATCCTTCTCATACGCTCATTAAATTTTATCTGGGTCATAAAATCAAAGAGGATATGAAGGTATTCACGCTCGGCCTCTACAACTCCGATTGCCTGGTCGATATATATCTCCAGTTTTTGCTTCGGGTCCACCACGGATTCGATAGTTCTTTCCAGAGAAGAACTGATATTCTGCTGCATTTCCCTTAAAAGCGTAACCAGCATATTCTCTTTATCTTTGAAATAATGATGAATCAATCCAGAAGACACGCCAGCCTTCTTGGCGATGTCCATCATCGTAAAATTGTAATATCCTTTCTGGGCGATTACCTCGTATGCAGCACTGGTGATCTGCCGTTTTCTCATACTGGCTATTTGTTTGCCCCTCTGGGCACGGTTAAGTTTTATATGCCTTTTCGCTGCGACCTTCGTATTTACAGCCTTTTTTCTCTCTGCCATCATTCAACCTCGCGAAATTTTGTCCGTACAGTATAAAACTAATTGAATAATCAATCAATTGGCAGTCGCTGGACATTTCCCTGGTGCTATGTAAAAATAAGCCACGAAGACTAACGCTGGGAGGACTGGCCGATGAGAAACATAATTACCTTTATGCTTTTGTTCCTGGTTTTTCTTTCGGGATGCATAACCGCGGCGCCATCTGAAAAGCTGCGCATTATAACGGAGGAGTCGCCTCCCTTCAACTTCACAGATGAAAGGGGCAATATCACGGGCCAATCCACCGAGGTGGTGCGCGAGATACTCAAGAAACTGGGAAGTGAGTCAAGCATAGAGGTAATGACGTGGTCACAGGGCTACAACCTTGCACAAAAGGATCCCAAAGCTGTGCTCTATTCCACCAGCCGTATCCCCTTGCGGGAGAACCTGTTCAAATGGGTAGGGCCGATCGGTTTTGCCGATAATTGGTTCTATGCAAGGCAGGGTAGCGGGATGAAAATAGCCAGCCTTGAAGATGCCAAAAAAGTAAAATCCATAGCGGTCTACCGTGACGATTCCAATCACCTGTACCTGGCAGCTCAAGGGTTTACCAACCTGGATATAAATGAAAATAACGGCGAGTGCATCAAGAAGCTGGTGGCGGGCAAGGTAGACCTGTGGCTGGGCCCTGCCGAAGGACTCCATTTTATTGCTTATGGCGCAGGCGTAAACCCTGCCGAAGTAGAAGCGGTAAAGTATGTGCGCAGGGCAGACTGGTACATTGCCTTTAACAAAGCTGTATCCGATGGTGTGGTACAAAGCTGGCAGAAGGCGCTGGACGGGCTTAAACAGGAGAAGGACGCAAACGGCATGAGCACCTATGAACGGATAACGACAAGCTATGCGGTACCGCAGTACGTGAAGGACACTGTTTCACCGCAGGTGGTAATCCAGCTGGTGGAAAAGACTGCTAAAGACGTTGCCAGTGATTCCAGCGGAACATTCCGCAAAATCAATGCGGGAGAGCATCCCTACCGTGATAAGGATAATTCGCAGCTCTATGTCTATTTATATGATACAAATGTCGTACAACCTGCTAATGCCGATAACCCGGCAACGGTAGGACGCAGTTTCAAGGGCGTTCCCGATATAGCCGGCAAACTCTTCCGCGACCGGATAGTAGAAGGAGCGTTGAAAGATGACTCGGGATGGGAAGACTACGTATTCACCATGCCGGGAAAAATCGGCATTTTTTACAAGTCGGCCTATTATAAGCTCGTTACGGGGAGTGACGGCAAGCAGTACGTAGTCTGCTCGGCACGTTACAAAGACAAGCCCTGACAAAACTGGTACCGGTACAGATGCTTGTTCGTTCCCATACATGGTGCTATAATCAGGCAAAATTCGCATGGCTGTATTAGTTCTGCGCATTCCCCATAATCAACCTACAGTTCTTAAAGCATTCCTGCCAAGGAGGTCATGATGGAACCGAAGATTGGCGTGTATGTGTGTCATTGCGGCAGCAACATCGCGGGTACTGTTGATGTAGAGAAGATAGCTGAATTCGCCAGAAGCCTGCCCGCCGTGGTCGTTTCGCGCGATTACAAGTTCATGTGTTCCGACCCGGGACAGGATTTGATTAAAAAAGACATCAAGGAACTCGGCGTCAACAGGGTCGTTGTGGCCTCATGCTCACCCCAGATGCATGAGCCAACCTTCAGAAGGGCGGTGCAGGAAGGCGGGATCAACCCTTACTATTTCGAGATGGCCAACATACGCGAGCATTGTTCCTGGGTGACCGAGTCACGCAAGGAGGCCACCGAAAAGGCCAAAGCGCTCGTTAGCGCTGCAGTGAGGCGCGTTTACTACCATCAGCCACTTGAAAACAAGGAGGTTCCTGTACATCCCGACACACTCGTCGTCGGCGGCGGCATAGCCGGCATCCAGTCTGCGCTGGAAATAGCCAATTCGGGCCATAAAGTTTACCTGGTTGAAAAGGAGCCCAGCATAGGCGGCCACATGATGCAGCTTGATAAGACGTTCCCCACGCTCGACTGCTCCGCCTGTATCCTGACACCCAAGATGAGCATGGTAGGCGCGCACCCGCTCATAGAGCTGCTTACCTACAGCGAGATAGACTATGTATCAGGTTACGTGGGCAACTTCAGGGTCAAGATCAGGAAGAAGGCAAGGTATGTGGACATCGATAAATGTAATGGCTGCGGTACCTGTATGACCAAGTGCCCGGTAAAAATAGATAGCGAGTTCGACGAAAAACTCTCTAAAAGAAAGGCAATCTACACCCCATTTGCACAGGCTGTCCCCAATGTGACTGTGATCGACAAGGAGCACTGCACTTACTTTCTCAAGGGGAAATGCCGTGCCTGCGAGAAGTTCTGCGAACGGAACGCCATTAATTTCCAGCAGGAAGACGAGGTAGTAGATCTTGAGGTCGGCAACATCATACTTACAACGGGGTTCAAGCTCTTCGACCCGACACCGATGAAAGAATATGGCTACGGCCGGTTGGACAACGTCATGACCAGCCTCGAATTCGAGCGCATGGTCAACTCGGCGGGGCCGACAACCGGCAAAATACTCTTGAAAAACGGGAGTGAACCGAAGAGCGTCGCGCTCATCCACTGCGTTGGCAGCCGCGATGAGAAATACCATGCCTACTGCTCACGCGTCTGTTGCATGTACGCCATGAAATTCGCCCACCTGGTGACTGAGCACATCCACGGAGTGCAGGTCTACGAGTTCTACATCGATATAAGGAGCTTCGGCAAGGGATACGAGGAGTTCTATAACAGGGTCCAGAAAGAAGGGACGGTTTTCTTCAGGGGCAGGCCGGGCGAGGTTACCGATGTTGCCAACACAGCGGAGGAAAAGGGCAAACTGGTTGTCCAGTTTGAAGACACTCTCGTCGGAAAGCAAATGAGGCTTCCGGTTGATATGGTGATACTGTGCTGCGGCATCGAGGCACAGGCCGATGCACAGGAAGTGGCGCATAAATTCAATATCTCCTGCGGCAAAGAGAACTTTTTCACGGAAAAGCATCCCAAGCTCGATCCTGTGGCAACGATGACCGACGGTATATTCATCGCCGGCTGCTGCCAGGGTCCCAAGGACATCCCCGATACCGTGGCCCAGGCATCTGCAGCGGCAGCGCGTGTTCTGGCGCTCATCAGCAAGGGCAAGGTCGAGATCGAGGCCGACACGGCGTTCATAGACGAGGACAAATGTTCCGGCTGCAGGGTCTGTAATTTACTATGCCCGTACAATGCCATTTCATATATTGAGAAAGACAAGGTCTCACGTATCAATGAAGCATTATGTAAAGGGTGCGGCACGTGCGTGGCCGGCTGCCCCAGCGCAGCCATTACACACAGGCACTTTACCAACGAACAGATCAACGCGGAACTGGAGGGTATCCTGGTTTAATTAGAACTCGCTTCAGAAATCGTGTATTAAGGAGAAACAGGCATGGAAAAGAACGGACACGCGACCTTTTTGGACGAAGTAGCGAGTATACCGGCCTGCGATAAAATCAACGAATGCATCCAGTGTGGGGTTTGCAGCGGTTCCTGCACTACAGCGGAGCATTGGGAACATCCTCCACGCAAAGTCATCGCCATGGTGCGTGCGGGCATGAAAGACGAGTTACTGAAAAGCAATTCTGTCTGGTTTTGCGTATCGTGCTACCTCTGCACCGCCCGCTGTCCACGCGATATAAAGCCAGCCAATATTATGCACGGACTCGAATCCATTGCACTGAGGGAAGGTTATAAGCCTCCCACCAGTACCACCACGATGTACCGCACCTTCGCCGACTCAATTGTACAATATGGTCGCGTCTACGAATTCGGCATGATGTTCACTTACTTCCTCAAGACTAACCCGCTTGCGGCGCTGAGAATGCTACCCATGGCGCTCAGTTTATTGACGCACAGACGTATGCCTCTCACTCCTAAAAAGGTCAAAGGAAAGGATGAACTGAATACGATACTCAACAAATTAGCTTCAGGAGGTGGCCGGTGAGATACTATGCTTATTACCCGGGCTGTTCTATGGAAGCCACCGGGGCTCCAGTTGAAGAATCGATCAAGGCTATTGCCAAACCCCTGGACATTGAACTGCTTGAGCTTGAAGACTGGACCTGTTGCGGCTCATCTCCTTTCAGCGGTGTTAATAAAGTTAAGGCAGTTGGTATCACAGCGCGCGTGCTGGCACAGGCAGAAAAAACGGGGTTGGATCTTGTCACTCCTTGTAGCTCATGTTATACCATACTTCGTGAAGCCGATGACCTCATCAAAGATGATCACAAACTGGCAGAAAAGGTTCGCGAAGCTCTTTACGCCGTCGGGCTTTCTTACAACGGCACGGTTAAAGTCCGCCACATAATTGAGGTCATTTACCATGACATCGGCCCTGACAACCTCGCCTTAAAAGTGGTCCGCCCGCTGACCGGGCTTAAAGTGGCGTGTTACCATGGATGTCAGCAGGTACGCCCCGATTACGGGCTCGATGATTCGGAGTTGCCCGACTGGATTGACAGTCTGGCCAAAAGCCTGGGTGCGGAGCCGGTGAACTTTCCTCTCAAAGCCCGCTGCTGCGGCAGTTCGCTGGTCATCTCTGAATCCGACTTGGCGCTGGACCTGATCCATAAGCTTCTGCAGAATGCATTGGATAACGGGGCTCAATGCATGATTTCAACGACATGCCCCCTCTGCCACACGGCGCTCGATGCATACCAGATGCTGGTAAACAGCAAATTCAAGGCCGGCTTCAATATGCCGATCATCGCCATAACGCAGCTCATTGGAATTGCCCTCGGCCTGGATTTCAAAGCAGCAGCGCTTGGAGGTAATATCATATCTCCCAAAAAGTTGCTGGATCCATACTTCAAGGCAAAGCCACTGGCAGCGAAGGTCGAGTCAGTTACTTCTTAAATTTCCCTGCCCGATGAAAAATATCATACTCGGCATTGGCAATCCTATAATTGGAGACGATGGAGTAGGGTTCCGCGTCATTGAAAGCCTCCAGGAATCCCCACCACCTGGAGATGTTACCATCACAGCCTGTGATGTTTCGGGCCTGGGCCTCCTGGATTTCCTGGTCGAGTATGACGAAGCAATCATCGTGGACGCCATCCAGACGGTCAATGGGAAGCCCGGCGACATTTACCGGCTTGAGGTCGGTGATTTCCGTGTTACCAAGCACACGATATCACCCCATGACGTTGATTTGCCCACCGCACTTGAGATCGGCAAAATACTCAAGCTAAAATTACCTCGCAAAATAAGTATTATCGCCATTGAAATCCCGGATGCGTACGAATTTTCACAGGAATTGACCTCCGGGGTAAGCGATGCCGTCCCCCTGGCAGCTCAAATGGCGAGGGACATCCTCAACGAGGGCACCGTCACTAAAAAGTCCTGAAAACCCTCAGCTTAATTTTAAGGCGATCCATAATAACCCGAAGCAGATTTTGTTTGCATCGTGAGTAACCAGTATAATATTCCCTCGAGCCAATTGCAGCAGGATAATCTATGACCGCAAGAATAATCAGTGGTTCAGAAGTAGCAGCCACGATACGCCAGGAACTTAAAGAGCGTGTATCGAGGCTACAACGGCATGGGAAAATCCCCTGCTTCGGCGTTTTGCTGGTGGGGGATAACCCAGCTTCTATCTCTTACGTGACATCCAAGGAAAGGGGCGCCCGGGAAATCGGCATGCGTGAAAGCACCATCCGCATGCCCGCCGATACAACCGAACTGAAGATTATCCAGACAGTCGAGGAGCTAAATACCAATCCGGATATCGATGGCATCCTTATCCAGCTTCCGCTGCCGGCACACATAAACGCGGAAACGGTGCTTAACCTTATCTCTCCCGAAAAAGACGTTGACGGGTCTCATCCCACAAATCTGGGCAAACTATTGCGCGGAGAACCATGCCCGCTCCCATGCACTCCACACGGCATACAGCAACTGCTTGTATGCAGCGGCTATGATCCCGGGGGAAAGCACGTGGTCATATGCGGGCGCAGCAGCCTCGTGGGGAAACCCCTTGCCGCCATGCTGATGCAGAAGAAAAAAGGGGCAAATGCCACGGTGACGGTCGTCCACACCGGCACAAAGGATATGGCTTATTTTACGCGGCAGGCTGATATACTTGTGGCTGCCATGGGTAGCCCGATGTATATTACCGCCGAAATGGTCAGGGAAGGTGCCGTAGTTATAGACGTTGGTGTAAATCGTGTCGAGGATAAGACCAAAGAAAGGGGCTTCCGCCTGGTAGGCGACGTTGACTTTGAAGCCGTTAAAGAGAAGGCATTGGCGATCACACCTGTGCCGGGGGGCGTGGGACCCATGACGGTCACGATGCTGCTGCAGAATACCATAGAAGTCGCCGAACGGAAGCTCGGAATTTGATAAATCCCAGGAAAATCCACTAATTAAATCCGGAGAGCAAAAACATGCCTTATAACCCGTTAATAATGAGCGACTGGCAGATCGCCGAGGAAGCTGAGAAGAACATGCCTCAGCCCGGCGACTGGGCGCAAAGATTAAACCTGGAGAATGACGAGGTAATCCCCTATGGCAAGGTAGCCAGATTAAACTATGCCAAAATCATGCAGCGCCTTAAGGACAAGCCCGACGGGAAATATATCCAGGTGACCGGTATCACTCCCACTCCACTGGGAGAAGGAAAGAGCACCACCACCTGCGGGATTCTGGAAGGCATGGGCAGGCGCGGTTTAAACGTGGGCGGCTGCATCAGGCAACCATCCGGTGGACCGACTATGAACATCAAAGGCACAGCCGCCGGTGGCGGCAATGCCCTTCTCATACCCATGACCGAGTTCTCCATGGGCCTTACCGGGGATATCAACGATATAACCAATGCTCACAACCTCGCCCTAGTGGCGCTTACGGCTCGCATGCAGCATGAGCGGAATTACGACGACAGAAAGCTTAGCACATTGTCCGGCATGAAGCGGCTGGATATTGATCCTACACGGGTCGAAATGAGCTGGGTCATGGACTTCTGCGCTCAAAGCCTGCGCAATATCATCATCGGCATCGGCGGCAAAATGGACGGCTTCACCATGCAATCAAAATTCACCATTGCCGTAAGCTCCGAATTGATGGCTCTGCTGGCAATAGTCAGGGACCTGGCTGACCTGCGCCACCGCATGGACAGGATTACCGTGGCTTATAACAAACACGGCGATCCCGTCACAACAGGTGACCTGCAGGTAGGAGGCGCCATGACTGCACTCATGCGCAACACCATCAATCCCACACTCTGCTCTACCGCCGAGTACCAGCCTCTTATGGTACATACAGGTCCGTTCGCTAATATTGCCCTGGGTCAGTCGTCCATTATCGCCGACAGGATCGGCCTCAAGATGTTCGACTATCATGTGACAGAAAGCGGTTTTGCGGCTGACATAGGAT
>Ga0163209_1000901_pt1 | contig 12994 bp, 9 predicted proteins | sample Kivu_160m_FD_113538 | JGI IMG/M metagenome (GOLD analysis project Ga0163209, IMG submission 113538) | Freshwater microbial communities from Lake Kivu, Western Province, Rwanda to study Microbial Dark Matter (Phase II) - Kivu_160m | ecosystem: Environmental > Aquatic > Freshwater > Lake ...
AGACACGCCGGCACGACGTTACGCTTTTGTTCGTCGATCTATTTCGTCACGTTCGCCAGGCGCACGTTACGAAACGCGACCGCGTAGGGTCCCTGCAGGAAGCGTTACGATTTGTGAGCTGCGGACGGCGATTTGATCAGAGGTTACGAAATGGTGCTGATCTGTGAGCTGAGCTCGAGGGGTGTTACGAAATGGTTGCGATCTAGGGGCTGTACCGATCGGTGCGGCGTTACGAAAAGCGACGGCTTCCCCCCTGATGAGAAAAAGCGTCGCAGACCACACACACAGTAGAAAAAAGATCGCCCGCGTTCTTTGCGGGCGTCGATTGGGGGTTTGGCGCAGCAGGCGGCCGGGCGTTGCGGCTGGGCGCCCCCTGGGTTGCCGCATGCCCGCTGTCCGCGCCCCCCTGTTGTTGTCGTCCTGTGCAAGCTCTAGTGGTTTGTCATAGTTTTTCGCATCGAGGGGAGGAGTCCCCGATGATCCAACAGAGGAGGCTTCGTTTGAAATTTCAGACAGACTTGACGCTACATAAAGTGGCGAGTGGGGTCTAGTGGTGGGGTAGGTGGAGATGGGCGAGGGAGGATCGGTGGCTAGTGGTAGGCCATAGGTGGAAGCCGGCGAAGAGGGGCTAAGGCCAAGTATTCTGCGCTGTTGTAGTTGCGATAGGCGCGAGTTTTTGGAAAAGTGAATCAATGTTTTTTGATTGCCGCTACCAATTTGTCGAATCCATCAGAAACGAATATGTCTACCCAATGGCGATTTCGCAGGCGGTCAGGTACTTCACACTCCTCAAGCCGAACAGGAATCAGATAGATTTTCCCTTCTGGCATTTGGCCTAGGATTTCAAGACCCATTTTGATTTCCTTCTGCAAATAACCCCTTTTGTCTACCGAGTTCTTGGAGAGGCAAGCCAAGAAGAAATCGGCGGTTTGAACCGCGCGCTTTATTTCAAGTTCCCAGTCCTGTCCGGGCAGCAAGTTGAATTCGTCTAGCCAAGGTTCCAAACCTGCTTCTTTCAAGGCTTGATACAGTTCTTTGACTTGGGACTTGTCTTGTTTTGAATAGCAGAGAAAAACCTTGGGGGCATGTTTATCAGACTGGGAACTCAGTGGTTTGAGTGACTGATTGGTGGTACGAACTTGATACGTGGAAACCGGGTGCGACTCCACGTAGTCAATACCGCTGACGGTGATTTGAACATTACCGAACGTTGGAAAATCAAGCAATCCCTTCTGTAGCCAGTAGTAAGAGAGGCTATTGAATTCTTCCTCGTCAAGACCGAGGTCTTCTCTCAATGACTTGATAGATACAGATGTAATTGGGCTTGCATTCGATACCATGTGGAGGCGATGAAGAAGTTCAGCACGCTTTTGTTGGATATCAATGTTGTGGACGTGCTGTTGTTGTGATGTGTAAGTGAATAATGCCTTCGCTTTGTCGATTCCTTCTTCCGTTATGGTCACGCTGTCACTGGTTATACACTTGATCCAGCCCTCTCCGTCCATGTACGGAAGAAACTGAGAAATTACACGATGATGGTCTAGTCCCAATTTACTCGCCAAATCAGTGTGCGGGATTAGCTTGAAAGTATCTCCGTCTGTTTCTCTATTCAATTCTTGGAGCAAGTCAAATCGTAACCGTATTCTTTCCTCTAGCTTCTTAACTTCATTTACACTCACATACTCTGGCAATTCATTATTTCCCAATAAATCGGCTTCTACTCTGACTACACCCTTGTGAACGATATGTATCCCCGTTACCCACGTGTTGAATTTTATCAATCCATTTTTATCGAGATACCCACCTATTGAGATTATTCTTTGTTGTGGAAGACCTAACACATTTTGTATTTCATCTGCTTCAACTATCCTAAATACATCGGTTTCCGATTTTACATAGACAAAATACAAGAACTTGAATTTATCGTTGGGAAGGCTTGGTAATGCCGCAACATCGACCTTCCAGATTTTGATAGCCAAATCATAAATTGCCCGAAGAATGTTGTCCTGCTCTTGCTCAGTTTTTTCTTCGTTCAACACTTGTTCAATTGCACCTAATGTACCTGTAGGGTCAAAATTATTCAGTATCCTGATCAGTCTTGGAATTCTACCGTGCAGGTTTGCTACTCGGCTTAGAAAATCGGCATCGGCACCCTGTTGAAGTATTGTTTTCTTAAACCCCTCGAAAGAAGGTGTTTGATTTGACTCTAAGGTCTCAGTTGACATAGATACTCGCTGTACTCAAGATGGTGGCCGCTGAATGCTGTTTTTTGATATGTGATGGATCGTCTTCTTTGGAGTTTCGGTCTTGGCATTCCTCACCTGTCGCTGCAAACAGTATAGAAAAAAGGGCAAGAGGTGCTTACGCTACCTTCTGCCCATATGCTAGGTGCGGCTGCACCTTACAAACCGAACACGATCTTTTTTTGTCGTAGAGACTGAGAAGCGGAAGACGGGATTTGAACCCGCGACCTTCTCCTTGGCAAGGAGACGCTCTACCGCTGAGCCACTTCCGCAGGTTAGTGCAATAGTGATCTAGTGAGATAGTTGGATAGTTTTGTCCGCCATGTCAGTCCACTACAGCACTATTGAACTATCGCACTATTCAACTCATGGTGCCGAGGCGCAGAATCGGACTGCGGACACCGCGGTTTTCAGCCGCGTGCTCTACCAACTGAGCTACCTCGGCTCACACTGGCAAGCGTATTGTAACCGAACTCCCCCTTCTTGTCAAACCAAAATCTCAACTGCTGCTTCTTTTTGACCTACGCAAGTTTGAGAGGTATACTTTCGCGAGATAGAGGCGGTTACGCAGTAAACCGCTCGGAGGTATCGATGGTTGACCAGAGGAAGCGGAGCATCGGCGTCGTGACCAGCGGGGGTGACTCGCAGGGCATGAATGCCGCGGTCAGGGCTGTCGTGCGGACAGCTCTGAGTTATGGCATCGATGTCTATGCGATCTATTTGGGATACAAGGGCATGATCGAGGGAGGAGACTCTATCCGCAAGATGACCTGGGACTCGGTCGGCGGCATTTTACACCAGGGTGGCACGGTGATCGGGACCGCGCGGTCCACCGAGTTCCGCACGCGCGAGGGACGCCGGAAAGCCGCGAAGAACCTGGTGCTCTGCGATATCGATCGCCTGATCGTGATTGGGGGCGATGGGAGTCTCACGGGTGCGGATGTCCTGCGGCGCGAATGGCCCGAACTGTTGAATGAACTGGCGCAGCAAGGCGAGATCAGCCAAGAGATGGCGGCGGACCACCCCCGCTTGATCCTCGCGGGCTTGGTCGGTTCGATCGACAACGACATGTTCGGCACGGACATCACCATCGGCGCGGACTCGGCCTTGCATCGCATCACCGAAGCCGTGGACGCGATCACCAGCACCGCCGCAAGCCATCAGCGCGCGTTCATCGTCGAAGTCATGGGACGAAATTGCGGTTACCTGGCGCTGATGAGCGCGATTGCCACGGGCGCGATTTGGCTTCTCATTCCAGAAAGTCCACCGGAGGCCGACGACTGGGAATCGGAGATGGTCAATACCATGTTGGCGGGACGCCAAGAGGGGCGCCGGCACAGTATCGTCATCGTCGCGGAGGGGGCATGCGACCGGCAAGGCAAACCCATCACGAGTGAATATGTCAGACAGGTCTTGCAAGAGCGATTCGGCGATGATACCCGGCTCACCATCCTCGGGCATGTGCAGCGCGGCGGCGCGCCGAGCGCATTCGACCGTTGGCACAGTACGATCCTGGGTTCCGCCGCGGTCGAAGAGGTGCTCAAAGCCGCACCGGACAGTGAGGCGCGACTGATTGGCTTACGACAGAATGCGGCAATCAGCGAGCCATTAATGGAATGCATCGCCAAAACGAAGCAAGTCGCGCAGGTGATCGCCGACAAGGACTATGACCAGGCGATGGCGTTGCGCGGTGGAAGTTTCGCCGAGTCCCACAAGATCTTTCGCACGATCACGCGCGCCGCTCCACAGAAACCCGCGCCAGGAAAAAAGCGGTTGCGCCTGGCGATTCTCCACGCCGGCGGTCCCGCTCCCGGCATGAATACGGCGGTGCGCGTCGCCGTGCGTCTGGGGATCGACCAGGGACACACGATGCTGGGCGTCTACAACGGGTTTGAGGGAATGCTCAAAGGGGATATCCACGAGTTGGGCTGGATGACGGTGCATGGCTGGGTTGCGCGCGGCGGCGCAGAACTGGGCACCAGTCGCAAATCCCTGCGCGATGAGGATATCCCGGAGCTGGCGCATTGTCTTGAAGAATACCAGATCGACGGCTTGTTGATGATTGGCGGTTGGGCGGGTTACCAATCGGCCTATCAGCTCTACAAGCATCGCGAGACCATCTCGGCGTTTCGCATTCCCGTCGTCTGCCTGCCGGCTTCCATCAACAACAACTTGCCCGGTTCGGAGGCGAGTATCGGCGCGGACACGGCATTGAACAACATCGTCACCGATGTGGACAAGATCAAGCAGTCGGCTGTCGCCACGCGGCGCGTCTTTGTCGTCGAGGTGATGGGACGCGATTGCGGTTACCTCGCCCTGTTGAGCGGCATCGCGACCGGCGCCGAGCGGGTATACTTCCCCGAGGAAGGCGTGACCCTGGCAGATTTGCAGACCGATGTCGCCAATCTCATCCGCGACTTTACCAAAGGCAAGCGGTTGGGGCTGATCATTCGCAACGAGAACGCGGACCCAATCTACACCACGTCGTTCATGTGCGCGCTGTTTGAGAAGGAAGGCCACGATCTTTTCGACGTGCGCCAGGCCGTGCTGGGACACGTGCAGCAGGGAGGCAACCCAACACCCTTCGACCGCATTCAAGCCACGCGGCTCGCCGCACGGTGCATCGAGTTCTTGACGCAGCAAGCGAGCAAAGCGGCGCCGGGCTGCGCCGCCATCGGCTTGCAGGGTGGCAAAGTCGATTTCACCAGTCTGGGAGACCTGCCCCTGCTCATGGACACGCAATTCCAGCGGCCGATCGACGAATGGTGGGTGCGCTTGCATCCGCTCGCCAGCATCATGGCTCAGCCCCCGGGTGCCGGGGTGCAGGGTCAATCGAGTCAGGCGGAAGCCCCTATCCTCGACCAATCGCCTGATCTATAAACGAAAATCAATTGGACGCGGACAAACACAGATCATTCATGGTTCGATCGGTGTTTGTCAGCGTCCTGTTTTCAAGAGAGTTGCTTGCGCGCCGCAAGCGCACCAGCGGTCGAATCAAAATCGGCAATGCGTAGGACAAATTTCGAATTTGTCCTACATTTTCAGAGGAGATCACCCATGCGTTCTGTAGATCGGGTGCGCGATTACTTTATCCAGCGCGGCATCACCATCGACATCAAGGAATTGCCGTCGAGCGCGCGGACCGCACAACTCGCCGCAGACGCGGTGGGCACGCCGCTGGGCAGCATCGTCAAGTCGCTCGTGTTCGTCGCAGACCCGGATGGGAGCAACCGCTCCGTGCTCGCGCTCGTCGCCGGAGATATGCGCGCGGACCCGGCGAAAATCGCGCGGCTCGTGAACGCACCCGCGGCGCGCATCGCGAACGCGGACGAAGTGCGCGCGGCGACCTCGTACGCCATCGGCGGCGTGCCGCCGGTCGCGCATCCTGAGCCGGTCGAGGGACAGCGGCTCGAGACGCTGGTCGATCGGACTCTGCTCCGCTTCGACAAGGTGTGGGCTGCCGCCGGCGCGCCGAATGCGGTGTTCGAAATCGAAATGAAGTTACTGTTGGAACTCACGCAAGGACGCGTCGAAGATATCGTCGTCGCCGACCATTGAAGGCGACGCCATTTCCTATTTCTCAATCCCTCGCTGGGCCGCCAGCACCTGCTCTGGCGTCGCCGTCCCCGTCGTTCCGATTTGCTGAATCGTCACCGCGGCGACCAGGTTGCCGACTTCAGCCGCCTCACGCGGATTCGCGCCCGCGCACAACGCGGCGGCGAAACCGGCGATCACACTGTCACCCGCGCCGACCGTGTCGATCGGACCGCGCACCGGCACTGCCGGAATGTGCGCGGACCCTGCCGCGTCGAAAACCCGCACACCTTCCGCCCCGATGGTAATGAGCGCCGGGCAGCTGTTCCGCCGAAGCAATTCCGCGCCGCATTCCCCGATCGCATCCAGGCCCGTCGCGCGCCGCGCTTCACGCGTGTTCGCCTGCACGATGACCCCGCGAAACAAGCCGATCCGTTCGCGCGATTCGGCGACGACGATCTGCCCGCTTGCGAGTGCGGCGATTTCCGCGCGCACACTGTCGGTGACGACGCCGCAGTTCGCCTCCTGCACCTGATCGACGACGATGATACCGCTCACGCGCGGCGCCAGATGGCGTAGGCGCGCGATGACGGCATCTTCGATTGACCCCGGGAGCGGAACGCGATTCTTGATGTCGATGCGGTTCAACTCGCGTCCCTCCCGCAGCGGCTTGGTGTACGTCGGCGTAAAGCGCTCGCGCGATTCGACGAGCGGCGCGATGTCCACGCCGGTCGCGGCGAGGGCGCGTTTGAGTTCATAGCCATCGCCATCGTCGCCAATCACGCCCAACGCGATGACATTGACGCCCAACGCGCGCAAGTTCGACGTGACCGTGCCCGCCGCGCCCGGCGCATTCCGCACGCGCACGACCTGATGCACCTCTAGCCCGGTTTCGAGCGACGTTTCAGCGAGCGAGGGATCGATCTCCAGGTAGCGGTCGAGGAAATAATCGCCGACGACGAGGAGGGTGAGCGCGGGCAAGCGCGCGAGCAGGTTTACGAGAGCCGGGTGATCCATAAATCTCAAAAATCCACCGCCAAGGCGCGAAGCACGCGAAGGAAAATCAGAATCTCTTTGCGCCCTTCGCGCCTTGGCGGTTCAATTCCGTTGTGAGCTTGTGCAGATTTGGCAAGGTCGCACGGTGATGTCCGCGCACGTAGAAACTCTCTCCGCCATCAGCGACCGTGCGGACGAGAATCGTCTTGAACGGGCGGAAATAGTACGCCGCGTTCTCTTTCGACGCTTCGTGGTGGATGTCCTTCCCCAGGTCTTGCAGGTCGAACACGGCGGTCGTGAACGCGTTGATGCGCTTGCCCTCCTGAGCCGCGACATTGCGCGCCATGGCTAACGCTTTCAGGTACACTTCCGGCCCCATCACCGCCGTGCCGAAATTCAGCATCACGCCGCCCTGCAACTGTGTGATCGTCTGCGCGAAGATGAGGAAGTCGCGGTACGACGCTGCGCCGATGATTGCGCCATCGGCGTTCGGCTGCTCGTGCGTAATGTCGTAACCGATGCCAACGTGGACGGTCACTGGGATGCGCAAGCGGTAGCCCGCCGCCAGGATGCTCACTTGGCAGTGTGGAAATTTCTCCTCCTCGATCATTCGCCCAACCGATTCGCCGTAGCCCAGCCCATCGCGCGCGCCCGCGGCCAGCGCGTCGTTGATGCGCCCGGTCTCGCGCCACAGTCCGAACTGGCCTTCCTGGATGTAACGCGCGACACTTTCCGTCGTCGCGCCGACGAGCGCGAGTTCAAAATCGTGGATCGGCCCCGCGCCGTTCATCGCGACGTGCGTGATCATCCCGCGCTCCATCCAGTCGATCACATAGCGCGACAAGCCGGTCTTGATGACGTGTGCGCCGATCATCAGAACGACCGGATGTTGCTGTTGCCGCGCGCGCGCGATGCGCTCGGCAATCTGCGGCAATTGCGGGTCGTCGAACGCGGGCACCGGCGCGTCGAGCGGCAGCACGTCGGCGAGGGTCATGTCGTGGACACGTTCCGCCAGCGGCTTGATTTGCAAGCGGCTGCGATCGAAGATGGGATAAGGCATTGAAACCTCTATGCGCGGGGAAACAAATAAGCTATCAGCGCCGCGTGCTCGCGAAAATCCGGGATGATGACATCGGCGCCGGCTTGGATCAACCGCGCGCGCTTCCATTCATTGACGCCCGAGCGCGTGGCTTCGTTAGACGCGACGCCGACCGCGATGCCTCCGACAGCTTTCGCGTCTTCGATCTCCACAAATCCATCGCCAAACGCGACGAATTCACTGCCCTGCAGCCGGTGCTCGCGGATGATGCGTTCGATGACGATCTTCTTGGAGAAATTTCTGTAATCATCCTGTGCGCCATAGATGCCGGCAAAGTATGGAGAGATGCCAAGCGAAGTCGCTTCATCCTCAACGTACGGCCCGTCGGTTCCAGAAGCCAGGTAGCAGGTGACGCCGCGCGCACGCAACGCTTGCAGAATCGCCGCCGCACCCGGTACCATCAGCTCATCCGGTGTAACCTCGCCTGCCTTGAGGGCAGCCACGCGATGCTCGATGCGCGTCCACAGTTGCGTGAGGTACATCCTTTTGTAGACCAACGGATCCGCCGGTTCGCCGCCGCGCCTTTGGATCTCGGCACAAAGTTGAATCATCTGGTAGATCGTCTGCTCCCCGGTCAACCGATCGACGAACTCGGTGACGACGGTGCGCAACTCCGCTTTGCTCTCGTGCCGGGGCGTCTGCAGGAGCAATTCCACCATCAACGGAATCATCACCTCGCGCCACCCTTCGCGGATGAGCGAAAGCGTGCCGTCGAAATCGAAGAGCGCGTGGTGGATGTCGCCGCGCGGAATATTGGGGTTGACGATTTCCATTCTCGTTTATGAACATCAACCGCGAAGGCGCGAAAAACGCAAGGCGAAAACAGAAACCTTCGCGTCCTCTGCGCCTTCGCGGTGAGGGTCTCGTGGGTTAGCCCTTGAGCGAGCCGGCGAGCAAGCCGCGCATGAAGAATTGCCCGAGCAGGATATAGATTACCATCGTCGGCAGCGCGGCGAGAAGCGCGCCGGCCATCTGGATATTCCAGGCGACGATATAACTGCCGGCCAGATTGTTGAGCGCGACCGTAATGGGCTGCACTCCCGGGCGGCTCGTCACGATGACGCCAAAGAGAAAGTCGTTCCAGATCGACGTGAATTGCCAGATCATCACGACGACAAAGCCCGGCATCGAGATGGGGAACATGATGTGGCGATAGATCCCCAGGATGTTCGCGCCATCGATTTTCGCCGCCTCGACCATTTCCGTCGGCACGGTGGCGTAATAGTTGCGAAAGATCAACGTAGTAATCGGAATGCCGTAGACGACGTGTACGAAAATCAGACCCGGAATCGTGCCGTACAGCCCGATCTTCTGCAACACCTGCACCAGCGGGATCAGAATGCTCTGATAAGGTATGAACATCCCGAAAAGGAGCAACAGGAACAACGTATTGGAGCCGCGGAACTTCCACTTGGAAAGGACATAGCCATTCATCGATCCGAGGAGCGCAGAAAGGATCGTCGCCGGCACCGCGAGCTGCACGCTGTTCCAGAAATTGCCGCTCAGTCCGCGGAACCCTTCGGCATCGCTGCCGAACCACGCCTTGGCGAAACTGTCCAGCGAGAACGCCGCGGGCAGATCCCACATTTTGTAAAGATTGACCTCGGCAAAGCTTTTCATGCCGGTGATCAGCAGGACGTAAATCGGCAGGAGGTAAAAGATGGCGAACAGAATCAGAAGAAGGTAGATCGCCAGGCGCGGCCATTGCCTCAACTGATTCGAACTTCGGGTTTGAGTCAGCGTCGTCATGTCTCCGCCTCCGTCCGGGTACTGTAGATGAGGTACGGCACGATCAGCACCGCCACCATGACCAACAGGATGACGGCAATCCCCGCGCCCTGCGCAAAGTTGTTGCCGCGAAACGTGGTATCGAACATGTAAAACGCCGGCACGTCCGAGGAAAAGCCGGGCCCCGAGCCGGTCATCGAGACGACCAGATCGAAAATCTTGAGCGACATGTGCCCCAGGATAATCACGGCGCCCAGCGTAATCGGCTGAAGCAGCGGCAGGATGATGTGGCGATAAACCTGGAACTCATTGGCTCCATCCACGCGCGCCGCTTCGCGCAAATCGTCTGAGATGCCGCGCAGCCCGGCCAGGTACATCGCCATCACATAGCCGGACATCTGCCAAGTCGCCGCGAGCACGACGGCTTTGATGCCGATGTTCGGATCGGTGTACCAGCCATTCTTGAGAAAGCCAAGTCCGATTTTGTCGAAGAGGAGGTTGACCCCGGTGGCGCCCAACTCCGCGCTGCCCGGGTTGAGCAGCCAGCGCCAGACGACGCCGGTGACGATGTACGAGACCGCCAGCGGGAAGAGGAAAATATTGCGGAAGATCGCCTCGCCGCGAATGCGCTGGTCGAGCAACACCGCCAGGATGAGGCCGAGTGAGAGACAGAGGATCAGGAACAAGATCGTGAAGGTGACAGTGTTGCGCAGATCAATCTGAAAACGGGTGGTGTCGAGCAACTTCTGAAAGTTGCTGATACCGACCAGCGTGAAATCGGGTATGAGACTGTTCCACTTGGTGAAGGAGGCAAAGCCCGTAAAGGCGATAAAGCCGTAAACAAAGATAGCAATCGCGAGCAGGGACGGCGCGATGAGCAGGAACGCGATGATGCGATCGGATGTCAAGAATCGTGATCGGCGCTTGGGAGCGACGTACGTCGATCGAACGAGGGTGGACGACAAAGACGCGCTTGGATCAGCCATGGCAATCTCCGGTTTTTGAAGAGCGAGGCAGCCCGGCATGGGACTGCCTCGCCATTGATCACTTGCGTGGAAAGGTCTACTTGCAGACGCCGGCGTCCTTGCACGCCGCTTGCAGATCAGATTGCGTCTTCGCCACGTCGCCGCTGGTCACGAACAGAGCCATGACGTCCTTGTATTTCGTGGCCCAGCTCTCGATGGCGGCCGCGCCGTGCACGACGCTCGGCACGAGCGCGTTGCTCTGCCAATCCTTAGCCGCAGACTGCAGGTACGGGTTGAAGAGCGACTGATCGCAGTCGGTGCGCGCACAGATGGAACCCTTCTTGGGGTTGAAGGCTTCCTGACCGGCCTTGGAACCGGCGAGCTTGATCCAGTTGGCCGCGTTATCGGCATTCTTCACGCCCTTGGGCATCGCGAACGAGTCGGACAGTGCGTCAAAGATGCCGCTATTGCCCGGGGCGGGCGCCCAACCGTAATCGCTATAGTTCTTGGACTGGAACCACCCATTCTCCCAGTCCCCCATGATCTCCATGCCGCCCTTGCCATCGATGAGGTATTGACCCGCGCCATCCCAGGTGAGGGCCGCATGGTCGGTATTGACGTAGGTCAGCATCTTCTTGTAGGTGTTGAGGGCATCGGTGACCTTGGGATCAGTCCACGCGGTCTTGCCGGTCCACAAACCGCGATAACCATCCGCGCCCAGCGTGCCGACGAGGACGGTCTCAAAGACATGAGCCGACTCCCAACCTTCCTTGTCACCCAAGACGAAGGGGACAATACCTTTGGCTTTCAAAGCATCTGCGACTTTGAAAAAGTCGTCAAAGGTCTTGGGGGGATCGAGCTTGTTGTCCGTGAAGACTTTTTTGCTGTACCACAGGACGTTCGCGCGGTGGATGTTCACCGGCACCGACCAGTAGTGGCCCTGGTAGGAGAGCAGAGTCAACAGGTCTTTGGGGAAGACCTTGTCCCAGCCCTCAGAGGTGAAAATGCTATCGAGCGGCTGGAGGTACTTGTCGGGCTGATAGGTCGCGACTTCAAGCCCGGCGTGAACCTGGAACGAGTCCGGGGGATCGCCGCCGAACAAACGCGTCGTCATGACGGCTTTCGCGTTCGTGCCGGCGCCGCCCGCGACGGTTGCATTCACGATCTCGACGTTGGGGTACAGTTTCTTGTACGCGGCGTACATCCCCGCGAGACCTTCGGCTTCACCACCGGCGGTCCACCAGGAGAACATTTCGAGCTTGCCGCCGCCCGCGGCGGCTGGCGCTGTGGTCGGCGCGGCTGGCGCCGTGGTTGGCGCGGGAGCCGCGGTTGGGGCGGCGCATGCCGCCAGAGCGACCAGGACGATCACTGCAAGGCTCAACAGGATGAGCCAGCGTGTGTTGCGAAACATCTTTCTCCTCCTTGAGTCTGTCCAGCGCATTCTAGACCTTGCTGGTCTAATGGGTGCCTCCGGGACTGTGTGCTGGGATTTGTCCCGATGGGCACCAGTCAGCCTTGCTGACGAGCATGTCGGTTCCCTTGTACCACCTCCTTTCGCATGATCCCACCGTGAGATCGGTGAGATGCCAAGGCGTCATTCGCGGGGCATCACTCGAACAAGCCATGTTGGAAGGAGAGAACCTTAGGGGAAGGGATACCGCAGGATCTCGTCCAACACGATCGCCGCCGCACCGACGACACACGCTTCCGGGCCGTAAGCCGAGATCGCAATCTTCAAGGTTTCACGCGGCTGTCCTAGGGCGGTCTCTTGCACGGTTGTCTCAATCACCGGAATCATTATTTTGCTTGCGCGAGCCAGCGCACCACCTAAGACGACCAACTCGGGGTTGAAGGCATTCACCAAGTTGGCAATCCCAATCCCCAGCCACCGTGCTACATCTTGTAAGGCATCCAAAGCCACACAATCGTTGACCTGGGCGGCTTCAATCACTTGGTCAAACGTGATGTTGTCCAGGTCACCGTGAGCCAACTCACGGACCAGACTGTCGGTATCGTCCCGCAACGTGGCTTGAATATTCCGCACGACCGCACGCGGGCTAACCAGAGATTCCCAACAGCCGCGCCGGCCGCATCCGCACAAGGACCCCTTTGGATCAAGCGCCATGTGCCCGACTTCACCGGCATAGCCGCTATGGCCGCGAAATAATTTGCCTCCCAGCACAATGCCGCCGCCCAGTCCGACCCCGGCGCTCAGAAAGATAAAATTCTCTACCTCGCGCGCGACACCGAAATAGTACTCTCCCAACGCAGCAGCATTCGCATCATTCTCAACGAACACGGGGATATTGAACTGCTTGGTCAGCAATTGGCGCAGGGGAACGTGACGCCACGAGAGGTTGGGAGCAAAGACGAGCTCGCCCTCCCGCACGTTGACCATGCCGGGTACCCCCACCCCGATCCCTAAGGGG
>Ga0163209_1000902_pt1 | contig 12990 bp, 15 predicted proteins | sample Kivu_160m_FD_113538 | JGI IMG/M metagenome (GOLD analysis project Ga0163209, IMG submission 113538) | Freshwater microbial communities from Lake Kivu, Western Province, Rwanda to study Microbial Dark Matter (Phase II) - Kivu_160m | ecosystem: Environmental > Aquatic > Freshwater > Lake ...
TTAGAAAGGTGTGACGATACTTCATGATGAGAGGAGGGGCTTCATGATGGGACGACGGACCTTTTTGGGGGCGGTGTTAGTCTTTCTTTCCATGTCGTTTCATTTCAACCAGATGGGATTGGCTGAGGAGCGATATACCGTCAAACCAGGGGATAACCTTTATGAGATTTCAAGATCATTCAATGTAGGCGTTGAGGATTTGAAAAGGGCCAATGGTTTGGAGGGGAATATGATCAAACCGAGACAGGTCCTTTTGATCCCTACGGAAAAGAAGAAGCAGACCATTGAAACCACGAAAAAGGTTTCAGGGAAGACTGCCAAAAAATCTTCGAGTCAGACAGAATCTTATGTGGTTCAAAAAGGAGATAATCTCTACACGATTTCAAAAAGAGTTGACCTTCCGATAGAAGAGATTAAGAAGATGAATCAACTCCGTTCGTCAAATCTGAAGATGGGCCAATTACTCATCCTTCCAAAGCTTGAAAACAGATTGGAAGAGAGTGGGGAAGAATTCGGTGACGTGGAAGAGGTGGCAAGGGAAGGGGTGACCGATGGGAATGGCGATGGAGAGGGATCTCCTGAACCCCTTGGGAAATGGAGCAATCCAGAGGAACGAAACCTTTTCGTTAGGGTTGTGAAGACTTTTTTGGGCGCACCGTATCGGCTGGGAGGATCTACGCTGAAAGGGATCGATTGTTCTGCCTTTGTGAGGAAGATTTATCAAGTTTTTAGTGTCGACCTTCCTCGAACTGCACGAGAGCAATTCTCCATTGGGAAAAAGATTGAAAAGGGCCAATTAGAGGAAGGAGATCTCGTCTTTTTTAAAACGCGGCGGGCGAATAACGCCCATGTGGGGATTTATATCGGAAACAACGAATTTGTCCATGCCTCGTCTCGCAATAGAGAGGTGAAGGTGGATAGTTTGGATGCCCCCTATTTTAACCAACGTTTCCTCAAAGGGGTCCGGGTGAAGGAATTGGAGACAGAATTGAGCCTTTGATGTTCGAGATGAATGTCAAACCTTGAGCCGTAAGAAGAGAGGAAGAGGAATGATCATTACCATCAATCCGAAAGACCCACAAACAAGGCTGATTCGAAAGGTGGTGGAAGTTCTTGAAAAGGGGGGAGTCATTGGATATCCGACGGATACCATCTACGGAGTGGGTTGTGACCTTTTCAACCCCGAGGCGATTCGAAAGGTTCACCGACTGAAGAAGCTGGACGGTAAGAAACCATTGAGTTTCATCTGTTCTGATTTGAAGGACATCAGCCGTTATGCCTATGTGTCCAACTATGCCTATAAAATGATGAAACGCCTCCTTCCGGGTGCTTACACCTTCATTCTGAAGGCGACCAAGCTCGTTCCAAAGATTGCCATGACCAAACAGAATACGGTGGGAATCCGCATCCCCGATAATAAGATCTGCCTCAGCCTCGTGCGAGAATTAGGGCACCCCATTATTAGCACCAGTGTGTATAAGCCTGACGAGGGTCTTTACAATGATCCTGCCGAGATCGAAGAGCGCTTTGGAAGACAGTTAAATCTTGTCATCGATGGAGGAGCGATCGTTGCCGAGCATTCCAGCATCATAGACCTCACCGACGATTTTCCCAAGGTGATGCGAGTCGGAAAAGGGGATGTAAGCCTTTTCGAATAGAATGCTCAATTGCCCATGCCCTCTCAATCAAACATGATCATCGACTGCCACACCCATATCTTTCCTGACGAGATGAGAAAGGATCGAGACGCCTTCTGTAAAAAGGACAAAGGGTTTTCGTCCATTTATAAGGATTCGAAAACGAAGATGGCAGGAGTGGAGGATTTGATAGCCTCGATGGATGCATCATGGGTGGATCGATCCATCATCTGTGGGTTCCCTTGGAGCCGACCGGAGCTCTGCTCCCTCCATAACCAATACCTGATGGATTGCGCCTCACGATATCCCAATCGACTGATTGTTTTTATTTCGCTTCTCTTTTCGAATCCGGATTGGTCTTTAAACGAATTAGATCGGGGGATGAAAGGTGGTGGAAAAGGAGTGGGGGAGATCGCCTTTTATCATCATGAAATGACTTCCCGAGATATCGACGCGATGAAGCCGATCTTCACCCGGATGGAAAAACAGGGAATTCCCCTCCTTGTCCACACCAACGAACTCCTCGGCCATTCCTATCCTGGGAAGGGGATAACCCCTCTCGAACGCTTCTACGAACTCATTCTCTCTTTTCCCAACCTTTCTATCCTGTTGGCACATTGGGGAGGGGGTCTCCCTTTTTACGAGTTGATGCCAGAGGTGGCGAAGGCCATGGCCAATGTCTATTACGATACCGCTGCCTCTCCCTTTCTCTATTCGAAGAAGATTTATGCCATTGTGAGTGAGATCGTGGGGGCAGAGAAGATCCTTTTCGGCACAGACTTCCCATTAATTCGACCTCAGAGATATTTCCAAGAATTAGAAGAATCAGGATTACCCAGAGGGGATCGGGAAAAGATCCTCGGCCTCAACGCTTCAAGACTCCTCGGGTTGGACGGAAAGGCCAGCCGATGAGGCATGCCTTTTTAGATCATCACAGTAAAACAGAGAGCCCGGTTCACCCTCTGGATGCCAGGACAAAGATCCTCTTGTTTTTTCCCTTTATGCTGGGTGGAGTCAGCTCTGCCCCCATCTCTCTTCTTCCCTTTGGCTTTTTGGCAATGGGACTCATCGGCATCTCCCGTTTGGCTCGACTTCCGTTGGGCCTTTAACAAAGAAGGTACGAGTTTATTCCCTTTGTCTTTGGGGAGGTCTTCTCCATTCCATTCATGAAGATAGATATGGTAGGAGAAGAATACAGTAATGTGCGAACGAAAGAAACCGTGGAACGAGACGATGAACGATGGACAATGGGATGTGTTATTGCCTGATAAAGGTGGACTTCCCTTCGGCTAAAATCGTTTTATCCTGTTTGGATATACGAGCCTTTGCTCTAATCAATCTTTTATTCACCTCTGTAATCTCTCCATGGACAAGCAAAGGCTCAAGGATGGGGGCAGGTTTTTTGAACTTGATTTCTAAAGAAGCCGTCACAAATGGATACCCCAATTCATAAACTAATTTTGCCATCGCCTCATCCAGCAGGGTACTGATAATTCCCCCATGAACGATGCCGTCCCAACCTTGGAAGGTGGGACTTCCGACAAAGGTTGTTCTAAGGGTTTGCCTCTCTTTATCGATCTCAAAATTCAGTTGCAGTCCACCCGGATTGTTTTTTCCACAGACAAAACAGTTCCCATAGCTTTCGAATCTTATCTCTTTTCCCATTTAGTTGACCTCGTAGTTGACCCCGTTTGAACCTATCCTTGCTCAGTCGGACCAATTGACAGATGCGTGCGCGGCTGGAAGTCTGTCAAACCCTCATTTGCCCTGATCGAAATGTTCAACGGGGTTGACTTGATTTCATGACTATCATATAGTTTTGACGAAAGGATTGTCAATGATGCAAGGAAACAATCGCCATCTCCAAGTTGCCATGGCTGCCGCGAAAGAGGCGGGTCGGGTCCAGATGTTACATTTCGGCCAGTCCCATCAGGTTGAGTACAAAGGGGATATCAATCCGGTGACGATCGTGGACAAACTTTGCGAACAGGCCATCGTTCAAAAGATATCGGATGCCTTTCCTGGCCATGATCTCCTGACAGAGGAGAGCCCCTTTGAGAAGAAGGGGTCTCCTTGGAAATGGATCATTGATCCACTCGATGGGACAACGAACTATCTTCACGGGTTCCCTTGCTTCTGCGTATCCATCGGGCTGGAGGTGCAAAAGGAGGTGACGCTGGGGGTTATCTATAATCCGATCCTCGATGAAATGTTTCATGCAGAAAGAGGAAAAGGAGCCTTTCTCAACGGGAACCGGATCTCCGTCTCTCACTTAGACGATTTAGATCGAAGCCTTCTCTGCACCGGTTTCCCTTATGATGTCCGAGAGCACGTGGATTTTTACTTGCAATTTTTCCGTCAATTCATGATTAGGAGTTTTGCAGTTCGCAGGCCTGGCTCTGCAGCCCTCGATCTATGCTATCTCGCAGCAGGCCGATTCGACGGATTCTGGGAATTGAGACTTCACCCCTGGGATGTAGCTGCAGGGAGCCTGATGGTGACCGAAGCAGGAGGAAAGGTGACTGATTTTAAGGGCCAGTCCTTTAACATCTATTCTGAAGAGATCCTGGCATCCAATGGGTTCATTCACGAGGAGATGCTAAAGGTGATCCAGGAGGTCCGCAGTTAACTCCTTCCCCCCTTGAGACTGTGTCATAATCGCAAGCAAAGGGGGAAAGGCAGTCAGGTTCCAAAGATTTAGAATGCGGATCTTCTATGTTATGGGAAATCGTCGCTTGAATAAAATCGAAAGTTTTCATACACTTGCCATGCCTGAATCCGCACGGTTAAAGGTTACCGCTCTAAATCTTCTCCACCTGACCGCCTTTCCCCTTCTTCAAAAAGTCGGTTTTTTCATATTACGACACAGCCCCCTTGCGGGGGAAGGTGGGGATGGGGGGATTAACGAAGGAGATAAGTTGTGGATGCTGGTTAAAATGATGGGGAAAAGGATTTGAAAAAACAGTCTGATCTTTTTGAAAAGGGGAAAAAGGAGTTTCTCCAGAGAGAGGCTCCCCTTGCGGACCGGATGAGACCTCGAACCCTTGAGCAGTTCGTTGGTCAGGATCATCTCTTGGGTGAGGGGAGGGTCCTTCGCCAGGCGATCGAGTCAGATCACCTTCCTTCCATGATATTGTGGGGACCTCCTGGATCTGGAAAGACGACCTTGGCGATGATTATCGCCGAAACCACAGGCGCCCAATTCCTCGCTTTCAGTGCAGTCCTTTCCGGCGTAAAAGAGATCAAAGGTGTGATCGAGGAGGCTCATGAGGAATGGAAATATCGAAAGAGGAGAACGGTCCTCTTTGTTGACGAGATCCACCGATTCAACAAGGCCCAGCAGGATGCCTTCCTCCCTCATGTAGAAAAAGGGACGATTATCCTTATTGGAGCGACGACAGAAAATCCATCTTTTGAAGTGATCTCTCCTCTGCTCTCTCGTTCCAAAGTATTCACGTTGAATGCATTGACAGAGACTGAGATTGAGGTGATCGTGAGCCGGGCTTTAACGGATAAAGAAAGGGGTTTGGCGAAATACCAAACTGAAATCGAACCAGAGGTCATCAAAGGCATTTGCCAGTTGGCTAATGGAGATGCAAGGGCTGCCTTGAATACATTGGAAATGCTGGTGTTGACAACTCCTCCGAATGAAAAGGGTGTTCGTGAGATTAAGAGAGAGGATTTAAAGGAGGTTCTGCAGAGGAAGGCATACCTTTATGATAAGTCCGGGGAGGAACATTATAATCTCATCTCCGCGCTCCACAAGAGCTTGAGGGGGAGCGATCCGGATGCGGCGCTCTACTGGCTTGGAAGGATGCTGGAGGCCGGAGAGGATCCCCTCTACATTGCAAGACGGATGGTCCGGTTCGCCTCAGAGGATGTGGGAATGGCCGACCCACAGGCATTACAGATAGCGGTCTCGGCGATGGAAGCCTTTCACTTCATCGGCCTTCCGGAAGGGAATTTAGCCCTTGCCCAGGCTGCCGTCTATTTAGCTACCGCTCCAAAATCGAATGCACTCTATACGGCTTTTCAGGGAGTCCAGAAAGATGTGCGGGAACTTGAGACGATGCCTGTTCCGCTTCATATTAGAAATGCCCCCACCTCTTTGATGAGGGATCTGGGATATGGGAAGGATTACAAATATCCCCACGATTACCCAGACCACTTCGTTGAGGAGGAATACCTTCCGGAGAATCTCAAGGGAAGAATCTACTATCATCCGACAGAGCAAGGGTTTGAGAGGGAGATCAAGAGGAGATTGGAAGCCTGGAGAAAAAAGAAGACTGGAAAAGGCGAATGAAATCCGCCAGCCTCCATTATCTTCCAAATGACAAGAGTCAGATTAAGATGCAACCAAGTTTGACAGCCTTGCATTTTTTGAGTACACTTAGGTTACGAGTGAACAGGTGAGACTGAGGCCTCGTAGCCCTTGAGGGAGGATTTCAGACATGAGAGAAGCGTTGAGATATCTAAACAATGCCAAGACGATGTTAAAGTCTGTTCCTGTTGAGGATAACACTTATACAGATATCAAGCCTGTTAGAGAGGCATTTGCGACGGCTTATCTTGCGGTTTTAGAAGCTATTAATGAACACCTGATTGAAAAGGGTTTAACAAAAAAGGAGCTACCTAAATCGGTAGATTCATATAGAAAAGCACTGCAAAGGTATATAGCTGTTCATGATGGAAAACTGATGAGACAATTTGAAATGCTATACGATGCGTTGCATATCGCAGGTTACTATAGAGGCTTGATCTATAACGTGGATGCTGTTAGAGACTACTTAAAGGCAGCAAAAGAGTTTATTGATAAGATTGTTGAAATTGGGGACGGGTTCACATTTCAATTAAGGAGAGAACACGTTTGGGGAAATGGTGTCATCCACAAGATGTGAACCAATTTCATATGAACCAATAAATTTCCAAACATATTCTGCAACTGCATGCTGCCATAAGATTTGAATTTCTTCCAAGCTCCCTATTTCTCTTGTAATCCCATGAAAGAACTGGCAACATTTGTCTCTCATGGAAACGAAAGAGATACTTGAGATCATTAAGAATACAGAATCCCCTTTGAAGAGACAGCTTCTAATGGTCGCACTGATTACGAAGCTTCTCGAAAGGATAGGGAAGGGCCCTCCTATTGTCATCGGAGACTGGGCTTTATCCTACTATTCAAGGGAAGTCTATTTTACTGCAGATATCGACCTGGCTTATGCAGATCGCAAGGCGTTGGATACCATCCTAAAAGGAATCGGTTTCAAGAAACAAAATAGGTACTGGGTTCATGAAGGATTAAAAATGGCAATCGAGGCCCCTGTGTCCGTTCTTGCTGGAGAAGAATCACCCCTTGAGATCGTAGAGTTGGGAAAAGGTCTCCAGTGCAGTATGATTGGGATAGAGGACCTCGTGATAGACCGCTTGAAATCTTTTAAACATTGGAAGTCCGAGATAAAGGGTGAAATGGTGGAGTGACTGATCCATCGTTACAGGGATGATCTGGATTGGTCTTATCTCGAAAAGAAGGCAGCGCTACCTGAAAATGAGACGCTATCAGAAATGGCTGATTTGAAAAAAAGAGTTGGAAAATGAAGGCAAGAAAAAAGAAATATGAAGAAGCATCGCCATTTGATTTTCTCCTGTTGAGAGATCAACTGGGGCTAAAGAGATATCGATTCCCGATCTCCCAATCTCTCTATCTCCCCATCACCCTATCTCCCTTTCTCTCCATCATTTTTTGTCTCCGTGTCTCCGTTTCCCTGCGTCTCCCCATCATTCCTTTCGTCTCCTCATCCCCAGTCAATTCTTCTTCTTGACTCCTTCGCCGGTCATGGGAACGAAGATGACAGGGAGGGTATCTTTCACCTCGATCTTTCCTGATCGTTTGACAATTCTTTTCAATTCCTGTGTATAGGTCCCTACGGGCAGGACCATTCGGCCTCCCTCTTTTAACTGTTCTAAGAGGGGATTCGGAATATGGTCAGGGGCGCAGGTCACGATGATGGCATCAAAAGGTGCAGCCTCAGGCCATCCAAGATATCCATCGCCTGCCCTCACGTTGATATTCTGGTAGCCCAATTCGAGAAGGCGATTTCTCGCAGAAGTAGCGAGCGTCTCGACGATCTCAATCGTGTAAACCTCCTTGGCCAACTCCGCTAAGATGGCTGCCTGATAACCCGATCCTGTACCGACTTCTAAAACCTTCTCTCCTCCTCTGAGTTCTAAAAGTTCTGTCATTAAAGCGACAATATAAGGTTGGGAGATGGTTTGGCCCTCGCCGATGGGCAGGGGTTGGTCAGAGTAGGCAGAGCTTTCCAAATCTTTGGGGACAAAGAGGTGGCGTTCCACCTTGAGCATCGCAGAGAGAACACGAGAGTCTTTTACCCCCCTGGCTTTAATCTGTGTTTCTACCATCTTCTCACGCATGGTTTTGAAATCCCCCTTTGGGCTCAACTCGGAAACCCTCTTACCTTCCGTGCAGTTGGCAAGAAAAAGTAAAGCCATTGAAAATGCCAAAATGTAAGAGCCTTTCCTTCTCATCACTTCCAACCTATCACAGTTGTTAAAATCTTGTCAATCCTTGACAATCCTTGAATGTATCTGATACTTTTACATTTAAGGCATTGAAAATGTTAAAAAGATTGATAAAGCTTTTCAGTATCTTTCTCTTGATCTCCATCACCTTTTCCTTTCCAATTCTTAAAGGCCAGGGTCAGCACCGAAATCGTAATGGGACATCCGAGATTACCTTTATCGGTAAAGAGGAGAAGAGATGGACTGAGAAAAGAGAGGTTCCCCTTCCTGTCATCGTCGGTCAGGGGGTGAAGGAGGAACCCCGTGTCGACGCTTTTCCTTTGAGGGAAGATGACATCGGTCCGATGAAGAAGATGAGCCCTTCCACAACACAGCCAGGTTGTGCCTATTCGAGCGGATTGACCAGGGGCATTGCAAAGGTGTTCGTTGGAGATAAGGCCCTTTATGAGCAGGGGAGATATCGATATTTTAAAGGGAATTATGAAGAGGCTATCCAATCCTTTGGGAAATTAACACAGGTTTATCCGGATAGCCCATGGGTGGGATCTGCTCTCTATTGGATGGGGGAGGCAGAATTTCGGCAGGGAAAGACAGAAGAAGCGTTCTCTAACTTTCAGAAGGTCGTTGAGAAATATCCTGGAGGTGAGTTTGATGCCTTTGCGCTATACTCCTGCGGATGGATTCATCTCCAGAGGACTACTTATGAGGAGGGATATCAATACTTCCATCAAGTTCACGAAAAAAACCCGGGCCATCCCATTGCCGAATCTTCGCTTTTCTGGTCAGGGTACTGCCTCTATTATCTCGGGAGATACTCTGAGACGCTTAAGGAGATAGGCGCCCTCTTAGAAAAGTATCCTGAAGGAAAATGGAGGCCGGAGGCTGAGTATCTGATGGGCGTCAGCTACTTTAGACTTCAACAATTCAACGAGGCAGCGGATCTTTTCATGAGTTTCTGGAAACGGTTTCCAAGGCATCCTTTAGGAGAGAGCGCACGTTATGCGTTGGCTTGGAGCTTAGTTTCCTTGGGACTTTACTCTGAAGGAAGAAAAATATTTGAGGATATTCTTTTGGAATATCCAGGGACGATGTTTTCAAACCCCATCTTCTGGGGGATTGTAAAGACCTATTTGGGAATGGATGAGGTGGAAAGAGCGATCCAATTGCACCAAAGGTTTCTTTCCCATTTTCTCCCCTCCCCATGGGTCGAACAAAGTTTTTTTGACATCGGCCAATACTATTTTGAGAAAAAGGAATATGCTCTTGCCGCCGCTACGTTTCGCCAGTTCCTCAGAATTTACCCCGGAAGCGACCTTCAGGAGTGGGTCTATTTTATGCTCGGGGAATCTCTTTTCAATCAAAAGGATTACCCCGGCGCTATTTCTGCCTATCGTCAAGTATTGGAAGAGAAGAGGAAAGCAAGACTGGAAAGTCAGGTTTTCATGAGATTGGGCTATGCCTCCTTTCATCTCAAAGATTATGATCAGACCATTCGATATTGGGAAAGATTCATACATGATTTCCCTGACCACCCGGAAACAAATGAGATTCTTTACTGGTTGGCAGAGATCCACCTGATGAAACAGGATTATCGCAAAGGGGTTGGGTATGTTGATCGACTCAAAGAGGATCCGGTCTTATACCCCAAAGGATTGAGCAGCCTGGGCTGGTACCATTTTCAAAGGCGGGAGTGGAAGGAGGCCAACCATTATTTTCTGAAGGTGCTGGCGGAATTTCCTCAGTATGAATCTACCCCCTCCGTCTCTCTCATCGTTGGAGAATGTTTTTTGAATCAGGATGATTATCCCCAGGCCAGGACCCATTTGATGCGCTTGGGTTCCGTGCCTGCGAAGGAGGGGGATAAAGAGAAGGCATTATACCTACTGGGATGGATCTCTTACCGGGAGGAGCGTTTCGACGAGGCGATCGCTCAATTTCAAATGGTACTGGAATCCTATGCCTCGAGTTCTTATCGGGATGTATCTCAATACTGGATTGGGTGGTCTCAATTCCGAAAAAGGGATTATGCCGAGGCCATTAAAGAATTTCAACGCCTCGTTCAGCAATACCCTGAAAGTTCTTTTGTCCCATCCTCTCTTCTCAAAATAGGAGATGGCTATTATAATCTCAAACGCTATGGTCAAGCCGTCACAAATTATCTCCGGGTGGCGAAGGAACACCCGAAATCGAAAGAGGCCCCGGAGGCCGATTTCGGAATCCTGCTTTCTCTCGTTCAAGAAAAGAAATATGATGCTTTCATTGCTCGCGTGGACGCTTTTATCAAACGGTATCCTCAACATCCTCTGGCCAGCCAAGCCCTGATGCAATTGGGAGATTATTATCAGCAATCCCGGATGGGGGAGAAGGCGGTGAGGACCTATCGAGAACTGATTCATCTTTACCCCCATAGTGAGTGGGCGGAAGGGGCAGGATTTCGACTGGCTCTTCTTTTCAAACAGGAACGGAGATGGGCTGAAGCGATTGAGGAGATGGAGAGATTCATCCGGCAGCACCCCAAAAGTCATCTCTTTGTCGAAGCGAATGTGGAGCTGGGAGACCTTTATCTCTTTCTCAAAGATTATGGAAAGGCTTTAGAACGATATGAAAGGGTGATGCAGAGTCATCCTCAACATTTGTTGGTGAAGAAGGTCTATCTGGAGATGGAAGAAGCCTATCGAAACTTGGGAAAGACCGGAGAAGCAGAGAAGGTGATGAAAGAAATGGTTGGAAGGTTTGCGAATGATGATATCCGGTTTGAAGGGCATTTGAGATTGGGACTTCTTTACTTAGCACAGAAGAGATTTGCAGATGCGATCTCCGCTCTCTCCAGTGCCATTCGAAGCCCTGAGGAGCGGGTTTCCAGTCAGGCCCATTTCAAATTGGGAGAGGCCTACTTAGGGGCTGGGAATAAGGAACTGGGCCTTCTCCAATTTTCAAAGGTCATCTACCTCTATTCCCATCAACCCGAGATGATGGAGGAAGCCCTTCTCAAACTGGGCACCCTTTACATAGAGGAGAAGAAATTCTCTGAGGCCAGGCAGATCTATCAAAAATTATTGGAGAAGACCACCCGGAAAGATCGGCGTGAAGTGGCCATGAGGATGCTCGATCAGATTAATCAAGGAATCGTTCGCTGATGAAAAAAGAGTCGAAGGAAAAACGGCGGACAAGTCCTCTTCTCCTCGCCATCCTTTTGGTGCTTTTGGGTCTCTTGTCCTGGATTCTCTTCTCCAGCCCAACACTCCAGACACACCTTGGCCGCGGATGGAGAACCCTGACCCGAGAGAGCAGGAGGATATTGGGAGTGGAGAAAACAGAGATTCCACCAGAGGAGAAGCGGATACGGGAGGAAGTCATTCTGAAAAAGATGGAGGAGGCAAATGCTCGGCAGGATTGGAGATCTTTTGCCCCTCAATACCCTCGACCGAAAAAATTGCAGCCTCTTGATGAGAAAGAGAGACTGAAGGTTTTGAGGGAGTCCCCGGAATTTAAGGAGTTGGATCAGGAGCTGAAAGAGTATTTGAAGAAGAAAGAAGATCTTTTTCATCCAGAGCCTCCCATCCCCTCACCAAAGGATGAAATGGACTTCGCTCATCTCAAGGACAAAGGAACTGAAAAAGTCATTGAACGGGTTTTGAGCTCAAAGGAAAAAATCTCTTTAGAGAAGCCTCTGGAGGAGAACCTTCTGTTGGGGATCAAGGGGCCTCTCGCCACTCGAAAAATCCTGGAGAGACCCAACCCCCCTCAGGTCAGGGTAAAGCTGGAAGTCGAAATCGAGTTGACACTCTACGTCTTGCCGAATGGGATTGTGGATCGGGTTATTCCATCGGTCAAAGGGGATACAGAATTAGAACGGATCGCCATCCAATACTTAAAGCAGTGGCGGTTCGCTCCCCTTCCAAAAGATCAACCTCAGGTGGAGCAATGGGGGACCATCCCCATTAAATTCAAGTTGCAATAAATTTGTGAAAAGGGGTCAGAGGAATTTTCCGGTGGAATGTCGGTATTGAGATGAAAAAAAAGCATTTTCTTCTTTTGATCCTTCTCCTTTTTTTATTCCTGGGATTTTTCACCTTCTTCGGGGACAGGGGAATACTTCACCTTGTTCGACTTCAGAAGGAACTCGACCGAATCAAGGACGTGAATGCCAAGATAGAAGAGGAGAATCGGAAGTTGAAAGAAGAGGTGAGGCGTCTTCAAAATGAAAAACGTTATATCGAAGAGATTGCTCGAAAGGAGTTGGGAATGGTGAAAGAAGGAGAGGTCATTTACCAATTTGACCTCCCGAATGATAAAAAAGGAAGTATGGATAAGAAATAGGACGAATGGCAGCGAATCCATCGAATAGGGGTCGTAACATTCGCTATCATTCGAGTCATTCGTTTAAGGAGCATTTAAGATGAAATATGAGGGGATGATTTTTCGACCACCCAGTGAGGCAGATAGCCTGATTCTCCAAGTGACGGTAGGGTGTTCCTATAATCGATGCACCTTTTGCGGCGCCTACCAAGGGAAATCCTTTCGGGTGAAAAGTTTTGAAGAGGTGAAAGAGGATATCGATGAGGTGAGCCCCCAAGGGCAATGGATTCGGAGAGTCTTTCTGGCCGATGGAGACGCCTTGATCATCTCTCAAAAAGAGCTTCTTCGGATTTTAGATTATCTCAAAGTGAAATTGAGAGGGCTCGAAAGAGTAGGGATTTATGCCAATGCAAAGGACATTCTTAGAAAGGGTGTGGATGAGTTAAAGGAGCTGAAAGGACTGGGCGTGGGCATCCTCTACCTCGGATTGGAGTCTGGAAATCCAGAGGTACTGAAA
>Ga0163209_1000903_pt1 | contig 12982 bp, 10 predicted proteins | sample Kivu_160m_FD_113538 | JGI IMG/M metagenome (GOLD analysis project Ga0163209, IMG submission 113538) | Freshwater microbial communities from Lake Kivu, Western Province, Rwanda to study Microbial Dark Matter (Phase II) - Kivu_160m | ecosystem: Environmental > Aquatic > Freshwater > Lake ...
ATCCGTGAGAGCAAGGCGCTGCTCGCGCGCTACAAGATTCCGCTCTTTGTCGACGCCTGCCGCTACGCCGAGAACTGCTATTTTATCCAGCAGCGCGAAGAGGGCTATCGCGGCAAATCGATCAAGGAGATCGCGCGCGAGTTGTTCTCCTATGCCGACGGCTTTACGATGAGCGCGAAGAAGGATGGCTTGGTGAACATCGGCGGCTTGCTGGCGGCGCGCGACCCTGCGCTCTTCGAGCGAATCCAGAATCGCCTGATTCTCACGGAAGGGTTCATCTCCTACGGCGGCTTGGCGCGCCGTGACCTTGAAGCGTTGGCACGCGGCTTGGAAGAAGCCGTCGATCAGGACTATCTCGCGTACCGCATCGGCCAGATGAACTATCTCGGCGAGCGACTGCTGGAGAACGGCGTGCCGATTGTCGAGCCGCCCGGCGGGCACGCAGTCTTTCTCGACGCCAGACGGTTCTTGCCGCACATCCCGCGGGAGCAGTACCCCGGCGAAGCGCTCGCGATCGCGCTCTACCTCGCCGGCGGCATCCGCGCGTCGGAAATCGGCAGCGTGATGTTCGCGCACAAGGACGCAGATGGGAGCGAGCAATACGCGCCGCTCGAACTGGTACGCCTCGCGATCCCGCGCCGCGTCTACACGCAATCGCATCTCGATTACGTCGCGGATGTGGTTTCCGATTTGTACCGGCAGCGCGATTCGGTACGTGGTGTGCGGTTTGTGTACCAATCGCCGCGCCTGCGGCATTTCACCGCGCGGTTTGAGCTCGTGTGAAAGGCGCCCATGGTCGAAATCGGCAATCGGCAGATCTTCAAAAACAGGGATGACTGGCGTGCGTGGTTGGCAGACAATCACGCTGTCGAAAAAGAAATCTGGCTCGTCCTGCACAAAAAACACACGGGCAAACAGAGCATCTCGTACGACGAAGCGGTCGAAGAGGCGTTGTGTTTTGGCTGGATTGACGGCATCGTCAAATCAATGGACGATGAGAAATATGCGCTAAGGTTCTCACCGCGCCGGGGTGGCAGCGTTTGGTCGGAAGCGAACAAGAAACGCGTTGCGCGGATGATCGAGCAAAGGCGAATGACTAAGGCGGGTTTGGTCAAGATCAAGGAAGCCAAAAAGAATGGCGAATGGGATAAGGCGGCGCAGAGGGAAGATGTAACCAATGTGCCGACGGATCTCCGGCGGGCTTTGCAGGCGAACAGGGCGGCGCAGCGGTACTTTGACGCGCTCGCGCCGTCGCACCAGAGACAATACATCTATTGGATCACGGATGCCAAAAAAGATGAAACGCGCCGGAGGCGGATTCAAGCAGCGCTCAGGCTCCTGCGGGAGAATAGGAAGCTTGGCATTGATACGCGGGTGACGGAAGGGCGTTGATGGCGAAAGATCCCGGCACCTACGCGCTCATAATCTTCCTGCCGCGCGCCAAAACGATTCGCGTTGGCGCGCTGGGAATGTTCAAGTTTCCGCGCGGCTATTACATCTACGTTGGCAGCGCGCTGAGCGGCTTGAGCGCGCGCATCGCGCGGTATCTCGCAAACGCTCGCCGATTGGACTCGCGGTCAGGCATCTTGCGGAACTTGCGCGGCGAACGTTTGCGACAGCGCCGGCGCGACAAGAAACGCTTCTGGCACATCGACTATTTGCTTGAGCACGCGCGCGTCGTGGATGTGTGGACGCGCGCAAGCGCGGCGCGGTTGGAATGTCGTTGGGCGCGCGCCGCGCTCGCGCTGCCAAACGCGCAGGTCATTGCTCCGCGTTTCGGCGCGAGCGATTGCGATTGTGCGGCACATCTGGTCCATCTGGCTCAGCGTCCGGCTGGGGCGATCGGTCTGTCGTCTGTGGTCTGACATCTGTTGTCTCTGTGTTTGCCAAAAGAATATGACTGTGCTAAACTAGGTAGCGTAACGCCCCTGTAGCTCAGTGGATCAGAGCAGCGGCCTCCGGAGCCGTGCGCGCGAGTTCGAGTCTCGCCAGGGGTACTTTCGTTTTCGTCCTCGTGTGATGGAGACGCCGATGAAAGCCCGAGTTGCAGTCCTCGCCGATTGCGCCAATATCACGGCCGATGGGAAACTGAATATCATGGGCGTCTTCAATGTCATCAATGCCCCGCAAGCGCCCGTGGTGCACAGCCAGATGCAAATCGTCTTGAGTCTGGTGCCCGATCCTTGGGAGACGAACACTACAGCGCCGCTCGAGATTCAGTTGGTGGATTCGGATGGGCGCGTTCTTTTCAGTGTGAAACGGCAAGTGGCCATCGGAGGGGCGCCGGCGGGCGAGCAAGCGACGGCGAATTTCCTTCTCGGCCTGAGCAATACGGTCTTTGACCGGTTCGGTTCCTTTGAGTTCAAGGTTTTGGCAAACGACGAACCTTTTGTCACGATTCCACTGATGGTTCAGCCAACCCCGGCCTCTTCGACGCCGGCAAAATGAGCGTCCCTTGGATGGGCAGTTGGATACCCGGAGGCAATAGCCAATGTCCGGGTATTTTTGTTTACGGGTTCAGGAGGAGTCCGATGCAATTTCAGCGCGCGTTTTCCGGCGCACCGTGGGAATCGAAAATCGGGTACTGCCGCGCCATCAGGGCAGGTGATCACATCTACGTGACTGGCACAGCGGCGGTCGATGAGAAAGGCAATGCCTATGCACCCGGCAACGGCTATGCTCAGGCGAGACGCTGCCTTGAAATCGTCGAGCGCGCGCTGCGCGAGCTGGGTGCCGAGCGCACGTCCGTCGTTCGGACGCGCATGTTCGTTACGGACATCTCGCGCTGGGCAGAATACGGCAGGGCGCACCAGGAATTCTTTGGCGCGAACCCGCCGGCGACGACGATGGTCGAGGTGAAATCGCTGATCGATCCCGCGATGCTTGTTGAAATCGAAGTAGATGCGGTGCCCTCCGAGTAGTCACGTTGGCGAAGGATTCACGAACGTTTAGCGCCCCGTGCGGCGATCTGGTTCCATAATCGAGAATTACAATGACCCTGCTTGAACGTCATCGACAACTCGGCGCGCGATTCTTTGACCGCGACGGATCCACCTTGCCGCGCGATTACGGCGACGTGCGCGGCGAATACGAAGCATTCGAAGCCGGCGCGGGGTTAGTGGACCTTGCGAATTTCGGCGTCCTGCGCGTCGAGGGACACGATCGCGTCGCGTGGCTGCACAAATTGGTCACGGTAAACGTGCAAGCGCTGGGAGACGGCGCGAAGACGTACGGATTGCTGCTCACCGCAAAGGGGCACGTCGCCGCCGATTTTGTCTTGTTGCGCCAGCCCGACGCGTTGTTGCTCTACGCGCGTTGGAGCGCCAAAGAGAAACTCTTCGCGAACCTGCGCCGCGCGATCTTCCGCGAGAAGGTGATGCTGACCGACGTGAGCGATGTGTATGCCATCCTAACGCTGCAGGGCGTTGGGGCGGACGCGATTTTGACCCAAACGCTGGGCACCTCCCTGGCACCTGGTGATTTCAGTTTCTCGGCAACCAAGTTCTTCGACAGTGAGTTGTTGATCGCCAACAACGCGCGCGCCGAGTCCGGCGGTCTCGACCTGTTGGTTGAGCGCCGCCATGTCGCGATATTGTGGGACATGCTGACTGCAAAGGGTGCGCGCCCGATCGGCTTTGACGCGCTGAATACTGCGCGGATCGAAGCCGGCATTGCATGGTACGGCGATGATTTCGACGAGACGATGCTCGCGCCTGAGGCACGGCTCGACGCGTTCATCGCCGAGAACAAGGGTTGCTACACCGGGCAGGAAGTCATCGCGCGCATAAGAAATCGCGGACACGTCGATCGCCTGCTGGCTCAGTTGCAAATCGCCGGTCAAGTCGTGCCGGAGCGTGGCGATCTTGTCTTCTCGGATGGACAGGAAACCGGCTGGGTCACGAGCGCGGCAATGTCGTTCACGCACAACGCGCCGCTCGCGCTTGGTTACCTAAGGCGAGAGGCGGCGCAGGAAGGCGCACGGGTGCAGATCGCGCGAGGAGAAGCGCGGTTAGATGCTGTGGTTGTCTGATCCCGAGGTCCAGTGAACGACTTGCCGTTTCAGCCACTGGTTTCTTTGCTCCGGCGTCCCAGGACCTGGGATGGTCTCGCGATCCTGTTCTTGGCGGCCTGGCCGTTCGTCTTCTTTTGGCGCGTGAGTCTGGGACAACAAGTCTTTGCTGGCGACGATATTACGAGTCTGTTTTTGCCGGCCGGCCGCTCCTTGGCGGCGGCGTTGGCAGAAGGGCGATTGCCTCTCTGGACGCCTGATTTGGGAGCTGGCTTTCCGATTTTCGCTGAGGGACATATCGCCGCGCTCTACCCGCCCAACCTGATCTTGTATTCTCTTCTCCCGACATCCCTCGCGCTCTCTTATTCGATCTTGCTCGATCTGGCTTGGGTTTCCGTCGGGATGTACGTCTTTGCGCGACTGTCTGAGTGCCGAATTGCCAGTGCGCTCTTGGCGGGGTTCATAATCGGTTTTAACGGTTTTATGCTCGCGCATGTTCAGCACGTAACGCTCCTTAACACGGCTTGCTGGCTGCCCTGGCTGCTTGCCCTCCAGATTCAGTACCAGCGCGCGTTGCACGCACGCCGAGCGAGCTGGTTTTTGTGGTTCCTGGGTGCAGCCCTCGTCATAGCTCTAGAGTTTCTGGGTGGATTCCCACAAATTGTAGCCATCAATCTGGGTATGTTCGCGGCGACCGGCCTATTCGCTCCGATGCTTTGGGAACACCCAGGAAGCGCAGCGGAGGTTCAAAAGAGAGCTACGTTTTCGGCATTCTTGAAGTCTCTTGGAATCACTGTTTTGTGTGCCTTGCTGGGAATTGGCATCTCAGCCGTCCAATGGCTGCCGGCAGCCGAGTTACTTGGATACTCTGTTCGCGCGGAGGGATTGGGCTTGGGTTTCTTCGCGAGTTATTCATTGGAGCCAAGTGCTTTGACGCAATTTGTATTCCCATTCCAGCAGCTGGGAACGCCATCGGTGTCCAATCTCGAGTTCTGGGCCTACATAGGACTGTTGCCGATCACGCTGCTGGGTGTGGCGGCGTTTCTGAAGCGCGATCCGCAAACATGGTTTTTTCTATTGATCGGTCTGTTGGTGTTATCTCTGACCCTGGGCGATTCAAATCCACTCTATGCGCTGTTCTCCTATGTCCCGGTCTTTAATCGTTTTCGTTCGCCGGCGCGTTTTCTCTTTCTCTTCATATTTGTGGCTGCGTTTCTGGCTGGGACAGGTTTCGAAGAACTGCTGCTTCGGCTACGCCAATCGAATGGCTCGAGCCGCGTGGTCGTCGTCTTGCCGGTGGCTGGAGTCATATCGGTGTTTGCCCTTATCGCAATCCAAGGTTCCCAGCCGGCAGAATTCTGGACAAACGCCTGGACACCAAGCGCATGGTTCTTTCTTGCGGTTGGCACAGTCCTCGTCGTTGTCGTGTTCGCTCAACGGATCAAGCATACTGAATTTGCGCTCGCGGTCTTGTCGCTCACGGTCTTTGACCTCGTGCTTTTTGCACAGCCTTTCGTGACCACCCTCGCCTCAGCAGCGCCGGCGGCGGAACTTGACCAAGTGCCGCGATCGGTTGGCATCATGGATGGCGCTCCGCCGCCCTATCGCGTGTACACCAATATCTTCAACGAGACTTTTCGCCCTAATCACCTTTTGATTTATGGTAAAGAGAGCCCACAAATCTATTCGCCTCTGGGATTGCAGAGAAATGAGAATTACCTTGCCAATCTCTCCTCCTCCATGTTGAATCTGCTCAATGTCCGCTACCTTGTGCAGCCAAGCGGACCACTGCCGCCGGAATTCTCTGAGCCGACGGCTTCTGTCGTTCTCGACGTTTTCCAAAATGAGATTGAGATTCCGCCGACACGGACGACCCAAGTCGAGATGACTTCCTATACGGACAAGACCGAGAATCTGCCGGATGGTCTTTTGGCCGGCGAGATTGCGCTCGCTTTAGCCGGTCAGAAATCGGTCGGATTGCCCGTTCGCATCGGGATTGAGACCGGCGATTGGGCGTATGCCGGGTTGGAAGCGCACGGCGGCGTCAAGCACAGCAAGCCGGCCCGTGCGCTCTCGTTCCCTGGCTACCTGCTTTCAATCAAGCAGTCATTCGATGGATTCAAATACGTTGCGCGATACGATTTCTCCGCTCCGCTCGACGTCACGAGCGTCCACGCGCGCTCTTATTTGACCGACGGCACCTTGACCATCGAAAGCATCTTGCTGAACGACCAGGCGGGCCGGTCGACTTCACTCGCCGCGTTGGCCCATCGGAACGATTTTGCCCTTGTGTTTCGGAGTCATGCCGTTGCCGTATTGGAGAATCGCGATGTGCTGCCGCGCGCTTTTCTGGTCCACTCGGCAGAAATTGTGAGTGATGAATCGACGCTGCCGTCGATGAGGAATCCAGATTTTCGACCGGATCGAGTCGTTCTACTGAACGACGGGCAGCCGCTGAAGGGCGATGACGTCGCGAATTCAGACAAAGTCTCGATCACCGAGTACAAACCGGAGCGCGTTGTCCTTCGGGTGGAATCAGAGACCGGCGGTTATCTGGTCCTCGCAGATTCTTGGTATCCGGGGTGGGAAGCATCCGTCGATGGAAAACGTACATCCATTGAGCGCGCGGACTATATTTTCCGTTCCGTGTGGGTGCCGCCGGGCGAACATACTGTTGTGTTTGAGTATCACCCGGCGTCGTTTGCCTGGGGTGCTGTGATCAGTCTATTGAGTCTGGTCTTGGTGGGTGTCTTGGGCATTGTAGGATTCCGCCGATGGAAAGAACCATGACGATGCCGCTCCTCCTCACCGAATCCGATGTGACTCGCCTCTTGACGATGCCCGACGCGATCCACGCGGTTGAAGACGCGCTGCGCGAAATGGGCGAGGCGCATGCGGTCAATCGCCCGCGCCAGCGCGTGCATGTGCCAAACGGCATTTTGCACGTGATGCCGGCCGGTTTGCCCTCGCGCGGTTATGTGGGGTTCAAATACTATTCCTCTTTTCGTGCCGGCACGCGTTTCTGGTTTCACCTGCTGGACGCGCACAACGGCGATCTGCTCGCCGTGATGCAGGCGGATCGATTGGGGCAGCAGCGTACCGGCGCGGCAAGTGGCGTTGCGACCCAGTACCTTGCGCGCGCGAATGCGTCGAGTGTGGGCATTATCGGCACGGGCTGGCAGGCGGAGAGCCAGTTACAAGCAGTTTGCGCGGTGCGCGAGATTCGCATAGCCTAATGCTACAGCCGCGAGGCGGAACATCGCAAACGATTTGCAGAAAGGATGAGTGCACTCTTGAAGGTGGATGTGCGCAGCGTCGATTCGGCAGAAGAAGCCGTACGCGAGGCAGAAACTGTCGTCACCGCGACCTCCACGCGCGAGCCGGTTTTGCGCGGCGACTGGCTCGCGCCCGGCGCGCACATCAACGCCATCGGCGCGAACCGTGCACAAGCCCGCGAGTTGGACGACGATGCCGTAATCCGCAGCGCGTTCGTTTGCGTAGATTCGATTGAACAGGCAAGGATGGAGGCGGGCGATCTGATCTCACCGATCGAGCGCGGCCTTCTATCATGGGCACGCGTACGCGAGTTGGGCGAGGTGGTTGCCGGCAAAGTGGTAGGGCGTGCGAACCACCATGACGTGACCTTGTTCAAGTCGGTAGGTATTGCGCTGGAGGATGTGGCGGTTGGCGCATGGGTGTACGAACGCGCCCGCGAGCACAAAGTCGGCAAGGAGGTCTCACTGTGAAGATCATCGTCTGCATCAAACAGGTTCCGTTCATCGATCAATTGAAATTCGATCCGGCTTCCAAGCGGGTGATTCGCGATGGTGTCGAGAGTGAGATCAACCCCTTCGACAAGCGCGCGATCACGAAAGCAATTGAGTTACGCAAGCAGTTGGGCGGTGAGGTGACCGTTGTCACGATGGGCCCGCCGCAAGCGAAAGACGCGTTGGTAGAGGCACTGGCGATGGGTGCGGACCGCGCGGTGCATCTGCTCGGGCGGGAGTTTGCCGGCGCAGATACACTCGCAACGGCGCGGGCGCTCGCGCTGGCGTGCCGGAGGATCGGCTACAATTCGATCTTCTGCGGCAAGTATTCCGCGGACGCCGAGACGGCGCAAGTTCCGCCGATGCTCGCCGAATTCCTGGATTTGCCGCAAATCGGCGGCGTCACCCGGTTAGAAGTTACCCAAGACGGCAAGCGGCTGACCGCGACGCGCGAGTTGGACGACGGGTTTGAAACGCTTGAATGCGCGCTGCCGGCGGTCCTCAGCGCGGCGGAACGGCTCTGCAAGCCGATCAAGGTCGCTCCGGCCGATTTGGAAGCCGGCAAGCAAAAGCCGATCGAAATGTGGGGCGCGGCAGATTTGGCGAAGGATGCGAGCGCGTTCGGGCTTGCCGGCTCACCGACGTGGGTTGAGGGAATCGAGACGCTTGAGCCAAAGCGCAAGCGCATCGTTCGCCGCGCGGAAGGAAATGGGGATGCGGTCGCTCAGGAGATCGTGCGCAATCTTCTCTCGGAAGGTCTGTTCGGCGAATGGAAGTCCAAACCGCGTGAGGCGATCAAGCCCAGCCGTCACAAGTCAGCCATCAGCCGCCAGAATGCAATATGGGTCGTCGTGGAATTGATTGAGGGGGGAGTTCGCCCGGTGACATTCGAGCTCCTGGGGCGCAGCATTCAATTGGCGGAGAAACTTAACTTGGAAGTTGCGGCGATCCTGGTTGGGCACAAAGCCGGCCAGTACGCCAAAACACTCGCGGCGCACGGCGCCGAACGTGTGCTTGTGGCAGACCACGCGGCGCTTGCGGCTTACTCGACTGAGACGTACACGGCGATTCTCGCCGAAGCAATTCGCAAGCATAATCCATACGCGGTGCTCTTTCCATCGACCGCGAACGGCCGCGACCTCGCGCCGCGAGTCGCCGCACGATTGGAGGCCGGCTTGACCGGTGATTGTATTGGACTGGAGATCGACGGGCAGGGGCGACTGGTACAGCTCAAGCCCGCGTTTGGAGGCAATATCGTCGCGCCGATTCTGACCAAGACGCGTCCGGCGATGGCGACGGTGCGACCCGGCATGCTGCAAAAAGCCGAGCCGGATTTCTCACGCCAGGTGACGATTGAGACATTGCCGACCGAACAGCTTCCCGAGCCGCGCGCGCGCGTGATCGGCGTGGAGATGAACGCGAGTGCGGGCGTTGCGCTCGACAGCGCGGACGTGATCGTTGGCGTAGGCATGGGTATCGGCGGTGCTGAGAATCTTGCGGTGGTGCAAGGACTCGCGGCGGTGCTCGGCGCACCGGTCGTCGCGACGCGCCGCGTGGTCGACGCGGGCTGGTTGCCGCGGCAGGTGCAAATCGGCTTGACCGGCCGCTCGATTTCGCCGCGGCTGTACGTGTCGCTCGGCATCAGTGGCAAGTTCAACCACGTCGTCGGCATTCAGCGCGCGGGTCTGATCCTTGCGGTCAACAACAATCCGGACGCGGATATTTTCAAGCAGGCGGACTATGGCATTGTCGGCGATTGGGCGCAGGTGGTACCTGCGCTGGTGAGGGCGCTGAGGAAGGCACACCCGTAGATTCGATTTGGGTTTCGCCTTCTCACGCTTGTATGCTATAATCTTTGTCGATGTTTTCCTCGCGCCAGTCTCTGATCGTGCATTTCCTCGCGGCCCTCGCGCTGACGAGCGCGCTTGCCCTGATTGGTTGTCGCTCGATTGTATCGGACATCACGCGCGAACTGCGTCTCAACCTCGGGACTGAACCGGCGACACTCGATCCCGCGCTGGCGAACGACCCTGGCTCGCAGCAAATCGAGCGGATGATCTTTCTCAGTCTGGTCGACCTGGATGCCGCGACCGGCGCGCCGCAGCACGCGCTCGCCACGTCGTGGGCGGTTTCCGCAGATGGCTTGATTTGGGAATTCAAGCTGCGCGACGACGCAGTGTGGGTGCGCTACGTCCCGGCTACGGATAAGATCGAGACCAAGCGCGCGGTAACGGCACAGGACGTCGTCTACAGTGTCCGCCGCGTCTTCGACCCACGGGTTGGCTCTGGCTTCGCGCCGCTGTTCGCGCCGCTGATCCGCGGCGCGGAGCAGTTGCGCGCGGCAGACCCCAAGAAGACGACCGATGCCGACTGGCAGAGGTTGTTTGCCAATCTCGGCGTGCAGGCAACGGACGATACTACCGTGCGCTTTACGCTGACACGGCCGGCCAGTTATTTTCCGAGTATTGTCGGTACGTGGCTCGTCCGGACCCAGCCGCGCGAATCGGTCGAAAAGGGCGGGTCGGTTTGGACAGAGCCGGGCGATTTGTGGACGAACGGCCCTTTTGTCCTCGAACGCTGGTCGCATGATCGCGAGATCATCTTGCAAAAGAATCCGTACTGGTACGATGCCGGCAATGTGCGCATCGACAGCATCCGCCTGGAGATGATCGCGGACACCGCTACCGCGCTGGATGAGTACCGCAGTGGCGACCTCGATTCGCTCGATCCGTACGGCGGACTGACGCCGACCGATTACGATCGGTTGAAAGAAGACCCGGTCTTTAGCACGCAGCTGCAAATCGTGCCATCGCTCTGCACGCATTACTATGGCTTTAACACGACGAAAGCGCCGTTCAACGACGCGTTGGTGCGCAAAGCATTCACCGCGGCCGTCGACCGCGAGACGCTCGTGACGTCTGTGGTCAAGCTGGGTGAGCCAGCGCGCTGGCTCACCCGCGCCGGCGTGTTTGCCTCGCCGGATATCTCGGACACCCTCGGCGTGCAGACCGCGTTCAACGCGAACCAGGCGCGCGAGTATTTGAAACAGGCCGGCTATGACAAGAAACGTCTGCCCGCCATCACGTTGGCGGTCAACACCAATGACATGCACGAGCTGATTGCCGATACGGTCGTTCAGATGTGGAAGAACAATCTCGGCGTCGAGGTCACGACCAAGACATTCGATTGGAAGAGCTATCTGCAGACTCTGCATGACGATCCGCCGCAGATTTTCCGGTTCGGCGTGTGCGGATACTTTCCAGATGCGGGCAACTTTCTCGACGCTTTCCGTACGGGATCGCCGGACAATTACACGCGCTGGCACAGCCCCGCGTACGATCAGGCCGTCGATGCCGCGGCGCGCGAGGTGGATGTGGCGAAGCGGCGCGCGCTCTATCGTTCTGCCGAGAAGATGTTGGTGGAGGACAACGCGGCCATCGCGTCGCTTTGGTGGTCAACGCGCGCAACGCTGACGCGTCCCAACGTCCAGCGAACCTACGCGATCACCGACGGGTATGAGCGCTTTGACACCTGGAGCATCCAATAATCTCGAATTTAAGAGTGCAGTCAAATGCCCCTTGACAAGAATGCTAACCCTGAGTAACATGGGCGCAATTCAAATAGCTCCGCTTACCCCTAAGGATGGGAATCATGTCGAATGATAATGGAAATCGATGGCTGATCGGGATCGTCCTGATCCTGGTCATCGCGCTCGTCGGCGCGATCTGCGTCGGCGCAGGCGCGCTGGTGATCATGACGCAGCAGCCGGCGGTGACGCAGAATACCGGCTCGGCTCCGCAGGCGGGCGTGACCCGCTTGCCGGGGGGACCTTCGTCTGGCAGCAAGAATGTCTTGCGGCTGCCGGGTGGCAACGGCGGCGGCGGTGATCCGCCCACGCTCGATCCGGCGCTCACGGGAGATGCCGAATCCGCGGTGTACGTCGTAGAGATTTTTAGCGGCCTGGTAACCCTGGATCGGAACCTCAAAGTGGTGCCCGACATCGCCAAAAGCTGGGACATTAGCGATGATCGTATGACGTATACCTTTCACCTCCGCGACGATGTCAAATTCCACGACGGGCGCCCAGTCACTGCACAGGATTTCAAGTACTCGTTTGAACGCACGGCCGATCCGGCGACAGCGTCACCCACGGCGGACACGTATATTGGCGATATTGTCGGAGTCGAAGACAAGCTGAATCGCCGGGCCGCTCAAGTGAGCGGTGTAAAGGTGATCGACAACTATACTCTGCAAATCACCATCGATCAGCCCAAAGCATACTTCCTTGCGAAGCTGACGCAACCGGCCGCCTTTGTCGTCGACAAGAACAACGTCGAGCGCGGCGGGCGCACCTGGACCGACAAGCCGAATGGCACCGGCCCCTACAAGCTGAAGGAATACGTTCGCGGGCAGCGGATCATCCTCACCAAGAATGACAGCTACTATGGCGATCCCCAGCCGCAGGTGCAGGAGGTGGATTATATCCTGGGCGGCGGCTCATTCATGACGATGTATGAGAATGGGGACCTCGATTCGACGGCGGTCAGTATCAACGATATTGAGCGCGTGAGCGACCCGAACAGCCCATTGAACAAGGAATTGTTCATTGGTCCGGAATTGAGCACATTCTTTATCGTATTCAATGTCCACAAGCCGCCGTTCGACGATGTCAACGTGCGTAAAGCGTTTGCGCTTGCCATCGATCAGCAAAAGGTGAATGACGTTGTCTTTCACAAGATGCCGGTGGTGGCCAACTCGATCCTGCCGCCGGGCATGCCGGGTTACGTCGACCCAGAAGCTCCCCCAGCGTATGATCCGGCTCAAGCCAAACAACTGCTGGCGCAATCCAAATACGCCGGCAAGATGCCAGACATTACGTGGACCACGACGGGTCAAGGCGGAGCAGCGGCGCAGGATGTCCAGGCGATCACCGCGATGCTCAAAGACAATCTGGGCGTCGACGTGTCGATCCAGCAGACCGATTGGGCGACCTTTATCGGCCAGTTGAACGACCCGGCGAACAATACGTACCAAATCTTCGACATCGGCTGGATCGGCGACTATGCGGACCCGCAGAATTTCCTGGACATTCTCTTCCACAGTGGCAGCACTCAGAACTGGGCGGCTTACTCCAATCCGGACGTCGACAAGCTGCTCGATCAAGCCGGCATCGAGAAAGATTCGGCACCCCGGTTCAAGCTCTATC
>Ga0163209_1000907_pt1 | contig 12926 bp, 9 predicted proteins | sample Kivu_160m_FD_113538 | JGI IMG/M metagenome (GOLD analysis project Ga0163209, IMG submission 113538) | Freshwater microbial communities from Lake Kivu, Western Province, Rwanda to study Microbial Dark Matter (Phase II) - Kivu_160m | ecosystem: Environmental > Aquatic > Freshwater > Lake ...
CGGCTCCGTAAAGCATGGTTGTTCCGACATGCACCTAGAATAGCATCAATCATCAAGACACCGTCAATATGACACTTTCGCTGTGGCATTACCCTATGACATTATCGCTGTGGCTCCACAGAGGGTAACCGCAACCTTGACAGCCAACCAGCGTCGAATAGGCTATAGGCTCTTGCTGAAAACAGAACAAGCAGGCAAGTACAAGGCCCGCGCGGCCCTGACGCCGCGGTGCCTGTTCGCCTGTACAACCAGGAGGTCGAGATCATGGTCCCCATAGCACTCAGTTTGGCAGCGTTGCTCGGCGTCAGCCCTCTCTCCGCCCCCGACTCCCTCATCGTCCCGATGTGGGCGGACACTTCGGTCGAGATCGAGGCAATAGTGTTCCCCCCGGCCGGGGCGGTGCTGCCGTTGTTCTACCAGATTGCATGGGGCGACGGTGATACCCTCGACTGGACCGAACCGCTGCGTGGCCTGACCGATATCAGTCGCTACCACACGTATCGGACGCCGGGCATATATGCCGTTTCGGTCCGGGCGAGGGACTCGCTGGGCCGGACTTCCGCCTGGGGCCGGGCGCTCGGCATCCGGGTACTGCCCGAACCGATACAGAAAGGCGTCTTCCCCACGGAGGACCCGATCGTCGCGTCACCGACGCTTGACCTGCACGGGAACATCTACGTCGGTGACGAAGGCGGATCGTTCTACTCCATCAACGCCGTGACCGGCGAACAGCGCTGGATCTTCAAAGCCAAGGACGCCATCTACGGCGCTGCGGTGGTCGGTTCGCGCCTGGCGAAGCGCCCTGCTGGCTGCAATCCACTGGCGCTCTTGTGGCCGCGCAAGGAAACGGCCACCGACCTCATCTATGTGGTCTCGCTCGACTCGAACCTCTACTGCCTGGACACGACTGGCAAACAACTCTGGTCGACCCACATCGGCGATGAGATCTACGGCACCCCTGCACTGGGCGCGGACGGCACCATCTACGTAGCGACCGACAAAGGCACGCTCGCCGCTGTCGCACCGGACGGCAAGCTGAAGTGGCGTTTCCAGACCGGCGACGAGATCGCCGGCTCACCGACCGTCGGCTCCAATGGTCTCATCTACGTTGCCTCCGACTCGGTCTACTGCGTCGATGCCCAGGGCCGCCGGAGCTGGGCCTTCGGAGCGCCCGAAGGCGACTACTTCTTCGCCTCGCCCGTCGTCGACGAAGACGATGTTGTTTATGTCGGCAACAACGACGGCTACATGTACTGCCTCGGACCGGACGGACGCCAGCAGTGGCGCGCCCCGGCGCCGGATGGCGACGAGATTCGGCCAGAGGCCGTCGTCGGGCCGGACGGCGCGCTCTACTTCGGAACCGACGGCGACTACCTCTGCCGCATGACGCCGGACATATCGCCCACAGTGTTTTATGAGGCACTCGACATCCTCGTCGCCACCGCTGCGACCAGCGACAAAGGGACGGTGTATACCCTGCCCGACGACGGCATACTCGTTGCCAAGGCCGCCAGCGGCCGCCTGCTCTGGACCCGGGAAGTAGCATCCGGCGACAAAGAGGTCTACTACTCGTCTTCGCCGACGATCGGACCGAACGGTATTATCTACGTCGGCTCGTGGGACGGCGGCCTGTATGCCTTCCGTGCCGACGGCCCGCCTGCCAACACGAGCTGGCCCCAATACCGGCACGACCCGCAGCACACCGGCCGCGCGGGTTCGAGGGCCGGGCACTAGAACCCCTGGATTCCGTGAGTCCACTTCAAAGGAGCAACCATGCTTGACATCTATGTCGCACCGGGACGCGCCTTCGACCGTCTGAAGGAGAAGCCGAACTGGCTCATCCCGATTATCATCGTGCTGCTCTTCAACATGCTGTTCGTGCTCGTGTCGAGCAACTACGTCGACTGGGAGAAACAGCGCCAGACCGCGATTGACCGCATGCGCGAGCGCAACATGACGGAAGAGCAGATCCAGGAGGCAACCAAGGGCATGGAGAAATTCTACTCCAACCCGGCGATGCGCTTCGGTGTGCCGGCGGCAAGCACCCTGTTCGTCACGGTGATTGCTGCGCTCTTCCTGGCGGTTATCTACAACGTCAGCCTGCCGTTGTTCGGCGGCACCGGTGACTTCAAACGAATGTGGGCGATCGTCTGCAACGCAAGCCTGGTGGCAGTGCCGGCGATGATCATCCGCGGCGGGCTGGTGCTGCTGAAGAAGTCTGCCGAGGTGTCGACTGGCCTGCTGGCGGCGGCGCCGGGCATCAAGCAGCCCTTCCTCAAAGGACTGCTGGCCCAGCTCGATATCTTCGATTTCTGGAAGTTCCTGCTCATAGCCATCGGGCTGAAGATCGTGTTCGGACTCAAGGGCTCCAAGTCCTATACGCTCGTCTTCGCCGTCTGGCTGGTGGTCATGCTGCTACTGGCGCTGCTCGGGATGGGCGCCGGGAGGTAGACCATGCTATTCCTGCTGCTAGCGCTGGTTTCGGCAACGCCCGACACGCTCGAACTCTCGCTCGCCCAGGCCCTCGACCAGGCACTAAAGCACAGCCCGGCCGCGACCCAGGCTTCGGTTTCCAGGGCCACGAGCGGCATCCGTGTCGGCCAAGGCATCAATGCCCTGCTGCCCGCTGCCAACGGCTCGCTCGAATACGGCAAGTCAACGGTCAAGACCGCTTTCGGCGATACCACGAGCCAAGGCTGGACCGGGTCGCTTACCATCAATCAGGTCGTGTTCGACCCGCAGGTCTTCGCCGGAGTGGCAACATCGTTCGTCAACGCCGCGTACTACCGATACGATGCGCGGGACAAAGAAGCGAAGCTCATCTACGACGTAACTCAGAGCTACCTTGGCCTGCTTGGCTCCCGCCTGCTGCGGGACGCCGCCGCCTCAGCGCTGGACCGCGCGAACGACAACCTGCGGCTCAACCAGGAGAAACTCCGCCTGGGTGCGGCATCGAAGATCGACGTCATGCGCTCCGAGGTCGCCCGGTCCCAGGCCGAAATATCCCTGCTCCAGGCTGACAACGGCCTGGCCACGGCCAACGCCTCGTTTCTGGCAACCGCCGGCATCAGCGACAATGTTACGGTCAAACCGACCGAGGCGATGACCGAACCCGCCGCGCTCGTGGTCGACGACCCGGAGCAGTTGGTGGCGGAAATCGAGACCCGCAACCCGTCCGCGAAGCTGGCCAGAGACGCAAACACAATCGCTACCATCAACACCATCGGCACGGTCGGCGGGATTATGCCCTCGGTCTCGGTTTTCTGGCGTTCGCAATACCCCAACACATCGACGGCTGCCCCGGAGATGCCGAAGAGCATCAAAGCATGGGACGACAAGGACGTCGTGACGACCGGTATCGGGCTCTCCTTCCCGCTGCTTGATCTCAAGGCATTCGCGCTCAACATCGCCAGCGCCGTCAACGGCTCGCGCCAGGCCCGGGCCGCGGCCCTGTCCGTCCGGTACCAACTCCGCGCCGCCGCGACAACCGCCGTCCTTGGCTACAAGGAAGCCCAGCAGCGCTACCAATACGCCAAGGCCAACCTCGACCTGAACCAGGAACTTCACCGCCTGGCAACCGAACAGCAACGACTGGGCGCCATCTCGCTCATCGACTTCTTCAGCGTCGAGACCGCGCTCGAACAGGCGAATGCTACCTATATCACGGCGCTGACCGACACCTATGTCCAGGCGGCGCAGATCAGCTACCTGCTCGGCCGCACCCGGCCAGAAACCAAGTAGAAGGGAATCCGGATGAAGAAACCCACGCGCACAGTCCTCATCGTCGTTGCGATCGTGGTCGTAGTCGGGCTCATTGTCGTGGCCAACCTGAAGAGCAAAACCGGCGGCGGCACCGAGGTCGAAACGCAGAAAGTGAAGTACGGTTCGATCCTCTCCAAGGCATCGGCCACCGGCGCGCTGCGCGCCAAAGCCCAGGTCAACCTGCAGTCGCAGGTTATGGGCGTCGTGGACAAGCTACCCGTGAAAGAAGGCGATTGGGTCGACCGCGGCGACCTGCTGCTTGAACTCGACCGGCGGAGCTACGAGGCGAACATGCTCCTCGCCAAGGCGCGCCTCGAGCAGGCGCGGCAGAGCTACGTCCGGGTCGAAAGCCTCTATGTGGCAAAGCTGGTGGCAAGCGAGCAGCACGAGGCGTCCAAAGCGGCCTACGAAATGGCCAAGGCCCAATACGACGCAGCCGCGGACCAGTACGACAAGACCGTCATTCGGGCCCCGATCTCCGGGACCGTCGCCCAGTTGAACATCGAGGAAGGCGAAGCGGTGATGATCGGCACTATGAACTACTCCGGCACGGTGCTGATGGTCCTCGCCGACATGTCGCGAATGCAGGCGCTGATCGACGTCGACGAAGCCGATGTTGTGTCGGTGGCGCTCGGCCAGCCGGCCCAGGTCTTCGTTGACGCGCTCCCTGATACGTCGTTCGCGGGACACGTCACCAATATCGCCTACATGCCGACTCAGAACGTCCTCAGCGCAACCCAACAGACCACGACGTTCGAAGTCGAGGTAACGCTCGACAACACCGCCCCGGCGCTGCGACCCGGGATGAACGTCCGCGCCGAAATCACAACTGCCGAACTCGACAGCGTTCTCGTCATTCCAGTGCAGGCCTCGGGCCGCCGCGATGTCAAAGGCACGGAGACTGAAACCGTCTTCCTGGTCAAAGACGGCAAGGCAGTGCTGACCCCGATCCGGACCGGCAAGACCAGCGAGACTGAAATGCAGGTCACTGAGGGTCTCCAGCCGGGCGACGAGGTCATCACGGGCCCCTACAAGACGCTATCGAAGCTGAAGGATGGCGACCGGGTGGCCGCCAAACCGGCCAAAGACAGCCTGCCCGACTAACGTCGGAAATCCGAATGACGAAGCTCGAATGACGAAACTAACCGGAGCATATCACTTCCGAATCCGGCCTTTTCGCCATTCGGACTTCAGTCGGAATTCGAGTTTCGAGCTTCGTCATTTGTCCTCTCAGGCATGCTGATTCGCACCGAGAACATCACCAAGACCTACCTGACCGGCGCGGTCGAGGTACCGGCGCTGGCCGGCGTCACGCTCGAAATCGACAAGAGTGAGTACGTCGCCCTGATGGGCCCATCCGGTTCGGGCAAGTCCACCCTGATGCACCTGCTCGGCTGCCTCGACACGCCCACCTCGGGCCGCTACTGGTTCAATGGCAGGGACATCTCAACCCTCGATGACATCGAACTCGCTCATCTGCGCAACCGGGAAATCGGCTTCGTCTTCCAGTCCTTCAACCTGTTGCCGCGCCTCTCGGCCCAGGCCAACGTCCAGCTCCCGATGCTCTACGCCGGCCTGCCGGTCCGCGAACGGCAGGTGCGGGCCGCCGAACTGCTGGAAATGGTCGGCTTGAAGGACCGGATGACGCACAACCCCAACGAGCTCTCGGGCGGCGAGATGCAGCGCGTGGCAATCGCCCGGGCCTTCTCCAACCGCCCGTCGGTGGTGCTCGCGGATGAGCCGACCGGCAACCTCGACTCGAAGACCGGGGTCGAGATAATGCGCATCTTCGGTTCCCTTGCCGAACAGGGCAACACGATAATCCTCGTGACCCACGACCAGTCGGTGGCCGACCACGCCCGACGCATCATCCACCTGGCGGACGGGAAAGTAGTATCCTGAGGCAGGTACGAAGGACAAAGTGATAAGGACAAACCAGGACGGAAACTCAAGGGACAAGGGCCCGGGTTTCCCCCTTTGTCCCTCGCTCCTTGCTTTGTCCTTCGTCCTTGATACTTTGTCCTTGTCGCCATGCGCCTAGTCGAGCTCCTCCGCCTCTCGCTCGAGACCTTCCGCACCCACCGGATGCGCTCGTTCCTTACCGCGCTCGGCATCATCATCGGAGTGATGACCGTCATCGCCATCGTCTCACTCATCCAGGGCATGAACTACGAAGTCGAGAAGCAGATATCGTCGCTCGGCTCCAATACTGTCTTTGTCCAGAAGTTCGTCTTCGGGATGGGCCGCGTCGACTGGGACGAGATTAACAAGCGGCCGAGCCTGACCATGGAAGACGCTCTCGCCATCAGCCAGTTGCCGACCATCGCCAAGGTCGCGCCCTCGCGCAGCCGGAGCGTAGGCAAGATCACCTGGCGTGGCAACAGCGTAACGAACGTCAACATGAGCGGCTCGACGCCGGCGCTTTCTGTGGTCGGCAACTACCAGGTCGAAACCGGCCGATTCATCAACTCCGACGACAGCCTGCGCCGCCATTCGGTTTGCGTGGTCGGCGGCTACATCGTCGACAACCTCTTCCCATACGAGACTCCACTCGGTAAGCGGCTGGTGCTGGACGGCAAGAGCTTCGTTATCGTCGGCGTACTCGCGCGCAAGGGTAGCTTCCTCGGCCAGAGCCAGGACAACACCATCATCGTTCCGATAACCACCTTCGAGAAGAACTTCGCGCCAGGCCGCGGTATCGGAGAAATCCAGTACAGCATCGGCGTAGCAGCGACACCGAAGAAAGGCGTGGTTCAGGAAAAGGCGATCGACGATGTCCGCGAACTCATGCGGCGCCGCCACAAACTCGGCTATGACAAACCGGACGACTTCAGCATCATCACGCAGGACACGATCCGTGATATCTACCGTAACATCACACGGGTCGCATACATAGTGATGATTGCCGTCGCCGCAATCTCGCTTCTCGTGGGCGGCATCGGCATAATGAACATCATGCTCGTAGCAGTGGCCGAGCGTACCCGCGAAATCGGCCTGCGCAAGGCACTGGGCGCAACCAACCAGGACGTGCTCTGGCAATTCCTGCTTGAGGCGGTGATGCTCTCGCTGGTCGGGGGCGCCATCGGCGTCGCCCTTGGACTGGGAATCGCCAAAGTCGTTGAACTCACTGCACATCTGAAGGCAGCCGCCCCGCTCTGGACGATACTCGTCGGTGTCGGCTTCTCGGCCGGGGTCGGTATCTTCTTCGGCATCTACCCCGCTTCGCGCGCCGCGCGCCTCAACCCGATCCAGGCCTTACGCTACGAGTAGGCTCGCGGCGACAACATGAATGAGCTGTCATTGATTGGGACCGTTTCCCAAGCCGCCGGGCGCGAACCGCATGTGCCAACTGCCTACCAGCCTGTAACTTAGCCGATATTCACCTATTGACAGCCGAAAGTCGTTGTCCTATAATTAGTTATGCCAATTCGTGAATTCCGTTGCGACATCTGCAACCACGAATTCGAGGAACTTGTCTTCAGTAAGCGCGACGAGGATGATCTCAACTGCCCCAAGTGCGGCGCAGAGAAGCTCACCCGCTGCTTCTCGGCGTTTGCGGTCGCCGGGGCTGAGAAGAAGGTCTCATCCTCGTCCAAGTCCTGCGGCCAGTGCAGCTCGCACAGCTGCAGTACGTGTGGCTAGAGGAGGGCAGACATGACGATAACGAAAGCCGACCTGGTCGAGACACTCTCTCGCCAAGTCCATCCCACTATCACCAAGCGTGACGTAGGCAAGCTCGTCCAGCTCTTTATCGACGAGATCTGCAAGATGCTCCTGGAGGGTAACCGCATCGAAATCCGAGGCTTCGGCGTGATGTCGACGAAGCTCCGCAAACCCAAGGTCGCCCGTAACCCGAAGACCAAGGAACCGGTGAATATCCCGCCGCGGCGCGTGCCGGTGTTCAAGGCCTCGCGGCTCCTCAAAGCAAGTCTCATGAAGGGAGGCCAATAGATGCCTTGTGGCAGAAAGCGCAAGCTATCCAAGATACGGCGCCACAAGTACAAGAAGCGCATCAAGGCGATGCGCCACAAGAAGAAGCTGCGCTAGGCCGACGGCGGCTGTCGTCGGAATGGGCTTGGCCTGTTTCACTCTGCGAGTCGCCTGACCTTCAGATGATTCAGCCGGGACGCGCCACGCGTCCCGGCTCGCTTCTCTGATGGCGATCATCTACTCCGCTCAACCGCGGCTCCCGAGCGCCTCTGCCTCCACCGAGCCCCATGCAACTCCCCAAGCTGCATCCTCAGTTGCCCTGCAGGCGATGCCCTCTGCGTCTCAGGGGACTCAACTCCAGACTGCCTTGTAGACAATTCCGCTGGTACTTCGGCAGACAGCCTGCGGTGCTCCCGTCCAGGTGGCCCGGCAAACCACCCTCGGAGTTGCTTGCAGGACTGCTGTCCGAACTACTCAGTAAGCAGCATCCGGGGTTGCACGGGGAATGACGCAGGAGATAATGTGCCGGACGAACTCGGGGACACCCTGGTGGGCCGTCCCCTGGGTGGGGGTGTCAGTTTCGCGGCATCCGGCCTAACGCCTCAAGCCACAAGTAGATAGGCCCGAAAACCCGCGCCCGCGCCATCCTACAGCTTCGTAGAATCGCCGACTGGCAGACGCCCCGCAGGGATGGCCGCCACGATTCAAGAGGCGGTCCGTCGACCGCTCCTGACCGGCCCGCTATCTACGGTCTACTTGCCATCTACCTCGTCACTACCGCCCTCTTCACCGACCCTGGAACGTGCCTGCCCGGCAGAATGTCAGTGTGGCGATCTGACGGTGGGCGACGGAGCCACCCCGTCCTCGTCGCGTACCTGCACCGGAGCCGCGCGATAGATGACACGGAGGCGGGCCTTGGCCAGCACCTCTGACAGGCCCTGGAACCTCCTGAAGCCGACCTCCCGGGTCATGCCATCCTTGAACAGCAACCCGTAGTTGTGGCCGTGTCCCAGCCGCAGCCAGTCCCGCACATGGTGCGTCACGTCCATTGCCAGCGACTTGTGTCGGCCGGCAATGCAAACAAACAACGCGGTGCTTGTAGTGTCATAGTCGCCGCCACGTTTCCGCCACGGGTAGTCCCACCGCACGTTCTCGCGCGACCATGGCGTCGTGAGCCGCCGCGTCTCGATGGCTGTGGTTTCGGCGATGTCGCAGGGAACGACGATCTGGGCGTAGTAGACGTAGCTGGATTCGGGCAGTGCCGACAGGTCGAACCGGGCCAGCAGCCGGGCGAACCCATCCTTCTGAATGCAGGCAATCGGGCCGATTGGCACCGACAGCGTATCAACTGCGCTGGCCAGCGCCGTAAGCAGCAGGAGTGCCGTCACCATTCGCTTCATCACTTCCCCCTCACGTAGACAACTCGACTCACCTTGTCCTCGTTCGCGGCGCTCAGGCGGCAGAAGTAGACGCCGGACCCGACCTTCCGCCCCTTCACGTCCAGGCCGTCCCACGTCAGCCAGCTTCTTCCCGGCGGTGCCTCCGCGTTCAGCAACGTCTGCACGTGCCGGCCGGTCACGTCATAGATCCTGACGACCAGTCTCTGTTGCCTCGGGTTGGACAGCATGACGCGCGTAGCCGATGAGAAAGGGTTGGGCCGGTACTGCCCAAGCGCCAGCGGGAAGTCCAGCGCACTGGGCTGCCACTGCCCGCCTTCGCCCGGCTCCTCCGTCAGCCAAGGTACGTAATCGACATTGCCATCGAACTTCAACGGGTCGGGCGGGCTTTGTCCCCACCAGTTCAGTCGGGCCATGACCGGCTGTATCTGCGACAGGTTGAAATTGGCCACGTTGAGTACCGAGTTGTCGATCGTGTTATACCCGCTGACCATCGGCACCAGCATAGTCCCCAGGTCAGGGTACGACTCGTACCCCGCCACCACTCCGTAGTTGTGATCTGCGATCACACACGATTCGACAGCAGGGCATGCGCCTTGCAGACAGCAGAGACCGATGCCGCAGTTCCCTTCGATCTCGTTGTGGCCGTAGATGCGTGGTGAACTCGCCCCGCAGTCTATGCCTCCCTGACCATATCCGCATATAGTGTTGCCCACAATGTCGCCCAGCGGCTGCGGCGGCACGCCCGAGATCCACCAGCAATGGACGCCGTATGCCGAGGTCGGTCGCGAGTTCACCAACCGGTTGCCGGCGATGACGGCCGCAGGCGTACCCTCTATCCAGATTCCGTAGTCCGCGCTGTTGGAGAATTCGTTCCCCGCTATCACGCAGGGGCACGATGCCGCGGTCACGTTGCTCACGAAGACGTCGTAGCACCCGTTACCGGTGAAGCCACAGCTCTCTACCACCGACGTGGGCGTACGTATGCTGGTTATGGCGCCAACCGGGCAGCAGTCGGTGAACCTGTCTCCTGAAGCCTCCAGTGATGCGCAATCCGTCACGGCCAGGCCTTCTGAAGCGCCGGCGATGTTGCAGCCAACGACCGCCGCGCACCCGCTGTCCACGCGCAGGCCATCCCAAATCTGACCTACCTCCTCGGGCTCGAAGTAGGTCGGGGCCGAGCGCGTCCCCGTGGCAGTGAGCGAGCCGCCACGCACGGTAATGCCCTTGCCCGCAGTGTCGTAGACTGCCTGCACCCAGGTGCCCGGTTGGACTGTAAGACTATGGTCGGCCACCTCGAGGTCACCCCACAACTTGTACCTTCCCCACCAGTACAGGTCGTGTCCGGCAGAACACAGAACATGTCCGACCGGCTGAGCGTAGAGCCGCGTATTGCGGCAGTCATGCCCCCCGGCGCCCCACTCATCGGGACGCGGGCGACACGAGCTCTCAAGGCGCCATGCGTAGGCGCGCTGAGCATCAGGCGAGGCAAGGAACATCTCCGCGTTGCCGTCCAGGTCGAGGTCGGCAATACTGGGAGTGGAGACGATGTCGTCTGGCAGGTAGATGGGAAACCCGTCGGAGTACTCGTCGCCGTTGGCCTCGTACGCGCACAACAGATTCCCGTGCCGGATCGGCCAGGAGAAACCCTGCACGACCTCACTCTGCCCGTCACCGTCGATGTCGGCCACCACTGGGCCGCTCTTGGCCCAAGTCCCCTCTGTCGTCCTGTACCAGAGCAACCCTCCGCTGCAGTCGCGTACTTCAAGCCTGCCCCCGGCGAGTGCCACCAGCACCTCCAAACTATCCGGCGGCCCCAAGTCAGCCAGCACGGGCGGGCTCGTGGCGCCACCGGCAAGGTCAACTTGCCAGAGCAATCCCCGCTGCGGGCTGAAGGCGTACAGCTTGTTGCCGACGCCTGCCCACGTACTGAAGAGCACATCGAGCGAACCGTCTCCGTCAATGTCGCCGGCAGTTGGGCTGTTGATACGATCTGGGCAGCTGGATGGAATCCACGAGTCAGAAGTCAGTTGGCCGGTGTTCTCGTAGAGGTCAACACGGATATATCCCCCTCCATCGCGTGTTACAGCAACGACTTCAGGCATCAAGTCTCCATCGAAATCGGCCACGACGGGCGTGCCTCCACCTCCACCGGGTGTCTGAACGGGCCAGTTGACGGAGACCTCACCGTTGCCGTCTCCGCTGAGGACGTGAATCCAATTGCCCCATTCCATGGCGATGATGTCAGGCACCCCGTTATTGTCAACGTCAGCAACTGCTGGTGCATCGACCACCGGCCCGTCGAAGTCACGCTGCCACAAGACAGCGTCGTCGTACCTCCAGGCGTAGATACCCCCGTATTGACCAGCGGGAAGCGTGTCAGCCGTGTCCCTATACGCGCAGGCTGCTATCACCTCCATGTAACCGTCGCCATCGAGGTCGGCGAGCACCGGCGGGAAACTCGCGAGGCTGCCCGGCATTCCCCGGGGCCAGCCCGTCAGAAGGGCACCGGCCGAGTTCCAGACGTAGACGCTGTCACAACTCGTGGCTGCCACTTCCACTCCGGATTCCGGGCTGATGTCGCCAACCACGCAGGCTGACACGCCGCCCCGCCGAGCCGCCATCTTCGTGGGCCAGCCCGTGCAGTACGGCGGCGAGGTCATGACCGAGAGCTCGCTACTGAGATCACTCAGGTTGCCTGATTCATCCACCGCCCGCACTGCGTAGTAGTATCTGGTCCGGGGCTGGTCGGTTGTATCCCGGAATCGCGGTATCGAATCGATGATCTTGTCGCTGACCGTTGTGTACGGTCCGCCCGGCGATGAGGCCCGGTAGACGTGATAACCGCGCACGTCCAGGTCTTCCGATGGCTGCCACCGGAAGTCCACGAAGTCAGGCCCGGTCTCCACAACCGTGAGGCCCTCTACCGGAGACGGGGGCGTCCAGTCGAACGCCCAACGCCAGTTCTGCGCGCGGCCGAATCGGTCATGCAGGGCCAATGTCTCCCCGCCTCCGGCCGGCCGCGCGTCGCCCTGCGCAACCGTGAACACCAGTGAGTCCCAGACGGCCGTCCGACCCAGTCCCGGTATCTCATCGAAGTACGCATACCCGTCGAGGATGTTGATGTTGCCCGAGGTCGTCGTCAGAGTCGCGTGGATGGAGTCGCCGGCTCCCCATCCGTAGTTCGCCACCACTATCGAGTCAATGATAATCGTGTCAGGGTCCGGCGCAGCGAGAATCACCGTCAGACGGTGAGCAATCTGGAACAGCGAATCGTGGAGTACCGGCACGCGGAACTCGTCGCCCCAGGCGCCTTCTGTGCCGGTTATCGCCAGGTCCAGCGTGATCTCCGCGGTGTCGTTGGGATGCGTCGGAAGCAACGTGAAGAGGAATGGAGTCGTATCCTGTCGAGACTGGCCAGGCGGGATGTCCTCATAGCCTTCGGTGCCACTGATGATGGTCACGTCGCCGCACCCGGACGTCAGTGTGGCCGTGACGTTGTGTGCGGTCGCGCCGCCTGTGTTCTCGAGCGAAATCCGGAGTTCGAGCGTCTCGCCCGGATTCACGACGAAGTCGCCGTTGCCGACGCTTGACCCGTCGTCATCGTCATCAACCGTGAAGCTCATGAAATGCAGGTACGGCGACCCCGCGGCGACGACTGGAATCTGCTGTTGGGCATAGAGGCAGTTAGTCTTCGTCGCCGTGACGGTAACCTGGCCCGGCGTTTCCGGTTGATAGTTGTCGAAAACGCAGTTGCCATATTGTCCTGTCACGCCGACCGCATATGCCTCCGTGTCTTTCATCACGCAGACCACCGCGCCGCTCGCATCTTGACCA
>Ga0163209_1000908_pt1 | contig 12926 bp, 11 predicted proteins | sample Kivu_160m_FD_113538 | JGI IMG/M metagenome (GOLD analysis project Ga0163209, IMG submission 113538) | Freshwater microbial communities from Lake Kivu, Western Province, Rwanda to study Microbial Dark Matter (Phase II) - Kivu_160m | ecosystem: Environmental > Aquatic > Freshwater > Lake ...
CGGCATGCCCGCATTGGGTTTCGCCACCAGCGGGACGGTCGCATACTTCTTCATGGCCTCAATGAAGGTCACCATGGTGTCCGGCCCCGTCGAACAGTTGCAGCCGACGGCATCGGCGCCGAGGCTCTGCAATGTGATGAGGGCCGTCACGGGATCCGTCCCGTTCAGGGTACGGCCGTTTTTTTCGTACGTCATGGTCACCATGGTAAAACGGGCCGCCAGTTCTTTCACGGCAATAAGGGCTGCCCGCGCCTCCTGGATATCCATCATGGTTTCAATGACAAACAGGTCAACCCCGCCATCCAGAAGCCCCATGACCTGTTCCTTGAAAATTTCAACAGCTTCTTCGAATTTCAGATCGCCGAACGGCTCTACAAAATGCCCCGTCGGGCCGATGTCGCCGGCAACCAGACCTCTCTTACCGACGGTCTCCCTGGCCAGGCGCGCCAATTGCCGGTTGACGTCTCTTGCGTCTTCAACACCGTATTGCTGCAGCTTCAGGCGGTTCGCCCCGAAGGTGCAGGTGTATACGATATCCGCACCGGCCGTCCGGTATGCCGCATGAATATCCTGAATCGCTTCAGGATTTTCCAGACACCAGGTTTCCGGACACACGCCGGCCGGCATTCCCTTTTTCTGCAATTCCGTGCCGGTCGCGCCGTCAAGAATCAGGATTTTCTTTTTCAAAATATGGGATATCTTGCGATTTTTATTCATACAAACACAAAATGGGGACAGCGCCCATTAACGTCATGGGAGGATGCGATACGGCCAGTCTTTCCTTTCATCGATGGGAATACGGAGAAAAAAGGCAAGTTCAAGAAGGATAAGATGAAAAATGCAAACATGGTCTTCCTCCCTCGGGGAAATCAAGATGGACCTGTCTTCCGGCTTAGGGCGCCCTACTCACCTGCCTTCCCATCATGGTTTGTTCATGACAGTGGTTCTTCAGGTTTTCGTTCCCGTCACGGCTGCGGGGCAGCGGGGGCTTTTTACCCCTCTTCCTCACATCCATCTTTTTTGTTTATTCACTGCGGTGCAGATAATCAAGACGTTCCCCTCTTGTCAAGAGATAAAACTGGGGGCGACCAACCCCTCCGTTGGACGGGTCGTCTTCATTGTTTCAGACGGACAGCGATTCAATGCCGGAGATGGCAGTAACGGATTTTTCGGGTATGAGCATATAGCTTTCGGTGATCCGGACGCCGATACGATCGAGCTGAAGCAGAGTGCAGATTGTCTTCTGATTTTCCAGTAGAAAATCACCGTATCCAGCCGAAAATCGTTTCCTGAGCAGTCCCTTGTTTTCCCGCCTCAGGGTCCGGTTGAAATAATCCATAATCCAGTCCAGAGCGGCATCCGTCATTTCACTTGCCGTCGCATCAAGGACGACCCCGCGGACGATATCACGACCGGCAGCGTCTTCACGAATGGCATCCATAATGACGGCACCCGCAGTGGCGCCCATCAGGACAACCTCCCGGCAAGGCTCGAGAAGAAGCGCCAGTTGACGACTTTCAAAACGAATGTTCCCCGGCAGAATGATCTTTGCATCTCCCGTCTGCAGGACAGGCAACCGCAGACCAGCCCCCTTCAGGTGAATGAGAGACCGGGCCTCTTCAATGTATCGTTCGGATTCTTCCTTCTGTTCGGGCAGCAGGCGGGTGATATTCTTCCGGTATCCCAGACGTCTGTAAATCTTTGATCGGGGAACGGGAATCGAGATGGAATCAAAAAACTGGACAGAGTGCATGGATTTTTTTTACAACCTGGTCTCCCATCCCGTCGGTGCTGACGAGAATGGTTCCCTCCTTATGGATATCCCGCGTCCTGAAGCCGTCCTTCAGAACCCCCCTGACAGCCTCCTCGACCATCGCCGCTTCTTTTAACATGCCGAAAGAATACTGGAGCATCATGGCGACGGACAGAATGGTGGCCAGAGGGTTGGCAATGTTTTTTCCTGCGATATCCGGCGCCGAGCCATGAACCGGCTCGTAGAGGGCTTTATTGTAGCCCCGGCTGGCAGAGGGCAGCATCCCGATGGAGCCGTTCAGAACGGCCGCCTCATCGCTGAGAATGTCCCCGAACATGTTGGTCGTAACGATCACGTCAAACTGCAGGGGGTTCATGATCAGCTGCATGGCACAATTATCGACATACATGTGACTTAAGGATATTTCGGGATAGTCACGACTGACTTCAGTCACCACGTCTCTCCAGAGCTGGGAGCTTTCAAGGATATTGGCTTTATCGACGGAAACGACATTCTTCCGCCTTTTCCCGGCAATGTCAAAGGCAACCCTGGCGATTCTCCGGATTTCTTCCTCGGAATAAACGAGGGTGTTGATCCCCACCCGTAAACCGTTCTCCATCCTGATCCCTCTGGGCTGACCGAAATACATATCACCGGTCAGTTCCCTCACAATCATGATATCGATATCCTGCACGATATGACGCTTCAAGGGCGATGCGTCGATAAGCTCATCATACGCGATGATAGGCCTTAAATTGGTAAAGAGACCAAGGCCTCCCCTCAATCCAAGGAGCGCCCTCTCGGGCCTTACGGAATAATCGAGGGCTTCCCACTTTGGCCCCCCTACGGCGCCCAGCAGGACGACATCGCTTTTCAAGGCCAGCTCCATGCTTTCAGGAGGAAGGGGTTCTCCGCATGCATCATAGGCGGCGCCACCAATAAGGCCTTCTTCCATATCGAATGCGACACCCGAACATTTAGAAATCGCCTGCAGAACCTTGATAGCCTCTCTGACAATCTCGATCCCGATCCCGTCACCGGGAAATACGGCAACTTTGTAACGCTTCTTCATGTCGTTATTGTCCCTGCCTGAGTCAGTCCCTCTTCTTCGACAGATGTTTCATGAGCCCCCCATCCCCGATGAGTTCCTGCATGAACGGCGGAATGGGCCGGACACTGAGAGCGTCAATGCCGCTGTTTATAACTTTGATCGTCCCTCTGTCTCCGTCCACCTCGATTTCCTGGGCATCGGAAATCCTGTCCCACAAATCACGGGATTCAAAAATGGGAAGTCCCATATTAAAGGCATTCCGGTAGAATATGCGGGCATAGCTTTTCGCGATAACACAGGAAATTCCCGCGGCCTTGATGGCGATCGGGGCATGTTCTCTCGATGATCCGCAGCCGAAATTCTCTCCGGCAACGATGATGTCGCCGATCATGATTTTTTTTACAAATTCCGGGTCAGCGTCTTCCATGCAGTGCGCGGCAAGGATTTCGGGATCCGACGTTGTCAGATACCGGGCCGGAATGATGGCATCCGTATCAATATTGTCACCGAACTTCCAGATTTTTCCTTTGAATTTCATCACCCGTCACCTTTCCATCTCTGATCTCTATTCCCTGTTCCCTGATCCCTCACAATTCATCAGGGCCGGCAATCCTTCCCAGAACCGCCGATGCCGCGGCAATAGCCGGACCGGCAAGATAGACCTCGCTGCCGGGATGTCCCATGCGCCCGACAAAGTTTCTGTTTGTCGTGGCGACAGCCCTCTCTCCACTTGCCAGAACCCCCATGTGGCCGCCAAGACAGGCGCCGCACGACGGCGGACCGATAACGGCGTTCGCATCGATAAACACTTCCATGAGGCCTTCTCGCAAAGCCATTTTATATATCGCCTGTGTGGCCGGCATGACGATTAACCGCACATAGGGCGCCGCCTTCCTCCCTTTCAAAATACCGGCGGCGATGCGCAGATCTTCTATCCTGCCGTTGGTGCAGGAGCCGATGATGACCTGATCGATCTTCACATTCCCCACCCGGCTGATTCCCCTGACATTGGAAGGAAGGTGGGGAAAGGCAACCTGGAGCTCGATTTTACCGACATCAACATCGAGAACCTCCGCGTAGGTTGCATCGGAATCAGAATCATAAAACCGGTACGGGCGCTTCGCCCTCTCGTCAACGTAGGCCCTGGTGATCTCATCCGGGACGAAGATACCGTTCTTTGCCCCCGCCTCAATGACCATGTTGGCGATGGTCAATCTGTCCGCCATGCCGAGATGTTTAACCGTCTCACCGGTAAACTCCATGGCCTTGTAACGCGCACCGTCCACACCGATCAGACCGATCACATGCAGGATCAGATCTTTTCCCGAGACCCATTTCTTCATCTCGCCGTGAAACACGATCTTCATGGTTTCGGGAACCCTGAACCAGACTTCGCCCGTCAGCATGGCCGCGGCCAGATCGGTGCTTCCCACCCCTGTGGCAAAGGCCCCCAGAGCGCCGTAGGTGCAGGTGTGGCTGTCGGCGCCGATCACCAGATCGCCGGGCAGAACAATGCCTTTTTCGGGCAGGAGGGCGTGTTCGATGCCCACTTCCCCGACCTCATAATAGTGGGTAATTTCCTGTTCCCTGGCAAATTCTCTCACCACCTTGCACTGCTCGGCCGAATCAATGTCCTTGTTGGGTGTAAAGTGATCGGGGATGAGAGCGATTTTATCCCGGTCAAACACTTTCAACCCGCCTGTTTTCCTGAATGCCGCAATGGCGATAGGAGCCGTGATATCGTTTCCCAAAGCTATATCCACCCGGGCGTTGATCAGCAGTCCGGGATAAACTTCCGCAAGATCCGTGTGCTCACAGAGGATCTTTTCCGTAATGGTCATACCCACGTCATTTCTCCAGTATTAAGCAAAGTGTCCTTTACTACATCATAATCCCGCTTTATTCAACTCTTACCTTCTTCACGTCTTTCTTGAGATATTCAAGGCGGTTCAGCGCGTTGATATAAGCCTTTGCCGACGCGACGATGACATCGGGATCGGCGCCCCGTCCCACCACGGATTTCCCGTTGTATTGAAGTTGAACCGTCGTCTCCCCCTGGGCATCCGTGCCTCCGGTGACAGCGGTCACCGCATATTTCAGGAGATGGTAGTTGGTTTTTGTGATCTTCCGGATGGCCGCGAACGTCGCATCCACCGGACCGACGCCAAAGCCGGCGTCCTGGACGATCTCCTTGTCCACTTCCATCTGCATGGTTGCCGTGGGAATTGCCACGTTGCCGCTGACCACGTTGAGGTAAATCAGCTTGTATTTCTCATCGATCCTGTACAGTTCTTCATAAACGATGGCTTCCAGATCCTCATCAAAGATCTCTTTCTTGACGTCAGCCAACTCCTTGAACCTTACAAAAACCCGTTTTACTTCGTCGGCATTCAGCTTGTAGCCCATTTTCTTGAGATGTTCGGAAATCGCATGGCGTCCGGAATGTTTTCCGAGGACCAGATGGGTCCCCGAGATGCCGACAGACTGGGGGGTCATAATCTCATAGGTGATCTTCTCCTTGATAAGACCGTCCTGATGAATCCCCGATTCGTGTGCAAACGCATTGGCCCCCACAACCGCCTTGTTGGGCTGTACGGGGATGCCCGTAATGTGGGTCAACAGTCGCGATGACTGGTAGATGTATTCTGTCTTGATGCCTGTTGAAAACCCGAAAAAGTCCTTTCTCGTCGCCAGGGCCATGACCACCTCTTCCATGGCGGTATTCCCGGCCCTTTCTCCGATACCGTTGATGGTGCATTCCACCTGCCTCGCCCCGTTCTTTACCGCCGCGAGCGAATTTGCCACCGCAAGTCCCAGATCATTATGACAATGCATGGAGATAACCGCCTGATGAATATTTTTCACTTTCTCAAACAGATAAGCAATCAGGGAACCAAATTCCTGTGGCATGATATACCCCACCGTGTCCGGTATATTCACGGTGGTCGCACCTTCCGCGATCACCGCTTCGACAATATCGCAGAGGTAATCCCGGTCCGTTCTGGTGGCATCCATTGGCGAAAATTCCACATTCGGTGTGCAGGAACAGGCATGCGCCACGGCAACACAGGCCTCCTTCATGACCTGATCCCGCGTTTTCTTGAGCTGGTATTTCAGATGGATATCCGATGTCGAAATAAAGGTATGAATCCGCGGATGCGCGGCCTCTTTGATGGCCTCCCATGCCCGATCAATGTCATTCAGGTTGGCCCTGGCCAGGCCGGCAATCTGCGGCCCTCGGACTTCCCGTGCAATCTGCTGAACCGACAGGAAATCCCCATCCGAGGCGACAGGAAATCCCGCCTCGATAATATCCACCCCCAGTCTTTCCAGTTGCCAGGCAATGCGAAGCTTTTCCTCCTGATTCATACTCGCGCCTGGCGATTGTTCACCGTCCCTGAGGGTTGTATCAAAAATCAGCACCCTCTCTTTCTTTGATTCCATATTCTCCTCCTTTCAAATCGTCAAAAATAAAAAAGGCCATGGGGTTTTTATCCCATGGCCTTTAAGTACTTGTTTTATTTGTGTGTCTAAAGATTACCTAAAAACGACGGGCGTCCGGTATATGGTAAAAGGCAAAGGAGGGCGAGGCCTGGCAACAAGGCCTTTGAACTGATGAATCTGATTATCGCACTCTTCATACCAAACGCTGCTTTCGTGAATCTTTTCACATCATGTTGTTGAAAGCTAAATTATATTTTTGCCCCTGTCAAGATTTATTTTCAATTCTGTCGAATGTGTCGGAATAACTGTATCAAGCATCAGGGAATGAAAAGGTTCTTTGTTGAAAAATTGGGTTCGCTGGTCAGATTGACGCCGAGGCGCCTCAATCCCGCTTCGTCCCCCGGCGTGGGGATATGGGTGATGTGAACCTCGCAGCCATTGAGTTCTTTCAGCTTTTCAATGGCCAGTTGTGCTGCGGGATTCGTAGTGGCGCTGATGCTGAGAGCAATGAGCGTTTCTTCCAGATCGAGACTCACGGACTTTTCGTTCAGAATGTCTGTCTTTAAATTTCTGACCGCATCGGTAATGTATGGAGGGAGTAATTTGATCTTGGCGGGAATGCCGGCGAGATGTTTTATCGTATGCAGGATCAGGCTCGACGCGGCATGCATGAGGGGTGAATTGTTTCCGGTGATGATGGCACCGTCCTTTAACTCAAGTGCTGCGCCGCAGAAGATTCCCTCGTTTCCCTTATTCAGTTCCTGAGCTTCTCCGGCTGCCCTCCAGGCGGGTCCGACCACCTTCCTGTCCTCCGGCTTTATTTTGAAATCCTTGATAAAGAGTTCCACCCGCTGGACAGTTTCCCTGTCGGCAAAACCCATGGCATATTCGCAACGGTAACGGAAATAGCGCCGGAGCACCTCCTGTTCTGAAGCTTTGCGCGTCACGTCATCATCGATGATGGCAAAGCCGGCACGGTTGACACCCATGTCGGTCGGTGAGCGGTAAAATGAATCTCCACCTGTGATCTTTTCAAGAATCCTTTTCACAACCGGAAAGACCTCCACATCACGATTATAATTCACCGCTGTTTTACCGTAGGCCTCGAGGTGAAAGGGATCGATGAGATTAAAGTCCCGGATATCCGCTGTGGCGGCCTCATAGGCAACATTTACAGGGTGTTTGAGCGGCAGGTTCCAGATGGGAAAGGTTTCAAACTTGGCATACCCCGCCTTTCCGCCGCGCCTGTAATCATGGTAGAGCTGGGACAGACAGGTAGCCAGTTTTCCGCTTCCGGGACCGGGGCCGGTAACTATGACCAGCGGTTTTTCCGTTTCGATATATTCGTTCGCCCCGTATCCCTCATCGCTCACGATCGATTCAACGTCCGTCGGATACCCTCTGGTATAACGGTGCGTGAAAACCCTGATGCCTCTCCGCTCAAGTTTGTTTTTGAAGAGCTTCGCAGCCGGTTGATTATCGAAACGGGTGATGACAACGCCCAGCACAGAGACATCCCAGGTCCGGAGATCGTCGATCAGCTTAAGGGCGTCGGAATCATAAGTGATGCCGAAATCGGCCCGGATCTTCTTTCTCTCGATATCGCCCGCATAAATGCACAACAGAATATCGGCCTTGTCTTTGAGTTCCCTGATCAGCCTTACTTTCACATTGGGGTTATAGCCGGGCAGTACACGGGCCGCATGAAAATCATATAGCAGCTTTCCGCCGAATTCCAGGTAAAGCTTGTTGTCGAACCGCTCCACCCTCTGGAGAATTTCGGTTGTCTGTTCGCTGATGTACCTCTCATTGTCGAATCCCTGTCTGTTGAGCATGGATGTTTTACAAATCCTCCTTTATGACGAAAACGTCATTTTTGGTTTGAACAATTTTGGACAATATAGGGGAAGCGTTTTCGCAAGTCAAGATAAGTCGGTACTGTATACGATGATTTTTTGCAATGGCGGTCACAGTGAAATTACAGTCGAAATATTAGAGTTACGGCATAAATTGATGTTTGCTTTGAAGAAAATGTGGTGATCACCCGGAAGGCGGTGAGAAAGAGGGGAAGGAGGGCGCCCCCGGGTGATCCGCTGAAGCCTTAATGGTTTACCAGTTGCCTCTCATGCCCATGCCCGGGCCGCCGTCGTGATGGCCGGGGCCACTCTGCAGTCCGGCACCGCCCATCATGCCGGGACCGAAACCCCGCCCCGGCCGATAAGAATTCAGTTTTTCCTGCTGTTCGGGTGTCAGGACTTTGAGCACCCCAAGACGATAATTATCCTTTTTATCCTCCATCTGATCACGCAGGGTTCTGATTTCTTTTTGAATCTTGTTGATCTTTTCCTGGTCCGGATTCTTCTGCAGCCAGAGCAGTCTCAAATCGCCTCTTTTGCTGTACATCTTGTCCCGAATCGGCTTTACGTCTTTCAGATGGGCTTCACGAAGGGCGTTGATCTTTCCTGTCTGTTCCGTCGTCAGATTCACTCCCGGCACTGCCGTCAGATCGGCTCCATAACAGTCGCCGCCGCCATGATGCCCTCTGCCGTAACCTCTTCCCCACCCAGGACCGACAGCAAACGCCGAAGCCGTCAGGGCCACTGCTGCAAGAAGCGCCACAAATGTAATCGCTAATTTATTCATGCTTATATTCTCCTTTGTTATATTTTTTTGTTTTTAGCTTTTAATAAGGCAAGCACCGTGCCAGATGCCGGACACATGACATAACATGCCTAAACGACACGGAAATTGTCGTTATGGCGGGATTTGTTATCGTTCAAGCATCCCTTTATGAGAAAAAAGTGGATAATAAGTATCCATCTGTGGTATCCAGTTGATTAAAAAGTATCCATAACCAGCGATCATTTTATGAAAAACGAGCCGAACCGAAGAAAAAAGAAGTTTTGGCCGGGCATCTCGCCGTGGATCATCATTGGCTCACTGGTCATTCTCGTACCCATTTTCATTTTCATGACCATGGCCAATATCAACCAGCAGAAAGAATATACGACCCAGCTTCTGCTCGAAAAGGGAGCGGCCCTGATCAGGTCTTTCGAGGCCGGCGCACGCACGGGCATCGGTATGCAATGGAGCGGTTTCCAACTCCAGAAACTGCTCATCGAGACGGCACAGCAACCTGATATTGACCATTTGATTCTCACGGACGTCCAGGGCAGGATAATTGCGGACAGCGATCCTTCCATGGTCGGAGAATCGTACGGAAAAGACCTCGATCTCGCGAGCATCTCCAGGTTAAAACAGCCGCAATGGCGCCAGGTTTCCAATCCTGACGGCGCCGACACCTTCGAGGTCTTTCGACGATTCTCTCCGACCGGGGAACCTTTTCAGGGGTTTTCGTCAGATCGAGAAACCGCAAGCGACTCCTCGGGATTCATCATTTTTGTAGGCCTGGACATGGGACATGTTATTGCGGCAAGGGAACAGGATACCCGCAACACCATCTGGATGGCCGTCGTTTTCCTCCTCATCGGTTGCTCCGGGGTTATTTCTCTTTTTCTGGCGCAAAGTTATCGCCTGGCAAAGACATCCCTTTCCAGGATGAAGGCTTTCTCCGACAGTCTCGTCGAAAATATGCCCATGGGCCTTGTCGCCGTAAACAGCCGGGGTGAAATCATCGCCTTCAATCAGGCGGCGGAATCCATCACAGGATACGTTTTCCCGGACGTCATCGGAAAAAAAGCAAATGACATCCTGCCCCCGCCGTGTGTCACTCTGCTTCAAAACCTCAAGACAGGAAAAAAGAGCATCGAAAAGGAAATCGATTGCCCCGTACGAGGGGGAAAGATCGTTCCCCTCGAAGTGATCGCAGCGAACCTCGAAGAGGAAAATGGCGAATTTCTGGGTTACGTGATTCTCATCCGGGATATTACGGAAATTCAGCATTTGAAGAAAGAAATCGCCATCAGTCAACGCCTCGCCTCTTTGGGGAACCTGGCCGCCGGAGTTGCCCACGAGATCAGGAATCCTTTGAGTTCCATCAAGGGTTTCGCCACGTTTTTCAAAGAGAGATACCGCGACAGGCCGGAAGATAAAAAGACAGCCGACATCATGATACAGGAAGTGGATCGACTGAACCGGGTCATCAGCCAGCTTCTTGAATTTGCCCGGCCTATGGATATCAATAAACAGCGCGTATCCATCCACACGGTCATTCAGGACACCCTGAAAATGATAGAAGGACAAGCAAAGGAAAAAGAAATCATCATCCATGCGGACCTGTCGCCTGATGTCAGGGATGTCTTTATCGATCCGGATAAAATCACACAGGTGTTCCTGAATTTGTACCTGAACGCCATTGAAGCCATGGGAAGGGGCGGCGCCCTGTCGGTCAGCCTCTCTCCGCAGAACGAACGGACAATCCGGATTGATATTTCCGACACGGGCAGAGGCATTGACCCAAATGAACTGGCCCATGTTTTTGATCCATACTACACGACCAGGCCAACGGGGACCGGTCTTGGGCTCGCAATTGTCCACAAGATTATTGAAACCCATGAGGGCGAGATCCGTGTGGACAGCGTTAAGGGAAAAGGAACCACCCTGTCGATTTTTCTGCCGATGGAGAGAGAATCATGACATCAAAAAACACGATCCTTGTGGTGGACGACGATCTTGCCCACCGCACTATGTTACGGACCCTGATTACCGGATGGGGCTATAGGGTTGTCGAGGCTGATGACGGAGAAAAAGCCATTGAAGAGGTTCACCGGCAACCATTTGATATGATTCTCATGGATATCCGAATGGTCAAGGTCTCCGGGCTGGAAGCCTTGAACGAAATCAAACGCTTCAATCCCGCGATCCCGGTGGTCATCATGACGGCCTTTGCCTCGGTGGAAACGGCTGTCAGGGCTCTGAAGGACGGGGCTTACGATTATCTCACCAAACCACTCGATTTCGACGAGTTGAAGATCATCATTGAGAGAGCTATGGAACACTACCGCTTGAAGGAGGAAAACCGTTTTCTTAAGGAAACGCTTGCCTCCCACTTTGACCGGCGCAATTTGATCGCGCGGAGCGAGGTCATGATCAGACTCCTGGATACCGTCTCCCAGGTTGCCCCCTCGGAAGCGACCGTTCTGATTACGGGAGAATCGGGAACTGGAAAAGAAATGATCGCAGGAGCCATTCATTACAACAGTCTCAGAAAAGATGGACCGTTTATTAAAATCAACTGCGCTGCCATTACGGAAACGCTTCTTGAATCAGAGCTTTTCGGTCATGAGAAAGGGGCGTTTACCGGCGCCGACAGACGGAAGGAGGGGAAATTCCGGCAGTCTGAAGGGGGCACGATCTTTCTGGACGAAATCAGTGAAATGTCGCTTTCCATGCAGGTAAAGTTGTTGAGGGTGTTGCAGGAAAGAGAACTCACCCGTGTGGGAGGTGAGGAGGTCATCAGCATCAACGTGCGGGTTATCGCAGCAACCAACCGGGATCTGATAAGAAACATTGCCGCGGGACAATTTCGAGAGGATCTCTACTACCGCTTGAATGTCGTGAGCATTCATGTCCCCCCCCTGAGGGAACGGAAAGAAGACATCCCTCTGATCTCACAGCACTTTTTAAAGCTGTTTGCAGAAAAGAATCGGAAAAATATCAAGGGGTTCACTCCCCGGGCCATGGACAGGCTTCTGAAACATTCCTGGCCGGGCAATGTCCGGGAACTCATGAACGCCGTAGAACGAGGGGTGGTGCTGTCCCGTTCGGAATACCTTGATGAACCGGAACTCCCCCTGATTCAGAGGGAAGCATCGACCACAAATGATGCCTCTTCAAAAATGAACGGGACAGGAGAATTTCCCCTTGAGTCCGTGGAAAAGGAAACCATCCTGAAGGTTCTGGATACAGCCGGGGGAAACAAGAGTGAAGCGGCCAGAAGGCTTGGCATCACGCGGCGGACCCTGCATATGAAACTGAAAAAGTACGGCATGATGTGATGATTCAGTGGCATGATGTAAAATTCCATTGACGAACAACCCTCACATCCCTATACTGCCCGCATCGCAGATCAAACTCGACAGTTTCACAAAAACCGGGAATGCCCGATAATCGTCATTCCGTGTTTGGAGACTGTGTCGTAATTAGTGGCAATGTCATTCCGAACGAATGTGAGGAATCTTAGTGTAACATAGGAAGCTTCATCGAAATCATCGTGAGAAACTAAAAGGAGCTATTATGGAAATAAACACAAAAAAAGACCAGAATATCGTCATCGTCTCTCTCAAGGGCAGGATGGATGCGGTCACGTCTCCTGACTTTGAAAAAAGCCTGTCGGAACGGATTGCTGCCGGAGAGAGCAACTTCCTGATAAACATGGGCCGTCTTGAATATATCAGCAGCGCCGGTCTCAGGAGCATCCTGACAATAGCGAAACTTCTGAAAGCAAAAGATGGAAAAATCCTGTTTGCCGGGTTGCAGGGTCCCGTTAAAGATGTGTTCAACATATCAGGATTCGGTAACATTTTTAAGATATTCGAGACAGAGGAAGAGGCGCTTAAAGCCTGACCATGGCGCTGCTCTTATTGGTAAAATCCTCAGCAACTGGATGACACATATTACCGTTCCTGGATATTTTATATCCATATGGATATCATCATTGGATACTTATTATCCATTTTAACACGGTAAAATGACATGGCAAAAAGTCTCCTTCATAAA